>Ga0163109_10004907_pt1 | contig 10120 bp, 12 predicted proteins | sample CRUFie1St13metaG_FD_108704 | JGI IMG/M metagenome (GOLD analysis project Ga0163109, IMG submission 108704) | Marine microbial communities from the Costa Rica Dome - CRUD Field 142mm St13 metaG | ecosystem: Environmental > Aquatic > Marine > Oceanic > Photic zone | place: Costa Rica: the Eastern... | reverse complement strand
GCAGTCTTGGGCTTTTTTGCTGCTTTTATTGCTTTTATGAAATTTGGATCAAATGATTTTGGTATTTCATCAGGTAAATCTCAATTAAAAGATCAAATAACTTCTAAGTAAAAAAAATTTATCAATCTATTATGGAAACTCTTTCTATTTTTATCTTTTTTTTATTGGTAATTACTTTCTTTGTTAGAGGTAAAAATGATTTTGGTCTAAAACCTAAACCCAAAAAGGATTAATTAATTTTGATCTATCTTTTAGCAAGTTATCCAAATATAAATTAAGTTTATTTAATTTTTTAAATATCTTTTATGAAATCATCAGAAGCGTCCAATTCACTAAGAAAAAAACTACAAAATAATATTTTTAAATTTATTCTTATCTCAATATGTATATCTGTAGTTATATTTTCTTATCAAAAAGACGGATTCTTTTTTGGGATTTGATAACTATAAATATCTTATTTATCTTTATTAAAGATGGAGCAATTTTAATTTAATTACTCAAATATTTGAGGCTCTTAAATTCTTAAATAATATATTCTCCCCCTCAACTTAAACGGGATTATTGCCACTTATAACTAACCCGTAATAAACGAGAACTCCAAGTAAAAGAAGAATAAAAGCTATTTTGTTTGAGCTGTCTGAAATAGTAATAATGTAATTTCTAATATTTTATATTAGGTTTAAAAAATTTTTTTATCTTTTGTATATTTATTTTGTCTAAACTGCTACAGACAATAATACTTTTTAAATACCTAACTTATAACTTATTTACTTTAAAATCCTTTTGTAAATTATTAGAGTCTGTTTTAAATATTTATTTTTTATATGATTGCAGCCAATAATGATCCTACTCTCATTTTTGTTTTAGGAAGCATTGGAGTATTATTATTTGGGGCCATTGGATACGGTATTTATACGACCGTAGGTCCTAAATCTGGTGAATTAAGAGATACGATTAAAGAACATGCAAGGATGCATGAACTTGGTATTGCTCATGGACATAATAAAAAAGAATTAAATCATAAACATTTAAATGAAATCCCAAAAAAGGAAGAAAATCCTGCTACTGCTAATAAAGTAATGAATGAAAATCAGTCTCAAAGTATAAATTGAAAAACATTATTAAAAACTAAGTCATTCAAAAAAAAATAATTAATTTAGCAGCAAAAAAAAAGGATTATTTGATAATTTATGATTTAGTCTTGCTTTTTTTGTATAGTTTCCTTTTCAATTCTAGGTGATTGTAATTCTTTAAATTCTTTCTAGGAGGAACTCTTAGTTCTTTTCTTCTCTAGGATTCTCTTATAAAAGATTTGTCTCTCTAATCTAATTAAATCTTAATTTTAATCTAGGAGTAAACCTTTCCTACTAGTGGACCTGCTTCTTCATCCGTAAAAACAGGAGTGGTTTCCCAATTTAGAATTCCCCCCTTTGAGCTGAATGTTCATAAATAGCTTTTGGATTATCAGTCTTTAAAATGATCCAACCTTCTAATGAACCCGTAGCATGATATCTACCAATCATTTCAACGTCAGGATATTTTCCTCCTCCTGCAAGAAATTTTTCTGCACCTTTTTGATGATACCCAGTCTTGAATGACCAATGCTGAACGTAAAGCTTTTTTTTTAATTATTTTGAATACTAAATTAATAGCAAAAAAAAGCATAAGTATATTATTTGAAGAAAAAATCTTTTTATTTAGATCGACTATCAATTATTAAAGTGTTATTTTTGACTAAGGTAGTCCTCTAACGAATACAAAAGATTTGAAAATTATGAGTAAATTTTTTGAAAAGAACTTGATTATTATCCTCTTGTCTATCATTGGTTATTTTTTATTTTCAATTTCAAGTAGTTTAAAAGAATCAGCAAGATATGATGCTGATTTAAGAGCCTGCGCAAAAATGAAAGCTTTTATGAATGATAAAGAATCTTCCCGCTTATTTGAACAAGAAGCAGCCTCCATAACAGGAGTGAAGGTTAAGAATGTTGGAGAATATTGTAAGAAATTAACACTTCAAAATTTCTTTTAAAAATGATGACAAACTATATTACGTTTTGAGAGCCGTGAAAAATTTATTTTTTCCAAGAAGTTTTTCCTAAATAATCCCAAAGTTAATATTTTCTTGGAAAATTCCAAATAAATTATCCCCAACTAAAGCTGCAATTATTAAGATGAGTGCAACTATCCCAAATAAAGCACTGACATCTTTGATATCATATGGTTTCTCAAAAAGAGATTTGTTCTTATTCATATATGATTTGATGACATGAACGTATTAAATATACTTTTTTATAAAAGTAGTTGTAAATAATAAATAAAAGAAAGTTAAGAGAGGGAACAGATTTATTAAATTAGCAAATAATTTTTTTCTTAAAATTGGAGAAAAAAAAGGGGGAGCTAAACTCCCCTCTTTTAAATATTCCTTTAAGTTTAGAAGGAGAATGTTGTAGTTAATGCAAGACCTGTTAAATCTTCAGATCCTGTAGCTCTTTCTTCTTGGAAAGCTCCTAAAGTAGCTGACATGGAATCGTTAATATCCCAACCATAGCTTACTTCGTAAAGTAAGAGTTCATCAGCAGTTGAAGTTGTATGACCTACAGTACCAACACCCAAGTTGATTACACCTGGGCCAACTTCATCAGTTGTTATTCCAGCGAACCAGTTACTTGTATCTGCACTAGAACTAGTTGGATTACCTGTTTCGTAACCAACACTAATTGAATCGATTACTGAACCGATTGTATAGAAACCATTCAGTCCCCAATAAGTAGTATCTGTAGTGGTTGTGTCACTGTTTGCATATGTAACTGCTGCACCATAAGAGTCGGCTGCATACGCTAACTGGATAGCATATAAATCTGCACTCTCTTTAGTAAAGAGGCCATTAGTTGTGTTCCCTTCAGATCCTGACATTCCAGCGCCTACTGTAAAACCATTACCAAGATCGTAATTACCTGTAAGAGTTACGTCGCCTTCAATACCAGCTGAAGCTCCTGTTCCACAATCAGAAAGTGTTGTGTGAAAACCTGAGTAAGCACATGCACCTGTGAATTGAGAACTTATGTCTAAGCTGTCACCAACTTGTACAGTTAAATCTCCAAAAGATCTTGTGTAGTTGATGTCTATAACTTTAAGACTATTTCCAGCAGCTGTACCAAAATCTAATCCAGTACTTCCCAATATCGCAGTATCAGGATTATTTCCTGCTTCGATACCTACATTTAAGTTATCCTCTCCTGTGAAAGAAGTATCTAAATCCATGTCGTAGTAATAAGCAACATGTATAGCTTCTTCATCACCCAATGTACTATCACCACTGGCACCAGCTATAGCAAATTGTGCTGTTGCTGACATGACAGTAGTTTCTGAGAATGATCCAGCTTCTGTAGTGGATATCGAAGGATAAAGCTCATTACTTGAGAAAGTAGTTTCAGAAGCTAATTTATTTGAAAAAGTCGAAGGGTTAAATTCTTCTACTTCAAACTCTTCCATTGAAGAGTAATTATCAATACCACCCAAATCTAATTCATTAGCTGTAACTGAAATAGGGGCTATTAAGCCTAGTGCAGCTGGTGCTACTAGTAACTTTGTAAAAAGTTTCATTAAAATGCCTCACACATTTAAAAGTCTCTCTATTATTACTTTTTGAGCAAATTATGTCAAGAAATTTACCTGCTTTGTGTGCAGCTTATGATTTTGGCCTTTCGAGTGGATAATGTTTGATTAATTTAATTGATTGTTGACTAGAAATTTTTGGAAATATAGAATAACTTAATAAGATATAAAAATTATGGCCATCATTTGATTTTGACCCTTTTACTTTATTAAAAATTTCAATAATCATGAGAAATATCTTACAAATAATTTTTTGCAAGTCTCTTTTAATTTTTGCTTTTTATCCTTCTCTTTCTTTCGCTAATGAAATAGAGTCAAAAAACATAAAAATTAACGATGAAGACTTCGTTCAGGAAATTAATAAAAACAGTGTCCCATATAGCAAATATGATTCTCCAATAAATCAATTTACAGATTTCTTTGGGTTAAAAGTAGATGATGAAAGTAATGAGCAAATTAATTATCTAGATCTTTCAACAACTATTGATTCTAAAAATACTAGAAATCTTTATTATAAAAAATTAGAAAATATGACTAAAAATAAAAGTAAAAATACAAATAACTTTTATTCAGATAATTTATAAGTCTATGAAAATATTAACTAAGAAAAAATTAAGTAAAGTATTTATATATTTATTGTTTTTGAATCCATTTGCCTTAAGGGTATTTGCAAATGATCTTTTTAATGATTTACATTTAAAAGTGACAAATCAATTTCTAAATATAAATAAACTAAAAAGTAATAATAATGATTTATTAATAAGTGAAGTAATCTTAAATGAAGAGGATCTTATAAAAGAGGTTATTGATGCTGTTGATAGTACCTCTGGCAAGCAAAAGCCTCAATTTAGCAGCAATGATAGTAATGATATTCAATTTATAGAACAAGAAATTAATAAGAATTTAGATAAAAAAGAAACTCCATTAAATTTTAAAAAACAAGAAAATAATTATATATTAAAAAAACCAAATGGTCAGACTATTAATTCTCTTTCGGAAGTTAAACAGAAAGAGAATGTAAATCTTGAATTTGGTGATATCTCCACCGGGAGCTTCAAAATTCAACCAAGAGGTTATGTAGATATTGAGGGACCAAATCTGACTATGACTCTCCAGAATGCTAATACCCTTGAAACTTTGAAATTGTTATCTAAATCTGCTGGATATGGGTTTGTCATAATTGATAGTGGGAATAAAAATAGTTCATCAAATAGTTCTGAGGACGAAGAAAAAGAATCCACAACAATTACGGCATCTTTCACAGATACTAAATTCTCATATGCTTTCAATAGCATCCTTATGGCATCAGGTTTACAGGCAAGAATTGAGAATAAGATTATTTTTGTGGGTAAGGATATTTTAAATAAAAGTCTAAATTCGAAATATTCAAAAACTTATAGATTAAATCAAGCATCTGCTTCTTCAGTGGGTGATTACCTTTCAACTCTTGGAGCTAGGATTTCTAAAGTACTTGTGAAAGGAAGTGCGGTTATTGGCGACGAACTTGGAAGTGATTATGTAGATGTTGTCGATATAAGTGATAATTTTATAAGTCCCTATGGTACAAAAGGTGGTCCTTTAAGTGGCTTAATCGGAACCGTTGATCTAAGACTTCAAACTATTACACTCATTGGTAGTAATGATCTTATTTTAAATGCAGAAAAATATATTAAAAAATTGGATGCTAGACAAAAACAAGTTGCTTTATCAGTAACAATTATCGATGTATCCCTAACAAAATCTGACTTGCTCTATAACAGATTCGATGCTGTTCAAGGAACCAATTGGATCATAAATAATGGTGGCTTAGATATCATGTCCTCTAATGCTGGTTTATTTAAACAAACAGGAGGTCCTATAGAATCTATTGACCTAAATTCTTCATTAACTGGAGGTAAGTTTTTAAGCTGGCTTTCAACAAAAATCAAAAATGAGAATGCAAAAATTGTAGCCTCACCAACCCTAGTGTTAGGAGAAAATGCAGATCCAATTTTATCTGGAGCAGCAGCTGTAGATGATGAATTAGCTGCGGCAACAATTGGGAGACCGTTTGCTAATGAAGCCTTTATAAAAGTTGGCGAAACTGTAGTGACCAATTTTTCAGTAACAATTACAGATGGCGTTACTACTTGTACTCCTACTAATGGAACTGCTGGTATAACTTTTGGGGCAAAGGTTGATAAAATTGATGATAATGGCTACGTAACTTTTGCATTAAGTCCCGCTATTTCTTCCGTAACATCAACATTAGCAGTTGCTGGATGTGGAACTCAAAGTACATTAAGCGTTCGAAAATTGGATACAGGTTCAATAAGAGTTAAAAATATGGATACTCTTGTTCTCACTGGAGTACTTAAAGATGAAGATAATGTTACTGCTAGTAAAGTGCCTATCCTAGGCGATATACCTCTTTTGGGAAGACTTTTCAGAAATGATGATAAGTTAAAAAGAAAAAGTGAGCTTATCATCTTGGTTACTCCAAGGATTATTAATGATTGATGGCTTCTAATTTTTTCTATACTTTCAAAAAAATTATTTAGTATGGACAACCGTAAATTTAATCAAATAGATTTATTGAGAGCAAGGAGAGAAGAATTAGAACTCTCTGAACCTTATTTTATTGATACTAAAAAATTTATAAAAAAGGGAATTAGTATCGGATTGATCATTATTTCAGGAGCTATATTAGTTGGATTGGCATTTATCTTAAGATCGACTATTTTGGAAGGAAGAAAATCAGAAATAAAGACATTTTCAGATGAATATGATTCTTTGATGTTGAAATTGAATAAAGAGTCCAGAGAATTAAAAGAAGTTGATCAATTTAATAAAACATTAAAAAATTCAATAATGAATATATCTTCAAGTACAGCGTTTTTAAGTGAATTAAAACTTATAACGCCTAGAGAAATACAAATTTTAAATTTAGAAGCAGAAAAAAATAATTTGCTGATAAAAAGCAGAATAAAAAATAAAAATTATTTGAATACTTTAAATGGTTTACTTCTTTCATTAAAATCATCGCCATTTGTTGAGTTGGCTGAAATAGACTTGCAAGATATTAAATCAACCAACGGAGAATCACAAGAAAATATTTATGAAGTAAATATTGAAACAAAAATAACATCCAATTACATGGAAATCAATGAAAATCGTCTCTATGAATTAGGTTCATTAGGGTTACTAAATCGACTCAACTTATTAAAGAATATTGATTCTAAAGATAGATGACAAATGCCAACTTGAAAAAGAAGAATTTAATTTCACCGGAGTCGGCTTCAATCTTTTTGCCTGTGATAATATCAGCATTTTTTGCCGTATTTATAATTTCAGTTTTTGTGATACCTCAATATATAAAATCTAATAAAACATTTTTTGAACTTAAGGAATTCATTCGTAAAAAAGATGAATTGCAAAAACTCAAAGGTGAATATATTCTTATTAATCAAAAGTTAAAAAGACTATCCGAAGAAAAGATTCAAATAATAGAACTAATATCTGGTAAGACTAATTTAGAAACTTTTTTATCAAGATTAGGAAGCATTGGGAGGAGAAATAATATAAAGTTTTTATCAATAATTCCCGACTCTTATGTTAAATATATTCCTCCAGTTAAAGAAATTGATGATGATTTATCAAGTGATTTAAATATAAAAATTGACCCCCTGTTAGTAGATGGAGTTAAAAAATACGATATAGATATAGAGTTTTTATCAAATTTCAATGAATTATTATTATTCTTAAGTGATATAGAATTTCAAGAAAATATTATTTTATTAAGTGATATTAATATTCAACAAATTGATAATGAGCAACAAAACGATGAAGTTATTAGTAATGATATTGATTTACTTAAGACCTCAATTAAAATGAGCATATATGGTAAGATTTGATGCTTATTATTAATTTATAGATTATTTTAAGATTTAATGAATTATCTTTATGCTGCTTTAGGTATAGCAATGATATCTGGAATAAGTATCATGTTTAGAATAAATAATTTAATGAATAATAGAGTTAATCTTAGTAGTTTTATTGAAGATAAATATATAAACTCAAATATCCCGAAATATGACAAACAAATTATTAAGAAATTTTATCTCCCCTCTGTTCCAGATAATAATATTTGTGCATACATAATAGATTCGATTACCTTTCCAGAATATAAAGTAGGAGTTGATACTTCTTCGGAGAACGATCGTTTATTATTAAGTTGTTCAATAGTAAGTCCTTCGGTCAAGCATAGAGTAGTTATTGATAAAACTGATGAAAAAAGTAAAAAGTATAAATTATTTTCTTGTCTTATTGATGAAGGTCTTTATTGTAAATTTGAAAAATAAAATTATATGATTTCTTCAGTTCTTGGAGCAGTAATTATGTCGGCAGCAACGGTTTCAATGCTTATTGCTCTAAAAATTACTAATGAAACCTTTAAAAACATTGGTCGGCAACCTCTATCTCAAGAAGAAAAAAGTTTATTATTTCAGGCAGGATTTAACACTAAAGAACATCAAGATATCATAAATAATCACATAAAAGAGTTGACTTTTGAATGAAAAATTTCTATTTAAAGAAAATAATTTTTGAAAATAATAGAGGGATGTCATTACCCGAATTAATACTTGCTACTTTAATGCTTACCGCCTTTACGGGAGTAGTTGCTGTTGTAATGCAATTTACAGCGCAGTTTTTTCAACCTATTTATAGTGAAAAAGAGCCTAGAGTTGTTTTGAATGATCAAATGAAACTTGGAAAATCTCTTGACTCAATTATTGAAGTCCTTTCTCAACCCGGTATAACTAAAAATGATATAAATAATATCATTAATAAAGGTTGTAGTTCTCTTCCTTCAATTGAATGGAACTTGCCTGGTATAAGTAGCGATGCAGTCCCAAAAATTTATAAAATATGTTTGGAAGCTATACCTAATGAGAAATTTGTTGAAGATGATGAATCAAAACTGATTGAAAATGGAAAACCAGGAATTTATATTATTTATGCAAGTCCAACAAATGGAGTAAATTATAATTCTACCCCTATAAGGCGTATTTTTTGCAGGCCTAGACCTTTTTGCACATTAAATTCATGACTAGTACACCATTAAATAAAAAAAAATTAAGTGACTATAAACTGGAAGACTTAAAAGATTTATTTAGTGTCCTGACAAAAAAAATAAGTAGTAAAATCATCTTAATTGAATTAACAAATAATTCCTTTATTATTGCAATTGCCAAATTAAATAAAAATAAACTAATAATAAAAAATATTTATAAACAAGATTTACCATCTGAGGCTTTGGAAAAATCTATTCCAACTGATCCAATAGCTTTTGGAAGAACTTTATCTTCTTTGCTAAAAGAATTAAAATTAAATGGTCTGAGAGTAGCTGTATCAATTCCATCTGATGCATCATATACAAGATTGATTGATATCCCAGACTCAATAAATGAAGAACTCTCTAAAGATTATGTTGACAATCCTGATTCGGGAGTGCAAATACCAATCTCATTGAATAACACAGATTATGATGTAGCGCTTACCTCTCTCCCAAAAAGAATCGAAAAGAATAAATCCTTTAATAGATATTTTTTGACATCGATGCCTAAAAGAAATCTCAATACAATAATTGAGGCAATTAATGAGGCTAATCTGGAATTATGTGCAGTACAAATGAGTCATATGTGTATTGGAAACTTACTTAAAACAGAAATATCAAAATTAGATAATTCAGATATTATTTTGTCTATAGAATTGTTGGATGAATTTACTCAATTAATATTTTTTGATAATTCAGGCCCGATATTTATAAAAAGATTAGGTTCAATAAAAAGATATCCTTCCATACAAGAGATGAAAAGTATTAACGAAAATAAACAAGATAAAAATAAAAAAATTAAATCCTACTTACCACTTTCAAACTTAGATTTAAAAGTATTAATTAGAGAGATTCAGCAATCCTTAAAAAGTTTTATGAGCCAATATGATTGTAATTCTGTTTCGGAGCTTTTCGTAACTGGTAGAAATAGCCAACATAAAAATTTAGTAGCTATTTTGGGAGAGAAACTTAATATGAACATTTCATTGATATCTCCCATTAATCATTTTAAGATTGATGAAATAAATTATGATACTGATGAATTAAATTATTTTTCTTTCTCTAGGATTTTAGGATTAGGTATTAGTCTAATAAAGGATGATTATTATTTTTCTAATGAGACTCAAAATAAAAGTTTTTTCATAGAGAGATTTGTTAAAGATGAAAATATAGAAGTTAAAGAAAAAAGTAATAATGAAGTTTCAAAATTAAAGAATAAGATAAAAGAGAAAGAAGAAAAAGAAGAAAAAAAAGAAGAGGTTAAAGAAAAAAGAAATGACCTTCCACCGCTGCCAAATTTAAAGATAAAAAAGGAAGAAAAAAAAGAAAAAAAAGAAGAGGTTAAAGAAAAAAGAAATGACCTTCCACCGCTGCCAAATTTAAAGATAAAAAAGGAAGAAAAAGAAG
>Ga0163109_10004906_pt1 | contig 10120 bp, 10 predicted proteins | sample CRUFie1St13metaG_FD_108704 | JGI IMG/M metagenome (GOLD analysis project Ga0163109, IMG submission 108704) | Marine microbial communities from the Costa Rica Dome - CRUD Field 142mm St13 metaG | ecosystem: Environmental > Aquatic > Marine > Oceanic > Photic zone | place: Costa Rica: the Eastern... | reverse complement strand
TCGGCCATCGTTGTTGAGATACCGAAGCGTGGCAACTCCTCCGTGAGCAGGCCGTAGGTGCCGCCGTAAACGTCAGCGCTGGCCACCATGTGGTCGCCCTGATTGAGCAAAGCCATCAGCGTGGTTGATATGGCGGCCATGCCCGAAGCAAAGGTTTCTGCATCTTCGCCTTGCTCCAAGGCCGTCAATTTCTGCGCTACGGCGTCGGAGTTCACCGAGGACAAGCGAGCGTAGAGAAGGGTGTGTTGGGCGCCTGCCGCCCAACCGGCATAGCGCTCATCGGTCAGCTTGTACGTTGAGGATTGGAAGATGGGGGTGTTCACAGCATCACCGATGTGTTGGGTTCCGCTGTGTACGGCGTTGGTGGCAAACCGCGACGGTTGTTTTTTCTCACCCATGTGCATCTCCGGGTCTCCGAGCGAAAACCGCCCCTTCAACCATTCTACGGCGTGGGTTCAACGGGGTGCGAATCGTCGTCGCTCTGGGATGTTATTTCTACGAAAATGTTACCTAACAAAAGGACAAGCCCCCCGAACAAAATCCACCACGACCAGTCCACAAGTCCAAGCCTCAGAGCAAAAATGGTCGCCCAAACAGGCTCGAAAGCGTAGATGATGGCGGCCTGCACTGGATGCATATGACGCTGAAACGTGTTCAACGCAACCAGACAGAAAAACGAGCCTCCCAGACCCAACAAAAACACGGGCATCAAAACGCCTTCCCTGTTCAAAACTTCAACGATCAGCGACACGAAGTCTTGACCGCTCCACACAAGCGCCAAAGCAAGGGAGCAGAAACCGACGACGATGAACGAGGTGAGGGTCAACATGAGCGGGTCGACTTCGAGGGTTAATTTCTGAGTGAAGATGATGTGCAGGGCAAAGAACAAGGCACAAACCACCGTAACAATCTCTCCCCACCCCCAAGATACATGCGGCGGGCCCTGAATGAAGCCGGCCCCGACGGTGGCCATAAGCACCCCCCAGTAGAGGGCTCTTCGCGGTGGATGTTCACTCATCCGCATCGTTAAAACGGCCGTCATGACGACGTAAAGCGATGTCAAAAAGGCGGACGTAGACGGGTTGATGTCGTTCAAAGCTACCATCTGGCTCACGAAGCCCACCAACATGAGGCCACCGAGCACACCTCCCCCCCGCCAGACGGTCGAGGAGGACAAGCCCGCTCTGGCCTTCGGGAAGAAAACCAGGACGAGCACCATGGCGATCAGAAACCGGAGCGCTACAAGCAGGGCAACCACCGGAAACGAGCCGAAGGCGTCAATCTCAACCTCCAGTGCATTGAGGGCTTGCTTCATCCAAATGAACGTCGCCCCCCAAACGAGGGTCACCAGCAACAGGACCATGGCGGCCTTCCGCCGTTGAGGCTGAAACGGCAAAGTCGCGCCAGCGGTCTCGCCATTCATGTTGTTCGCAACAGCCTGCGGGTCATGAGGGTGGTGGTGATTGAGCATCGTTCAACCATACCCTCAAGGAGCCCCCATGGCCCAGCAAGACCATGGGCGAGCCGCGAACGGGGCCGGACGTAATTTGGAAGCAACCCATTGCGTCCGGGCCTGCCCCAAAAAACGGCGAGTCCTTCGACAGCATCGTGGTCGGGGGAGGCCCGGGCGGTTCAGCAGCCGCAGGCTATTTGGCGATGGAAGGGCAACGCGTCTTGCTCATCGAAAAAGAAACGTGGCCTCGAGACAAAATCTGTGGCGATGCTGTCGGTGGAAAGTCCCTCAGCCACGTGAAGCGCCTCGGTGTCAAGGAAACGCTGGAAAGCACCCCTCACTTTCGTGTGACGGGCATCGTCTTCTCATCACCCAAGGGCCACAGCGTCCGAGTGGCGCTTCCAGAAGAAGACGTACAGCGTTTGGAGGCGGGGTACTCGCTGCCTCGGCAGCAATTTGACCACCTTCTTTTCAACCAGGTCCAGCAACTCGTTCGGGATGCCGGCGGCGCAGTGATTCAGGGTGGCGATGTTCGAAACGTTCTGTACGACGACGGCCGTGGCGGTGAAGACCCCGGTAAAGGGAGCGGCGCAGCACGCCACGCTCGCGGGGTGGTGGTGCGCGTCGGAGGACGAAAAGGTGAGGAGTTGGAATTCCACGCCCCGAACGTCGTCGGTGCAGCCGGCTACCGTTGCCCTGTTGCCAAATCCATGCTCGAAGAAACCTACGAAGAGCCCATGATGGACCGCGATCACTACTGTGCTGGCTACCGCGAATACTGGCGAGGCGTCAAAGGGTGTGAAGCCAATGTTGGCGATATCGAAATCCATTTTGTGGACACCATCATCCCCGGCTACTTCTGGCTCTTCCCGGTGGCGGAAGGCGTGGTCAACGTCGGGATTGGCATGGTCATGTCGTTGCTCGATAAGCAATCCAAGAAGCTCAAAGCCCTTCAAGCCGAAGTCATCGCTGAGCATCCGCTGTTCAAGGATCGGTTTGCAGAAGCCTCCATGGTGCCAGGGACGGGGAAGGGCTGGCAACTTCCGTTTGGCTCGCCACGGAAGAAAGCGCCCAACCAGCCGCGGCGGTCTTCCGGTACGGGCATCTACCTCGTCGGGGATGCTGCATCGCTGGTCGACCCGTTCAGCGGCGAAGGGGTTGGCAATGCACTTGTCAGCGGCGAGCTGGCGGCGCTCCACATTCTCGAGGGGAAGTCGCCCGAAGATTACCAAGATGCTTTGTGGAAAGCGCTCGGCCCCGAGTTGACCAATTCCTACCGCATGCAAAAGATGAGTCGGCGCGGTTGGCTGCTCAACTGGTTTGTCGGGAAGGCAGCGAAGAAACCGGCCATTCAAGAAATGATGACGGAAATGATTGCGAGCAAAGAAGCGCAGGAAAACCTCCACTCTCCATGGTTCATGTTCAAGACCTTGATGTTCTAAGGCGCACCATGGACGCCTCTCTCTCGGGCATTGACGCCGTGTTCCTCGACCTCGATGGCACCATCTACCTCGGTGGCGACCTGATCGAAGGCGCCGAAGCGTTTCTCAACCGTTGCAAAAAGCGAGGTGTTCAACGGTATTTCCTGTCCAACAATTCATCAAAATCCGTGACACAATACCTCACGAAACTGCACGCTCTCGGCCTGGAGGCAACCGAGGAAGACGTGTTGCTTTCCACTCACGATCTCTTGGCATGGTTGCAAAAGAACAACATCACGAAAACCTGGTTGGTCGGCACAGAAGGCATGCGAAGCATGCTCGAGGCGATCGGTGTGGAAACGTCGAGTACGGCCCCCGAATACGTGGTGCTGGGCTACGATACCGAGTTGAATTACGAAAAAATCGCTCAAGCCAGCATCCACATGCACGCTGGCGTCCCCCTCGTCGCCAGTCATCCCGACATGGTGTGCCCCAGTCCTGACGGAGGGTTGCCCGATGTCGGGGCGTATTTGGCCATGTTCAAAGCGACGACGGGTGTTGACCCAGAGCACATCACTGGAAAGCCGAATGCGGGCATGATCCTCCACAAAATCGAGGCTTTGGGTCTCAAACCCGAACGTTGCGCCATGGTGGGCGATCGGCTGTACACCGACATGGCCATGGCCACGCGAGCGGGTGTTGTCGGCGTGTTGGTGCTTTCGGGAGAAGCCACACGAGCGGATGTCGACGCGCTTCCGGATGGAGCCGAACAGCGGCCGAGCATCATCGTCAACAGCGTGGATGAACTCTTGCGGTGAACACGATGAAATTCTCCCAGCGTTGGAAATGGTGGCGAGAACGAAGACGTCACCACCCGCCCGATGAAATTCATCGAGCAGGGGAAATGGCGGAGCAGCGGCTGGCGAAAATCAGTCGGGCGGCCGGGAAGAAAAACGGATGGCACGTCTTTGAGTCCGTCCGTATTCCCGATGTCGAGCAAGGCGGGAAACGAGAAATTGACCTCGTGATCGTCGGTGGAAACACCTTGCTTGTGGTCGAACAGAAGCACTGGTCGGGATCGTTTGAAATCAACGCCGAAGAGGAATTTCTTCAACACCGAAAAAACGGTACCACGCACAACCACAGCACCGTCAATCAGCGCATTGCTCGCAAATCGCGGATGCTCGTTGCGATGCACAATGAGCGTATGGGGAAGGATGACGGCGTGGACGTTCGCGTCGTGCTGGCCTTTACCAATCGCAATCTGGACTGGCCGTCCAACGTCATGAACCTGGGCAGCATTGTCAAAGACGAAGCCGGATTCATCGGACTGCTCGAAGAGGAAGACCCCGGTGAGCTCAATCGGGACCTGCTGGAAACGATCGCCGGATTTGGTACTTGGGACGAAGTGGAGTTGAACGGGGGACTGATGTGCAAGGGCGACGTGTTGGAGTTGGGTCTTGGAGAAGCCGTTGAAACGTGGCAGGCTGAACGGCACGACGCGTTGCTCGGATCGGTGGTTCATCCCCGAGGTATCTTCACGTTGTTCAGAGCACCACCGAGCGACCTCACCCTTCAGACGGGTGAACGCCACATCGAGGCGAAACTCCCCTTCGGAAAGACGTTGAGAATGCACGTCGTAGGTCGAAAGCATCCCGAGGACATCCCGTGGTCCACCGTCGCCTCGCTCAACCTTTCCAAGCCGTCGGTGAATGAAAACCTCGGACAGACACTGGAGAAGCCTTGAAACGGTTGGCGTCTGGGCTTCACACCATGGCAGCGATGTGGATTGAAGCCATCGGCCTCCTGGCCGGTGCATTGGGCATCGTGGCGTGGATTCCTCAAATCCGTGACGTGTGGGTCCATGAACGGCATGAAGGAATCTCGCTAACCACCTTCAGCGTGGTCACGGTCGCCCTTTCCCTTTGGCTCGTCTACGGGATTCTGGTCGAATCTTTGGCCATGATCGTCGCGAACGTGTTCACCCTGGTCGTCATCCTCGCCGTGCTGATCGGCGTTCAACGACTGCGGCGTCGTGAAACACCGGTCGCTGAGACTCAGTAAGCCGACTTGGTCGTCTCAATGATGACCGCTGCAATCTTGTAGGGGTCACCGTTTGAAGCCGGGCGTCGGTCTTCAAGTCGGCCCTTCCAGCCGTCCTCGATGGTACCGATGGGGATTCGAATGGATGCCCCGCGGTCCGAGACGCCGTACGAGAATTCGTGAATCGATTGGGTCTCGTGCTTTCCGGTCAGTCGCATTTCGTTGTGAGCGCCGTACACATCGATGTGCTTCTTGATGTTCTTTCCAAACGCTTCACAAATCTCCGAAAGAAGCTTCTCGCCGCCCTCGTCGCGCATGCGTCCGTCGCTGAAGTTAGCGTGCATTCCCGAGCCGTTCCAATCCGTATCGCCGAGAGGTTTTGGATGCCAGTCGATGCTCAACCCGTATTTTTCGGCGTTGCGCTCTGCGAGGTATCGAGAAACCCAGATCTGGTCGCCGGCGTCCTTGGCGCCCTTGGCGAAGATTTGGTATTCCCACTGACCTGCAGCAACTTCAGCGTTGATGCCTTCAACGTTCAGGCCGGCTTCCAGACACATGTCGAGGTGGGCCTCGATGATGTCCCTGCCGAACGCATTCTTCGCGCCCACAGAGCAGTAGAACTGGCCCTGGGGCGTTTGGTCGCGTGGGAAGCCGAGCGGGAGGTTGGTTTCTGGGTCCCAGAGGAAGTACTCCTGCTCGAAACCAAACCAAAAGTCGTCGTCGTCATCGCTGATGGTGGCGCGACCGTTCGTTCGGTGGGGGCTGCCGTCGGCGTTGAGAACCTCGCACATGACGAGGTACCCGTTGATGCGGTCGGGGTCGGGGTAGATGGCAACAGGCTTGAGCAGGCAGTCAGAGTCGCCGCCGTCGGCCTGCAACGTCGATGAACCGTCGAACGACCACATGGGGCATTCCGCCACCGTGCCGCCGAAATCGCTTCGGATCATGGTTTTGCTTCGCATGCTTTGGGTGGGTTCGAATCCGTCGAGCCAGATGTATTCCAGTTTTGCTTTATCAGACATGGTTATCATCCGCCCCGCTATGAGGGCGGTATATGAAACATACGCCCAGAATTTATGGTATTTTTAGATTCATTTGACTATAATTTTAGTCTAATTCTACTTGATTGATTGAATTTTTGGCTCATTACCTGCGCGATGTTCAACAACTGCTCGGGAAGATAACTTCTCTTCGCGCAAATGCACAATTTTGCTCCAAACTGCCTGAGCGGTTGCACGGCGTACCGCCGAGAGGGTCCTCACTGATTGTTGGCGGCATCTTCGCCCTGCGGCGTGATGAGCACCGTGGAACCGTCCCGGTCGATGGTGGGCAGCGTCAGCTCGCCTGAATTCACGGTGATGGGGCAGGTGTTACTGCATGCCGGCGGAAGGTAATCCTCGCCTGCTTGGGTCAAAACGATCTCGAGTGCGTGGCCTGCTGGAAGAATGACATCCATCCCTTGGAATTCCATCAGCATCGTGACCGGGACGAACGGAACAACGGTTTGTGCATCGTACCCGCCTGCATGGTATCGAACGTCCATGGTGGCGTGTCCGAAACGGAGGCCCGTTTCAGCGTCTCGAAGTTCAGCAAAGATTTGCCCTCCATCAAAGGTTGGTGTCACGTCGAGGTGGAGGGTGGGGAGGCCGCTGATGTGGGTATCGTGGTCCATGGACAAGGTCTCGCAAGCCACCACAACGGTCGAAGACGCTCCCACAGACCCCTGCGCCGAGCAGGTGGCAGGCTGCCATTCAGCGTCGAGCGGGGGCCAGGTCTCTTCGATGCGCCACTCGCCGTCGTTGCGCTGGATTTGGGCGTGAAGGGCGGGGCGCTCACCGATGCCTTTGAGGTAATATTCCATCCATTCGAACAGGTCTTGACCCCAATCCCAACGGGTCATGTTTTGAACGGCTTCCGCGCCGTATCCGGATTCCTGATTGTTGTGCTTTGTCCACTGGTCGGGGTAATTGTGCTCCCACTGACCCAACATGCCCCCGACTTCGTAACCCGCATCAATGTAGGCCTGATACCAGTGGGTTCCCGGCGGTCCGCCAAAGACCTGGTGGGGATCGACGTTCCAATCTTGCATGCCCTGCACCCAGTAGATGCTGCCGTTGTATTTGCCCAACGCCTTGTCGATATGACTGCGCTCATCGTAATAATTGTCCATGTACGGGTCGAGTTCTCCGAGCCCGTAGCGGGTGGGGCCGGCAAGGAACCCTTCCAGGACATCGCCGCACATGTTGTCCAAATCGTCGCCGTCGTAGTCAAGAATGGAGCCGCCGTAATTTGAATGCATGACTTGGCTGCGCGCCTCGGCGCTGCCGTTTTTGTAGAGCAACGGCCCGAGCGCCGTGGTTCCTGAGATGGGCACGATGGTCTTCAGGTATTCACTGCCTTGTGCGGCTGCTTCCCACGCGGTAGCCCCCTCGTAGGATTTGCCGTAGATGGCGACGTGCCCGTTGCTCCAGTTCTGCGTCCCAAGCCATTCCACCGCTTCGTGGATGCCTTGGCCTTCACCGTCCCCCCGATAGTCAAAGCAGCCGGTGCTTTCCTCGGTTGCAAACACCGCCACTTGAGCCAGCGCGTAGCCGTGCGGGATGAAATTGTCGTAAATGAACTCGCCACGGCCGGCCCCGACCACGTTGGTTGGACTGGACTGGCTGCCGGGGGAGCCGTAATCGAAATACGGGCTCACGATGGCGATGACGGGGACTTTTTCGCCGGCTTCGGTGTTGGACGGAAGCCAGTAGGAGAGATGGACTTCAGCCGAGTTTGGCCCGCCTTCCCACGTGCCCGTGGTATCAACCCCGATGTAGGCTTCCTGAACGGGCAGCGGTTCATGAGGACCGTCTTGCAAAACACGCGCATACGACCCCGTCCAGTTCCATTCGAGCGTGTGCCGGTCCCAAATGGCGGGGTACATGCTGTCGGCATCGGGTTCCGAAGCTGGTTCGGTTTGACCAAAACACCCGGACAGCGGCATGAGCAGCAACAGAAGGACCAGAAGAACCGCCTGTCGCATGAACCTCGGACGGGCGGGTGCATCATGAACATGATGTTCGTCTGTCAAACCGCCAGGGCCACAACCATTGAGGAGGGGGGGCCCACAGGCCCTACCATGGAGCCGGCTGATGCGTGGGGAAGGCGGTGGGTCAACGCCACTTCGACGCTCGCAAAACGGTACATGGAAGTGGCCACGGCCAAGCGCTCACTCGTGTGTCTTGCCGCCGACCGAAACACCATGGCGGGATTGTTCAGCCTGATCGAAGAGGTCGGCGATCATGTGGCTGCGCTGAAGACCCACGTCGACCTCGTCGACGATTGGACGGCCGATGCATGGTCGGATTTCTGCCGGGCTGCTCAGCACGCCAACCTGCTCATCTTTGAAGATCGGAAGTTCGCCGATATCGGAAAAATCAGTCGAGCCCAAATGGCCGGGATTTACGACATTCGTTCGTGGTCGGACCTTGTCACCGCTCACCTAATCAGCGGCCCGGACGTGGTGGACGGTTTGCAAGCTGGATGGGACGATGTTGGTCGTTCTGGAGGAGTGCTCTTGCTCGCTCAAATGTCAAGTCGCGGGAATTTGCTTCACCCGGCCTACACCACCGAAGTGGTGGAGAAGGGCGCTTCGCATTCTGGCGTTTTTGGTTTCATCGGAAACGGTTCAAGACCAGCGGAACTGAAAGCGCTCCGAGAAGCGGTGGGTGATGAGAAGATGATTTGGACACCGGGAGTGAATCTTGCCGTCGGTGATGGCGAAATGGGACAACGCTACGGCGACCCCACCGAAGCGGTGATGGCGGGTTCGGACTGCATCATCGTCGGCTCAGGCATCCACAAAGCGAGCGATCCAAAGCAAGCCGCACAAGCGTATGCTGAGGCCTCCTGGAGCGGATTGCTCAACAGAACGGGGTGAAACGGTGCTCTTGGAAATGGCCCTGGCTTCGCTGAGCCTCTTGTTTCCCGCGTGGCTGATTTGGCGAGCATTTTCTACCTCACGCCAACTTGAACGGCGACTCGCACAAGGGGATGCTACCCTTCTGGACGACGACCGTTTCAAAGTGGACCGCGTCACGCTCGGGCCCCCCGGTACGCAACTCATTGAAGACGTGCAATTTGTTTCCATACCGTCCGTGGCAAACCGCACCACCAACGTGCCGATAGCAACCCAAGACCGCCCCTCGGGAGATTGATGGAAATGGGAACAGGCGGGAACATTGAACGCGAGCGGCGATTTTTGGTTGACGGTCGATACGAGAAGCCTTGGCGGGGTGAAGTTGTGAAACACATTACGCAGCATTATCTTCCGCCAGCCCTGTTAACCCTGAACGAAACAAATCTCGAATACGACGGGACACCGTTGTTTTGCCTGAGTGAAAACGACCTCAAAACCTACCGAGAAAACACGGGGTGGGGGGCACGATTGCGAAGGCAAGACGAGGCGTTCATCTTCACATCGAAAACAAAGGGGAAACTTGATGACGCGGCTGCAAATTATGAGATCGAGGGTTTCGTCTCCAAAGAAACCTACGATCGATTGCTGATGGATAGAACCGTCCCCCATATCTCAAAGATCCGATACGTCTGGGAAGACGCTCAGGGCTTGGAATGGGAAATTGATGAGTTTGAGGGATCGCTGGCCGGCTTGGTCCTCGCAGAGGTCGAGTTGGAAACCGACCAGGCCATCGAACAAATTCCAGACTGGGCCGGACAGGAAATCACCGGTTTGAAGTCGTGGTCCAATCGAGCGCTGGCGGAGACGCTAGCTCAGAGAACGAGATGAGGCAAGGACCGCATCAATCACGCGATTGACGTCTTCATCGGTCATCTGATGATGAACGGGAATGGCGACCAAGCGATGGGCAATGTTGTCGGTGACGGTCAATTCCGTTTCGAATTGCCCGTGGGTCTCGTAGACTTTCTGTCGGTGGATGGGCGTGGCGTAATACACCCTGGAATCAATCCCTGCGCGGTCAAGCGCCTCTCGGAGCGCGTCCGGGCGGTCGGAAAGCAGGCAATATTGATGCCAGGCGTGCGCAGTTCCGGGACGAACAGCAGGCGTTTCGACGCCTTCCAAAGATGTGAACGCCTCATGATAGCGGGCTGCAATGGCACGTCGCCGGACGAGCCAACCGTCCAATCGCTTGAGTTGAATTCGGCCAATGGCTGCAGCAACTTCGGACATGCGAAGGTTGGA
>Ga0163109_10004905_pt1 | contig 10121 bp, 9 predicted proteins | sample CRUFie1St13metaG_FD_108704 | JGI IMG/M metagenome (GOLD analysis project Ga0163109, IMG submission 108704) | Marine microbial communities from the Costa Rica Dome - CRUD Field 142mm St13 metaG | ecosystem: Environmental > Aquatic > Marine > Oceanic > Photic zone | place: Costa Rica: the Eastern... | reverse complement strand
TGTCGCATCAGGCAGCAGCGTCGGTCCCCCTGTGCGAAGAATTTTCCGGGCAGCCGCCGCATCAGGCACCCTAAAGCATTGAGCATCCTGTTCAATTCGCGCCACCAGATCTTTTTCCGCAAGTAACTTTTCCAGACCTACCAGCCAGTTTTCATAGTAGCTGTGCTTCAGATAGTCCGCAGGGTGCTGACGCTCGCGGGCATGCCGTGATTCATCAATGTTCCACTGACCCAGCATGCCTGTTGCCAACGTGAGCGCAAAAATTCGACGCTCCCATTCCGCGTGGAAGAGCGGCTCTTCGCTTTCCGGCTCAGCATTCACAGAGCCAAACCCCTGACGGCCACCCAGATCATGGCCACCGTTCATTAGACCTCCTCCCTTTGCCGGACCAGTTCGACACCGATCATGCTGTTGCGAGTCACCAAAGCCTGCAACTGCGCCTCACTCCAACCCTCGGTGCGGGCTGGCCGCTCGGGCAGAACTAGGTACCGCATCTCGGAGGTGGAGTCCCATACCCGGATGTCAGTGTGCTCCGGCAACACCGTGCCGAACTCGGAAAGCACTACGCGTGGCTCACTCACCGCTCTAGCCCGGTAGGGCGCCGATTTATACCACACGGGGGGCAGCCCGAGCAGCGTCCAGGGATAACATGAGCACAAGGTGCATACCACTAGATTATGAATATCAGAATTATTCTCAACAACAGTGAGATGCTCTCCCTGACGACCAACGTATCCGAGCTCAGCGACCGTTGCGGCCGCATCCTCAAGCAGTGCATGCTTGAACGCCAGATCAGACCAGGCCTTAGCCACCACATGCGCTCCGTTCTTCGGACCGACTTTATGCTCGTAGGTTTCAATGATGGCATCCAAAGCATCCTGCTTCACCAGCCCTTTTTCGAGCAGCAGGCTTTCCAACGCCTTGACGCGAAGCTCAAGATCAGAGGGCGGGACGGTATGATCGTGGTCATGCGACATATATGCTGTGCTCCTTCCAGTGTGGCGCTGCTCGCGAGAGGGTCAAATCTCTGTCCCAACCTATTCCACTCGTTTCCTTCGGTTGTCACACGGTAGCTCGCGACTCAAGGTATGACACAAATGTTGTTGTCGCTTCTATTACCCCGCAAGATCTTAATCTCTTGACGATTTAAATTAAAGATAGTCCGTCCGATGGACGACGCGGCCTAAAAAGATTGCTCTGAAGGACGCTACACCATCCAACATGCACAATCGTCCCGAGGGAAGGATGTGGTGATTGTGATATTGTTACAGCGCCTGTCTGGTATGCGAAGATTCGGCCAGCTTCAAGCGGCTTAGCGGTACAATCTACTCGTGCAAGCCGACCGTCTTACTTCCAACATATCAAAGCAAGTCTGCTTTGCGCGACTTTTCCTATTTGACTGCGACAACGAGCTGACCCATGACCCGACCAGTGATGATAACCGTTGCGCCCAACGGCGCCCGAAAACTCAGAAAGGATCATCCCGCGCTTCCGATCTCTCCAGTTGAGTTAGGCGCCACAGCGGCGTCATCTTTTGATGCCGGTGCAAGCATGCTTCATCTTCACGTTCGTGACAAAAACCAAGAACATAGCCTTGATCCAGACCTGTATTGTCTGGCAACACAAGAGATTAAACGTCAAGCAGGATCGGAGTTGATCGTTCAAATAACTACTGAATCAGTCGGAAAATATCGGCCGGAAGAACAGATTGAGTGCGTGAAGAGGACTAAGCCCGAGGCGGTTTCCCTAGCCTTGAGAGAAATCATTCCCAATGATCAGTATGAAGCCACAGCCGCAAGGTTTTTCACGTGGCTACACATAGAGAAAATTGCACCTCAATGGATACTATATGATCAAGAAGACATTCAGCTTTTCAGAAACTACTGCGTCCGAGGTCTCATCCCGGACGAAATAATCCATGTGCTCATCGTACTTGGACGACACCATAAGACGAACCAGTCAAATCCCAACGAGTTAGAAGGGCTCGTAACATTGCTAAACCAAAACTGGCACTGGTCAGCGTGCGCGTTTGGAAAGGAAGAAACCAAATGCATGGAAAGGGCTATAAAATTGAATGGGCACTGCCGCGTGGGCTTTGAAAATAACTTGTACTTAGCAGATGGTCGAGAGGCCCCATCAAACACAGATCTCGTCCTATCAACATCAGAGGCTATTCGATCGTCGGGCAATTCAGTCGCGAGTTGCGAAGCAGTAAGAAATCTTTTCGGTATATTTCCCCGGTAGATTCTACCTATTGTGATGATCCAGAATCAGCTGAGCTTAACGCCGGACTCTAGCGGCAAGCAAAATATAAATGAAGAGCCAACACCAATCGTGCTCTCTACTTTGATGGTCCCGTTGTGCTTTTCAGCGATATTTCTCACGATAGACAAGCCCAGTCCTGTTCCACCCAAACTTTGAGCGCCAGCCTTGTCCACTCTATAAAAGCGCTCAAAAATCCGTTGCTGATCCTCTTCACTAATTCCTAAACCGTTATCACTTACGCGCAGTGTTGCCTTTTCTCCATCACTTTCTAGTGTGATGGTAATCAACCCATGATCTTTTGTGTATTTGATCGCATTATCTAAGAGATTATCGATAAGCTGACTAATATCAAATCCGTCTACAAACAGAAATAAATCTGTGTCAGGCAATTCTGTCAATATACGGATGTCTCTTTCTGTAGCGGAAACCTCTGCTACAGTCACAGCCCGTATGACTGATGCATTAATATTAGTTCTTGAGAATTCTTCCTTGCCGCGATTACTTTCCAGACGAGAGATTGTCATTAGGTCATCGATTAATTGGGCCAACCTCAAACTTTGAACATGCAACCTCTCCATGAAGTGTGCAGATGTCTCTTTTTCAATTTCTTGAGCTTCTAATAATGTTTCTGTTATCGCCCTTATCGCAGTAATCGGTGTCTTTAACTCGTGAGATGCATTGGCGACAAAGTCAGTCCTTACCCTCTCTAGATTTTTGAGGTGAGTCACATCATGCAACACCAAGACAGCGCCGATCGGTTCGGAGCGATCATTGCGTAGAGATGCAGCATAAATATCAAGGGCAGTAGATGAAGAAGCCCTTTGGAGATCTACTTGGGCATTTACTACTGAGTTATTATGGATAGCACTATCAAGTGCGTCGGTTATAGATTGGTTCCTAATTGCGTGCCAAATAGGCTGGCCTATGCAAGATTGGGGCTCTACCGACAAAAGTCGAGCAGCAGCATCGTTGATATGCAATACATTTTGCGTCAAATCTACGTCAATAACCCCCTCAACCATGCACGTGAACACAGTCGCTAATCGATTCCTGTCTTCAGAGACTTTGCTATAGTTTTGCTCTGACCGCCTGGCTATTTGATTAAAAGACTCTGCTATCTCGCTTAACCCCACCCCACTGACTGCAGAAATTCTTGTATCAAATTTTCCGCTTGCTATGTCTTTGGCTATCTTAGAAACAACATCGATACTGTTAGCCTGATACCCGAAGAAGATAAAACCAAGGACGAGAATAATTGCAGCGATGACGATTGTATTTCGAGTCACCACAGAATTTTCATGCTCAACCATAGCGCTAATCTCAATCAAGGGCTTGGCAACTCTTACGAAACCTATCACCCCCTCTGTTGAATTTACTGGCAAGGCAAGATATCGGTACTCCTGGCCGAGAGTAGAGCTATATCGGTCGGTTGAGCCAATCCCAGTAACCAAGGCAGCCTGGATTTCTGGTCTGCGCAAATGATTATCCATTGCCAGTGGATCTTGGTGAGAGTCAGCAAGTACAACACCCAATGAATCAATTAAAGTGATTCGTAGAGACGCTATCTCTGATTGCTTTTTTACGTGTAATTCTAGATTAGCAGAGCTATCTGCGAGTTTTGCCGGCGAAATACTGTCGGCAAGTAAACTTGCAGTTACCTGCATTGAGCCTTCAAGCTCACGGAGGTTTCTAGATTCAACATCATTCAAGGAGGCAATTAGGATAAAACATGCCCCCAGCAGGGTTACTAACGTATAGCCGGAGAACGCTCTCAGAAAATATGCTGACTTCAAGAACATACAAGACACCAGGTATTCAGCTTTCTGAAAGTCTTTAAGAAATTACAAAGCGGCGGCCTAAAAGGCTGGTTATAACTCACGCAGTCGATAGCCTACTCCTCTAATGGTTTCAATCATGGGCGGTTCCACATTCATTTTTTTTCTGATCCCTCGGACGTGGACATCTATATTTCGATCCACGACGAACGATTCCCCTCCCATTGCATTGGAAAGCAAATGATCCCTAGAAAATACGTGCCCAGGATTCAGCGATAGGTAGTGTAATAATTTAAATTCGGTGGCTGTGAGACTGATCTGTGAACCAGACAGAAAGACTTGGTGCTTAGCCGGATCTATAACTAACTCACGAATTTTTATTACAGAGTTATCATTGTTTACATCAACTAGCCGGCCTCTGCGCAGAACCGCTTTCACACGGGCTACGAGCTCTTTTGGACTAAACGGCTTTGTTAAATAGTCATCAGCACCAACCCCTAACCCAAGCACAATATCGCTCTCTTCTCCTTTAGCGGTCAGCATCACAATAAATGCATCATTGATATGGGAACTATTCTTTATTGATCTGCAAATCTCAATGCCATCTAAACCTGGAAGCATCAGGTCTAGTACAACAAGATCCGGTTTAACTTGTCTTACTAGAGAGAGTCCTTCTGTACCATTTGAGCACTCGTAGACAAAAAAACCTTCTCTTTTGAGGCTGAAGCTCAAGGCATCTAGGATGTCTGGCTCATCTTCTATAATTACTATTTTTCTTGCAGTCATTTGAACTGGGCCGTCGCCGGACGAGCAAACAATTTGTCAAACCTCACAGCAGGCTGAGCTGATAGTTATTCTGCATGACGTACGACCTTTCCTTCGACAACGAAGATTACGTCCTCAGCAATGTTTGTGGCGAGATCACCAATTCTTTCCATGTTACGACTGCAAGAGAGCAGATTTATTGCGGAGTCTGCGACTGAAGGTTGCTCTGCAACCAAGCTTTTGACTGCTGCGTACATATCTCTGTTTATTTGGTCGACTTCGTCATCCATCTCGATTATTTTTCGAGCCAGCTGGTCATCTAGCTTGACAAGTGAATCTAAGGAGCTCCTGACCATAGTGCGAACGAGATCTGGAAGCCCTTGCATCGGCTGACCCAGATCAGGTATGACATCAGATTCCATAAGATCCTTGGCTCTTTCGGCAATATTTTTTGCAATATCACCCATCCTCTCAAGATCGTTATTTACTTTTAACACAACTACCAGGAACCTTAGGTCAACAGCGACAGGCTGATGCAAAGCAAGTATCTTCAAACACTCTTCTTCGATTTGAACTTCCATCTCGTTGATTTGTTCTTCATTAGTAACAACCTCTTCAACATATGAGCTATCTCGATTATTCAAAGCAAGGAACGCATTATTAATGGCTAGCTCAACCATATTACCCAGTCTAAGCATTTCTTTTTTTAGCTTATCTAAGTCTCTATGCAGATGTAGTGACATTTAACTCTCCAGAGCTAACCAAAACGCCCAGTGACATATTGTTCAGTCCTCTGTACTGATGGTCGTGTGAAAATACGCTTAGTAACATTGAATTCAATTAAATCGCCCATCTCCATGAAAGCCGTGTAGTCAGATATTCGCGCAGCTTGTTGCATGTTATGCGTAACAATCACTATCGTGTAGCGCTCCTTCAACTCAAACATAAGGTCTTCAATGTGAGCGGTTGAGATAGGGTCAAGCGCTGAACACGGTTCATCCATCAATAAAACTTCTGGTTCCATTGCTAGTGCTCGGGCTATACATAACCTCTGCTGCTGGCCTCCCGAAAGGTTAAGGGCAGAATCATGTAGTCTGTCTCTGACTTCATCCCACAGAGCGGCCTGTTTGAGAGACCTCTCCACCAACTCGTCTAGAGAGCCCTTATATCCATAATTGAGAGGGCCCCAGGTAATGTTTTTATATATTGACTTAGGGAATGGGTTGGGTTTTTGAAAAACCATGCCAATCCTTCGCCGAACTTCTACTGGGTCTACATCGTTGCCGTACAGATCTTCGTTAGCGAAAACAAGCTCCCCTTCTACTCTTGCGCCTTCGACGAAATCGTTCATTCGGTTCAAAGAACGGAGTAAGGTGCTTTTGCCACAGCCAGAGGGGCCGATTATCGCTGTAATCCTGTTTCTTCGAATATTAAAAGAGACATTTTTTACCGCGCGCACTTCGTTGTAATAAATGCTCACGTCGCGAAGCTCTAAGACCGACTTTTTCCTCATCTGAGAATGAGCACCGGACTCTCCTGCCTGCCTGGAAAAATCGTTCATTATCTGATTCTTTTCTCTGTTTTATTGCGAATATAAATCGCAGTTGAATTCATCAATAGTAAGACTATCAGCAGCACGATGATTCCAGCCGCCGCAAGCTCATGGAATTCTTGTTGTGGTCGAGATACCCAATTGTAAATTTGAATCGGTAGCGCCGTAAAAGAATCCATAGGCCCTTCCGGCAGAAAGGCAACAAAGGTTAGAGCGCCAATCATAACAAGAGGCGCAGTCTCACCAATTGCTCGTGAAAGAGCTAGGATTACACCCGTCATAATGCCTGGAAAAGAGGAAGGTAAGATATGGGCCCAGGTCGTTTGCCATTTAGTAGCTCCGAGTGAGTATGCGGCATATCTGATGCTGACAGGGACAGTCTTGATTGCTTCCCTGCTCGCTATAATTATCACTGGGAGAATTAACAGGCTCATGGTAAGAGCTCCTGAAACAAGGCTTCTCTCGAGCGCAAGAAAGCGGACGAATATCGCTAAACCAAGAATCCCATAGACAATAGAGGGCACACCAGCCAAGTTCGCTATATTTACTTCGACAAGTCTTGAAATACGTCCTTGCTTCGCGAACTCTTCTAAATACAGTGCTGCTGAAACGCCGATAGGAATAGATATAAGAGCAACGAGGGCTATTAGCCATATCGTCCCTACAAGTGCAGATTTAATGCCGGCTCTCTCCGGGAAGCGCGATGGGAAACTGTCTATAAATTGCCAATCCAACCATCGGAAACCGTCTACAGACACCTGAAAAAGCAAAACTGCTAGCAGCAACACACTCGACCAAGTTACCGCGCCACAGAAAATTGAAAACATCTTTGCCTTAAAATGGCGTTTCGCGAGATTGCGGTTTTCACTTTCTGAGTTAAAAGTCACAGATTTGTGCCTCAGTCATACACTTCGCGGAATCGATTTAAGATTAATTGCGATAAAATATTAATCGCCAACGTAATGCCGAATAGTAATGTCGCAACAGCAAACAACGTTTGATACGCAATTCCACCAGTTGGGGTATCGCCTAGGCTCACCTGCACAATGTAGGCGGTCATTGTTTGCACACTTTCAAACATGCTTAGTGAAATATTTGGCGTCTGCCCCGCAGCCAGGGTAACTGCCATTGTCTCACCAATCGCCCTCGAGATAGCTAAAAGAAAGGACGCCATAACGCCAGACAGACTGGCCGGCACAACGACTCTGGTCGTCACTTCGTATGACGTTGCTCCTAAAGCGTAGGCTCCTTGCCTCAGAGCGGTAGGAACAGCCCTCATCGCATTGTCGCTAAGCGTAGCGACCATAGGGAGTATCATTATACCTACGACAATCGCTGCGCTTAGCGCATTGAAGACTTGAATATCTGGGAAAATAGTCCGAAGTGAGGGGGTAACGAAAGTAAGAGCGAAATAACCATATACAACGGTGGGGATTCCAGCTAGCAGCTCCAAAACCGGCTTAACTATGCCCCTGATTCGATCGGAGGCGTATTCGCTCAGATAAATCGCGCTAGCTAGGCCAGCAGGAATAGCTATCACCGCAGCCCCAATGGTCACTATCAGAGTACCCCACAGGAGAGGAAGCACACCAAACGAGCTCGGCTCAAATAAGGGTGTCCAGGTAGTGCCCAGGAAAAACTCAGCCGGCGAAACTACATCGAAGAATTTCAGAGTCTCGGACACTAGCAAAACAATTATTGCTGCAGTAGTAATCACAGAGACGATGGCACACAAGGCGAGCCATGCTTTGATGCAAAACTCGCCCCAGCGGATTTTCGATGCTTTCAGAGTAGACATTTTTAACTGTGATTGATCTTCGAGGGAACTAGTCTACTGCAATTGTTTAATTAAAGTATCGATTTAAAACACGACTTCACAAAAGATTTTTCAGCTCGAACTAAATTAGCTGAGATCCGTCATGCTTTGCTGCTTTAGTAGGGTCGCAGTGCGTCTCTAGAAGCTTGATACATCTCTTCCGGCAACTCAATGTATCCAACCTCATTCGCTATCCCTGCCGCGTTATCGATATAAAAATCGACAAATGACCTAACTTCAGGCCTAGCTAGACTATCTGTATTTAAGTACACGAAAATCGGTCTGGATAGTGGCGAGTATGTGCCATCATTGATTGATTGAGCGGTTGGCGCTACCGGGCCATTACCCTCATCTATGGGAACGATTTTCAGATCGTCCTGATTCTCGATGTAGTATGCGTAACCGAAAAATCCAAGAGCGTTCTCATCGCCACTAATTCCTTGAACTAGAACATTATCATCCTCACTTGCCGTATAATCGGGCCGAGATGCTCCTGATTCTCCATTAACGGCCTCAGTGAAATAGTCAAAAGTCCCAGAATCAGTGCCTGGACCGTACAGCCTTATGGGCAGTTGGGGCCAATTCGGCCTGATATCGTCCCAGCTATCAACCATACTGCCTGGCTGCCAAATCATTCGAAGCTCATCAACCGTTAGATAGTCCACCCAAGTATTGTTTGGATTAACAACAACAGACAGGCCGTCAAAAGCGACCGGTATTTCTAGGTAGTCAATGCCATTAGCCCGTGCTTCTTCGACTTCTGAATTTTTTATCGTCCGGGAAGCATCGTTGATATCGATTTCACGAGACAGGAATTTTTTAAACCCGCCTCCTGTTCCGGATACCCCAACGGTCACCCTCACACGAGGGGCCACGGATAAGAACTCCTCCGCTATAGCTTCACTAATCGGATACACGGTGCTTGATCCGTCTAGACTAACAGTCCCGCGAAGCTCGTCCACTGCTTCCTGTCCTGCCTCATCATTATTTTCAGAGCAGGACCAAAGGACAACGCTACAAGATACCAACAACAGCTTGAAGAAAATAGAAGTTTTCATATAAATGCATCTCACATTGTAATTTCACAATATGTTTCAGTTTGGCACCACTCTATTAAGGTTTGATAAAGAACCGCTTGTAAATGGGAAACCAGCTAGCATTGGGAAATGCGGCCCCCTTGCTTGCTCAGCGGAGTATTTACTGTTGCAAGGCTACCGTTTCAGTTGCAAGCAAAAACAAAATAAGAACCCATATCTTAATTTTACCTTCATATTACCTTAATAATTATTTGGGATCATTTTACTAATTCGTAACACTTTAGTAATAAATCGGAGTAGCCAAAATGGATCTCACGCCTAATCACCGCCGGCATATCTACGCGGGCATCGCACTCGGAGTGCTCGGCATTGGCAATAACGCGCTCGCAGCTGACCAAGAATTGCTAGATATACTGTTAGCGAACGGCGCGATTACCGCAGAGCAATACGAGAACCTAATCGAAAGAGATACTGTATCTAGCGAAGAAATCTTAACCAATACGAACAGTGCCTCTGAAACAAATGGCTCATCCGCTGATTTTATAGTTCGACAGCTTGAGGAGCAGTTACCGGTCAAAGCCACTCAAGAAAGCTCGGGGTTCAGGCTAGAAACTCGCGATGGCAATTGGAGAACCGATCTACAATGGCGCGCACAGACAAGGTTCACTACTCCGTATCGCTCTGATCCGAGACAAATTTCCTCATACAATTCTGAACAGAATAACTTCGAAGCCCGCCGACTGAGAATGAAGATCGGAGGTCACGGGTTTCAACCGTGGCTGCGGTACTACTTCGAGGTCGACCTCCAACCATCGCGAGATTATGACGACAGCAGCTCGAGCTCTAGCGCGAGAGTTATCGACTGGAGATTAGATATCGCGAAGTGGGATTGGGGTGGTATTCGCGTTGGG
>Ga0163109_10004902_pt1 | contig 10123 bp, 8 predicted proteins | sample CRUFie1St13metaG_FD_108704 | JGI IMG/M metagenome (GOLD analysis project Ga0163109, IMG submission 108704) | Marine microbial communities from the Costa Rica Dome - CRUD Field 142mm St13 metaG | ecosystem: Environmental > Aquatic > Marine > Oceanic > Photic zone | place: Costa Rica: the Eastern... | reverse complement strand
GTTTGAGAATCTAAAGCTCCGGTAGGCTCATCTGCTAATAATAATGAAGGCTTATTAATAATTGCTCTTGCAATAGCAACTCTTTGTTGTTGTCCTCCAGATAATTGGTTTGGCTTATTATTCATTCGTTCATTAAGACCAACTCTCATTAAAGCTTCTTTAGCTTTTTTCTCTCTTTCCTCTGGATTTATACCTGCATAAATCATCGGTAACATTACGTTCTCCAATGCTGAAGCATCCATTAATAGGTGAAATTGTTGAAAGACAAATCCTAATTTTTGATTTCTTAATTCAGCTAATTCATCATCTGATAAATTTTCTACAGAATAACCATTTAATTTATATTGGCCAGATGAAGGTCTATCTAAGCACCCTAGGATATTCATAGCAGTACTTTTACCTGATCCACTAGCCCCCATTACAGCAAGGTAGTCTCCTCTATGAATATCTATGCTTACTTCATCTAAGGCTTTTACAATAAGGTTATCTTTACCGTAGGTTTTTGATACTTTTTCTAAACAAGCAACTACACTCATTCTTCTTTAATTAACAAATGAATATAAATTAATAGTAGCTAAAATATCTTGTAAAAAAGGAGTTTCGGAAACAGCTGTATTAGCAAGTTTAAAAAGAGGATTAGATAAAATTCCACCTAGAGCTGTTACTGCTAAACAGGTATATAATGCAACTCTTAGCGGAGGTAATCCGACAACATTCCACTTCGTTTCAGGGTAGGATTTTACGATTTCTGATGCTTCTTGAGGCTCTTTTACTACCATCATTTTTATTACAGAGATGTAGTAATAAATAGATATAACTGAAGTAACTAAGCCAACTATAACTAAAAGATATTGTTGGTCTGCCCATCCCGCAAAAAATAGGTAAATCTTCCCAAAGAAACCTAACATTGGAGGTAATCCTCCTAACGATAGTAAGCATATGCTTAGACCTAAAGTTATTAACGGATCTTTTTGATACAAACCTGAATAATCAGTTATTTTATCTGATCCTGTTCTTAATGAGAAAAGAATTACACATGAGAAAGCTCCTAAATTCATAAATAAATATGCAGCAAGGTATAAAACCGCTGCAGAAAGACCATCCTGCGTGCCTGATACTATACCAATCATTACAAACCCTGCTTGTCCAATGGAGCTGTAAGCCAACATCCTTTTCATCGAAGTCTGGGCTAGAGCTACTACATTACCTAGGATCATGCTAAGGATTGCTAGGATTGTGAAAAGTAGTTTCCATTGAGCATCGAAAGAAGTAAAACTTGTAATTAATATTCTTATCGCGAATGCAAAACCTGCTGTTTTTGATCCTACAGAAAGGAAAGCAACTACTGGAGTTGGCGATCCTTCATATACATCTGGAGTCCACTGGTGAAAAGGTACTGCCGCTATTTTGAATGCGACAGTTGATAATACAAACACAAGAGCTATTGAGGTAATGAATGATGGTTTATTTACTAATTCAATACCGATGTTTGTAAGATTAGTTGATCCACTTAGTCCATATAGAAGTGATGATCCATACAAGTAAACGGCAGCAGCGGCTGAACCAACAAGAAGGTATTTTAATGCTGCTTCGGAACTTCTTGGGTCTCTTTTTAAATATCCAGAAAGTAAGTAACTTGCTACTGATAATGTTTCTAGAGATATAAATACACTCACTAAGTCAGTAGATCCACACAAAAGCATTGCACCTAAAGTTGCTGATAATACTATTGCTGCAAATTCCCCTATGGGACTTCCGCTCTGTTCTGTATAACGCCAACTTATTGATAATGAAATAAGAGTTGAGAGTGCAATTATAGCTCGAAATGCCAATGATAAATTGTCAGAAATAAACGAACCAAGAAAAGCTACGTCAGATGGATTATTCCATTGAAAAACTACAGCAAAAAGTGAGCTGCTAAGTGCTAAATAACAAATAATTGGCGCCCATTTTGAAGCTGTTTTTTCACCAGCGAGGTCAACTATTAGAGTGCCAATAATACCAAGCAAAATAAAAGCTTCAGGAATGATGGCCTGAGCATTAAGGTTAAATGTGAGGATTTCGTTTGGCACTAAATTAAAAATTTGGTTGGACTTAGGATTAATAGTTAATATTAACTTGATTATAATTTGTAGGCGGGTTAATTGTAATTCTCAAGTATTAATACTTGAGAATTTCAATTAACCATAATATGCCTAAATGGAATAAAAAACTAATTTTAATTGGATTCTTCCTTGGAACACACACTAGTTATCGTTGAAAGCCCCACTAAAGCAAGAACTATTAGACAGTTTTTGCCTTCAAACTTTGAGGTGCTTGCCTCAATGGGTCATGTTAGAGATTTGCCTAAAGGAGCAGGTGAAATACCCGCTGCAATGAAAAAAGAGAAGTGGTCAAGAATTGGTGTTAATACAACCGATGATTTTGAACCTCTTTATGTTGTTCCTAAAGAAAAGAAAAAAGTTGTTAAAGACCTAAAGGATGCATTAAAAGGCGCTACTCAACTTTTACTTGCCACTGATGAAGATAGAGAAGGCGAGAGTATCAGTTGGCATTTAATGCAACTATTGAAACCAAAAATTCCAACTCGCAGAATGGTATTTCATGAGATAACCAAGAAAGCTATTAAAAAAGCTCTTGTTGAAACTCGAGAAATAGATATGGAATTAGTACAAGCGCAAGAGACTAGAAGAATACTTGATAGGCTTTTTGGATATGAGCTTTCACCTCTATTATGGAAAAAGGTTGCTCCTAGATTGTCAGCAGGAAGAGTTCAATCTGTTTCAGTAAGGTTATTAGTGAAAAGAGAAAGAGAAAGAAGGTCTTTTAAAAAAGCTTCTTATTGGGATTTAAAAGCAGTATTATCTAAAGAAGAAATAAACTTTGATGCAAAATTATTTAGTTTAGCTGGAAAAAAAATAGCAAATGGCTCTGATTTTGATGAAAATACTGGTCTACTGAAAGTAGGAAATAAATCGCTGATATTAAAAGAAAATCAAGCATTAAATTTATTAAATTCTTTAAAAAAAGAAAAATGGATAGTAAATAGAATTGAGAAAAAACCTACTACAAGGAAACCGGTTCCGCCATTTACTACTAGCACATTGCAGCAAGAATCAAATAGAAAATTGAGATTATCTGCCAGAGAAACAATGAGATGTGCACAAGGCTTATATGAGAGAGGCTACATCACATATATGAGAACAGATTCCGTACATTTATCTCAGCAGGCAATAGATGCTTCCAGGGAATGCGTTTTAAAAAAATATGGTAGCGAGTACCTCTCGGATAAACCTCGTCAGTTCAGCTCTAATGCAATAAATGCACAAGAGGCTCATGAAGCAATAAGGCCTGCGGGGGAGCAATTTAAAACTCCAGCGGAAACTGAATTAATGGGGAGAGATCTTTCACTATACGAACTTATATGGAAGAGGACTGTAGCGAGTCAAATGGCTGATGCAAAACTTACAATGATTAATGCAGAGATTTCTGTGGGAGATGCAATTTTTAAATCAAGTGGTAAAGTTATTGATTTTGCAGGATTTTTTAGGGCCTACGTTGAGGGTAGTGATGATCCAAGTGCTGCATTAGAACAACAAGAAGTAATTTTGCCAAATTTAGTTGACGGTGCAAATCTTAATATTATTAAGAATGAAATTATTAAGCATGAAACTAAACCCCCAGCAAGATATACAGAAGCCGCATTAGTAAAAATCTTAGAAAAAGAGGGTATTGGAAGACCTTCAACTTATGCAAGCATAATTGGAACCATTGTTGATCGAGGCTATGCCCAACTATCTTCAAATTCTTTAGCTCCAACTTTTACCGCCTTTGCGGTTACTGCTTTGCTTGAAGAGCATTTTCCTGAATTAGTTGATACCACCTTTACTGCAAAAATGGAATCATCTTTAGATGAAATTTCATCAGGTAATTTAGAATGGCTTCCTTACCTAAAAACTTTTTATAAAGGTAAAAATGGTTTAGAAATAAAAGTTCAAAAAACAGAGGGTAATATTGACGGCAAGGCATATCGGCAAGTTGATTTTGATGATCTACCTTGTGTTGTACGTATTGGTTCTAACGGTCCATGGCTGGAAGGAACTAAATTAGATGATTCTGGTAATGAAATCCAAGCTAAAGGTAATTTGCCGATGGATATAACACCTGGCGATCTTGATAGAAAAAAGGTTGATCAAATCTTAAGTGGTCCATCAGATTTAGGACAAGATCCTAAAAGTGGAGAAAAAGTATTTTTAAGATTTGGGCCTTATGGACCTTATGTTCAATTAGGTAATAATGAAAATAATCAAGAAAAACCAAGAAGGGCATCATTACCTAAGGAATTAAAAACAGATAATCTTACACTTGATCAAGCACTTGAATTACTTAGTTTGCCAAGAGTACTAGGTGAACATCCTCAAGGTGGAATCATAGAAGCTGACAGAGGAAGATTTGGTCCCTATATAAGATGGATTAAAAATGAAAAAGAGTCAGAGAATAGATCCTTAAAAAAAGAAGATAATGTTTTTACTGTTAACTTAGAAAGAGCATTGGAGGTTCTTTCAATGCCAAGATTAGGGAGAGGAGGGAGAGAAGTTTTAAAAGATTTAGGCAAACCAGAGGGATCAAAGGATAAAATACAAATTTTTAACGGGCCATATGGAATGTATGCAAAATTTGGAAAAGTAAATGTTTCTTTACCAAAAGATACAGATTTGGAAAAATTAGTGATTAATGAAGTTATAAATTTATTGAATGAGAAATTGAAAGATAAAAAACTTCCTTCGAAGAAAAAATTTTCTAAAAAGAAAAAAGTTTAAAGTAAGCTTAAATTGTGATTTTAAAACTTTTTAATTATTTTTTAATACTTTTTCTTCTCCAGTCTTGTTCAGGTGGAAGGATTGGAAATTTTCTTGAAGCAAGTTTTAAAAATATAGATCCAAATGCATCAAAAATTGATCAAACTAATCTAAAGAATAATAATAAAGTTTTAATTCAGAAAAAAGATTTCAAAAATTTAAATAAAAAAGAAACTAGCAAAATTAGTAAGGATTCTTCAAAAAAAACTGTCACTAAAATCAATACTCTAGAAAAACAAAATTTACAAACTGAAAATATGAGTAATAGTAAAAGTAAAGTTAATAAAAACAATATTATTCAAGATCAAAAAAAATTAAAAAAGATAGATTTTGAAAATCAATCTTATAAAGTCATTATTATTTTGAAAGATGTAGATCCAAAAGCTCCTTCAAAAATTTTTTCAGATGTTCTTAAAAATTCAAATATAAATTTTGAAATAGAAAAAATTGAACGTTTTTTAGAAAATGATTAAAAAATTTTTTAAATTTACTTTATGTTTTGAAGAGATATGAAAATAACAAATAAATCAAAAGCATTAAATATTATTGAGCCATCTTACATGGCATCTTTAGCAGCATTATTATGGATAGCCCTTTACTATTTGCCGGTAGGAGGAGCTTTATTTAGACTAGTATTACCTTTGCCTATTGCACTTTTACACTTAAGAAGGGGGACAAAAGTAGCTTTAGATGGAACTATAGTTCAGTTTTTTTTATTAATAATTCTTATGGGGCCAATTAGAGGACCTTTGTTCTTATTTCCATATGGTCTATTATCTTTTTGGTTAGGGTGGTCATGGCTGAAGTCTAAAAATTGGTGGTTTAGCTGGTTCTTTGGAATAATTATTGGGACTTTTGGATTTTTTATAAGGGTATTAGCTTTATCAACATTAGTGGGGGAAAATCTTTGGATAGTTATAACAAGGGCAAGCTTTTCTTTAATAGAAAAAATTTGTTTGTTAGTGAACATATCGACCTCTCCTTCTCTAATTACAATACAAATAGTTGCAATTTTATTAATAATATTTCAAGAAATAGTTTATGTTTTGACTATACATGTAATAGCTTATGCAGTTTTTCCAAAACTTAAATCTAAAATACCAGAGCCTCCTGAAATTATGAGCGGATTTGTGGAATTAAACCTTTAAATATTTAAAAATATGGAAGATTTAAATTTGAAAATAAAATATTTTGGAAGTAAATTAAACAGAAATTTGATTATAAGTAGAATTAATTTTATCAAAAATGAAATAAATAAATATAAATTTTTTTTAATTATTGCAGGTACTAATACATCACAAGTAGAAGGAATATCTTCAGCTGGAATTGATTCAGAAGCAAGAAAAATTACACCCTTAGCGGATGCAGAATTTTTGATATCTGGACCAATTCACAATCATAAATATAAACTGCCTCTTCTTAAAGCTGGTGTTACTCCAGCTTTAATTAGCAAAGTTTGTGCGGACTTGCTAAAAATAAATTTCGATGTGATTCCACTTGGTGTTTATCAAGAACCTTATTTTAAATACCTAAGTGTAGATAATGATTTAATAAATCCAGCTAATTGCCTCTCTTCTGGAAAGGCAATGACTAAGAGAAGAGTAAAGGATCTGTTTGAGAGAGGTTTCAATATGGCATTAAAATTAGATAAACCTGTCTTTATTTCAGAATCTGTACCTGGAGGAACAACTACAGCTCAAGCGATAATGGAGGCCTTCGGATTAAATGTTGCAGATTTAGTTGGTAGTAGTTTGCTTAATCCCCCAAGAGAATTAAAAAAGGAAATAATCTCTAAGGGAATTTTTAATGCGAATTTAAAAAAAAATTTCAATGCGATTGATGTTCTTGCTGCATTAGGAGATCCATTTCAAGCATTTTCTATGGGTTTAGTCTTAGGTGCTAGAAAAAACAATAAAACAGTTATTCTTGCGGGAGGAAGCCAGATGATTACTGTATTATTGCTAGCTTTAGAGTATGTAAACTTAAAAGACAAACAAAATTTTGTAGATCAAATTTTTATTGCTACTACTAATTGGTTGGCACGGGATAATACGTTGAATAAATTATTGAATTTAGTCGCTAATAGACATAATGTGAATTTATATGGTTTCGCAAGTTGTTTAAATTTTAATTCTTCAAATTTTAAAGAATTGAGAGATTATGAGATTGGTTATGTAAAAGAAGGAGTAGGTGCTGGTGCAATGTCTTTGTTGGCATATTTAAAAGGTTTTAAATATGAAGAAATAGTTTCAAAATGCGAACATACCCTTTTAAGGATGAATAAGTTTGGTCAAATTTCAAAATATGATGAAAAAAATGATTAATAACTTTCTATCAAGAAGAAAATTTTTAAATGTCTTAAAATTATCTTTTTTATTTTTTTTAAGCTCCTGCAGAAATTTTTCTAAAAAAGTTAATATTGCTTTGCATAAGCATTTATATCCTTTGCAGTTTTTAGATGTGATTCCCAATTCTTGGAATCAAAAAAATTTCAGCTTAATTGATTCATCTAAGAATTTAAATTTCAAAGATTTTAAAAATATAGATTTATTAATTATTAATGATGGCTGGTTAAATAAAGTAAATTTTGATGATTTTGAAAAAATTAATACCTCTTTATTTTCGAAATTAGATAAAAGATCAAAAATTTATCTAAATAATTATGATCAATCCACACAAAGTAAATTATTACCAATAGGCATTAATCCATATGCAGTAATTATTAAAAATAATAAAAAATATCAAATTGATAATAATGATTCCTGGGAGTTTTTATTCTCAAATGATTTAAAGGGAAAAATAGTTTTACCTAAAAGTGCAAGAATCGTACTTTCGATAATGAAGAAGATAAAAAATACTGATTTAATTGATAAGATTGCAATGCAAGATTTTATTTATGACGATAGAAATGCTTTAGATCTGCTAGTAAACACTGATGCTGTTATGGCAATAACTCCCTTTAGTTTATCTCAAAAATATATAAAAATTGATTCTAGACTTTCTATACTTTTCCCAAATGATGGAGTGCCATTATTATGGAATTTTGCAATGATTAAATCTTCTTTGGATCCTGAAGAATTTAATACATGGATAGATTTCTTATCTCAGCCTAAAACAGCAAATAGATTGGCAAAAGCAGGATGGTATCTACCTTTTGAAACTGATATCATGAATAAGTTTTTTAACGATAATATAACGCAAATATCAAATTATAATGGTAATCCCTCTAAACAATGTTGGGATAATAGTTGGTCTTTTTCTCCTTTAAGTTCTTCAGAAAAAAGTGATCTAGAGATTTTTGGTAATAATTTGTTAACTCCATAATCTTTTTCTTGGCCTTTCAATTAATAATTCATGAGTCTCTTTTAGTAAGTCAGGAATATCTAAGTCATGAGGACATTTTGAAATACAAATATTGCAATTATCGCAATAATTAGCATTTTTAAGTTCCCACCAATGGCCTGCTCTACCTATTAAATTGTATCTTTCTTTAGCAAATTCAGTTTGACCATTTCCAATATATATATTTCTTAATCTCAATATTTCGGGTATGGGAACATCGTTTGGGCAAGGCAGACATGCCCGACATTGCTCGCATTTTGTATCACCTAATCTTGTCGAGGAAATATCCTCAATATTGTTTAGGACTTTTAGCTCTTCTTTTGTAAGTTTATGAGTCGCATTTGCTAGTTTAATTGCTAAATCAAAATCCTCTGGTTTATTTGCTCCTAAGGAAAGAGTGGTAATACCCTCAGAGAAAAGAAATCTATAGGCTATTTCAAGCGGGTGATATGGTTTTGATGCTTCAAGTAATATCTTGCTGGGTAAATACAGTTTTCCGCCTTTATCTGCTGGAGATATTGCTAAAACCCCCATATTTTTTTTTAGGGCTTTTTTAGCTAAAGGTAATTTAGATTTGTCAAATAAATGTACATGAAGATTGCAAAAATTAAATAAATCACTTTCGATGGCATCGTCTATTAACTTAAATCCTCCATGAGAACTAAATCCTATTTGATCAACTAATCCCATTTCTTTGGTCCAATCAATAAATTGCTTACCCTCGCCATTGAGGACCCAATCAAGATGTTCCTTTAAATTAATTCCATGAATAGCTAAATTATTAATTCTTTTCAAATTTAAATTACTTAGAGACTGAAAAAAATCTTTTTTAAGAGAATTAAAATCTCCTTTTGGTAGGATTTTGGAAGTTAAAACCCAATTTTTTTTAGAAATATTATTTTTATTTTGGAGATCTTCAAGTGCTTTCCCAATAAAGTTTTCTGCTTTCCCATAAGATTGAGCAGTTTCAATATGATTAATTCCTGCAAAATGTGCATATTTAATAATTCGATACATTTTTTCAGCATTATCTGCTGCTCTCATTGTTCCAAGAGTAAAAGGACTAACTTTATTACTGTGCCCAAAAAGTCTCTTTTGTGAAGTAACAATCACTTTTTTATTAAATAAAAATTTCGCATTAATCTATTTATAATGGTTTATTATTTAAAGTAAATAAATTAATTTTAATTTTTCTGATTTATGTTTACTGGAATAGTAAAAGCTACGGGCAAATTAAAGAAAAGTAATAATCAATTGTTAATAGAAATTTTAGATAATTACTTTGAGATAAACATTGGAGATAGTATCGCTGTTGATGGAATTTGCCTCACAGCTAAAGAAATTTCTGATCACACTTTTACCGTCGATGTAAGTGAAGAGACATTGGAAAAAACTACTTTAGGTAATAAATCTGACTTAGATGGAGTAGTAAATATTGAACCAGCATTAAGAATTTCAGACCGCTTAGGAGGACATATTGTTAGTGGACATGTAGATGGTTTGGGTAAAGTTATAAAAATCGTAAAATTAGAAAAATCTTGGTTATTGACAATTAAGTGGCAGGATTCATATTTTTCTAAATATATTTCTACAAAAGGAAGTATTTGCGTAAATGGTATTAGCCTTACAATTGCTGAGCAGGAAGATAATGGTAAAATTTTCACAATAGCAATTATCCCGCATACTTGGGATAATACTAATTTGAAGTTTCTTAGTGTAGGGCAAAAAGTAAATCTTGAGGCTGATACTTTGATAAAATATGTTGAAAGACTTTTAATATCAGGAGAAAATAAACCCTCACCATCATCTGAAATTATTAATTCAATTTGGTTGAAGGATAATGGTTGGAATTAATATTTTAATTTATAGGAATTAGATAAATAGTTTTAGTATCTTTTTTAAGGTTAATCTTAAATTCCTGT
>Ga0163109_10004900_pt1 | contig 10127 bp, 11 predicted proteins | sample CRUFie1St13metaG_FD_108704 | JGI IMG/M metagenome (GOLD analysis project Ga0163109, IMG submission 108704) | Marine microbial communities from the Costa Rica Dome - CRUD Field 142mm St13 metaG | ecosystem: Environmental > Aquatic > Marine > Oceanic > Photic zone | place: Costa Rica: the Eastern... | reverse complement strand
TCTTGAGGACTCAATCCATGAAGTACCCGAACCAACATGGCAATTATACCCTTTGTAATTGCGGTATTGCTATCGGCTTGTAATAGGATTTTTTCGTCCTTACATTGTACATCTAACCATACGGTGGACTGACAACCTTTTACAATGTTATCTTCAGTTTTTGCAACGGGATCCATAGAAGGGAGCTCTTCTCCAAATTCAATAATCACCCCATATCGATCCAGGGGATCATCGAAGGCAGTCACTTCATTGTAAATAGCTTGTTCTCTTTTGTCCATAAACTGAAATATTCTAAACTAACTTAAACAAGTAAAAAGTTGTTCAAAGTTGTTTTCGAGTTGCTGCGACGAATTCTTTGCATCATTATTATCCTGATGATGGGAATGGGTTTTTTGTACCAAGGTCACACAGCCCATCGTAGGATAGGTGTAGGATTCTCCCGACAGAAGGCTGGCAAAGTTGCTGATTCCAGGATTATGCCCTATGACCATGCAATGCTTATCCTGCTCAGCTACCTGCTCGTAAAAATCTAATAATTCGTACTCTGAGGCATTGTAGAGATTTTTTACTATCCTCATTTTTTCAAATCCCAATTGTAACTCTCGAATCAATATCATGCCTGTGTGGATACTCCGCTGTGCAGGGCTCACATAAAAAATATCAGGTTCAACGCGTTTAGCGCACATCTTTTTGGAAAATGCAATGGTCTGGGTAATTCCAAAGGCCGATAGAGGCCGATCGATATCCTCTACACGAGCAATGTGCGAAGGCGTGCTATCGGCATGTCGTGCAAGAGAAATAAAATTCATGAGAAAAAGTTATGGAATTTTTCATGGAATACCATCTAAAGGTCAAATAGATTTCGATGAACTCTAACAGACTTGGCCTATTTATGCAAGATGCACGGCACTACCAAATGACCTACTTGGCAATATTTCTGTTGACAGGTATTCTTTTTTTAGACTGGCATAACAACTTATTGGATTACGCGGTGCTTATCATAACCGCTTTATGTATTCAAAGCGCAGGGATGATCGCTGTCAATAAGTACCACGGCGGATGGTGGAAAAGTGCATTGATTACCTCGCTAGGTCTCTGTTTATTGTGCAAAACTGGATCTCTTCAGACCACGTTACTTGCGGCCATACTTGCCATTGGTTCAAAATTCTTGATTCGATTTAGAGGAAAACACCTCTTTAATCCTGTGAACTTTGGCTTGGTAGCTACCGGCCTGATTACCCAAGATTCGTGGGTCTCACCTGGTCAATGGGGAAGCCATCTTATCCTTCTTCTTGTACTGGGTGCCTTGGGCTTTATTGTTTTAGCGAAAGTGCAACGTTGGGACGCACCGCTTACTTTTTTTATCGTATTTGGTGGCCTTATGTATGCCAATGTAGTATGGTTTAAGGGGTGGGAATTCGGCGTATTTCTTCATAGCATTACGAGCGGAACGCTTGTTCTCTTTGCCTTTTACATGATTACTGATCCTATGACTACACCTAGGCATCGACTAGGAAGGGTATTATGGATTAGCCTTATGAGTATCATATCCTTTGTTTTAGTCACTCAGTTCTATTTCTATTCCGCCCCGATTTGGGTGCTCTTTTTTATGTCTCCATTAGTTCCAATTATCGACAAAATTTGGATGTCCCCGGAGTATGAATGGGTATCCGAAAAAAATCCAATTATTCAATCCATTTAAAATTCATCTTATGCTTAAAACAACTTATTTCCTTGTGCTTGCTTTGCTATTGAATACCCAATCTGCTAATGCCTTTTGTGGTTTTTATGTAGCTAAGGCAGATACTAAACTTTTTAATGAAAAGTCAGAAGTCATCTTAACCCGTGATGGTTTTGAAACCGTTCTGACTATGTCTAATGACTTTAAGGGCGATGTGAAGGATTTTGCTATGGTGATTCCTGTGCCAACTGTTCTTTCTCGAAACAACATTAAAGTTGTGGACCGATACATTTTTGATCGGCTGAATGGCTACTCTGGACCCAGATTAGTGGAGTACTACGACGAGCATCCATGCCATCGTTACGACTATCGCATGATGGAAAAAATGTCTATACCTTCAATGGAAGTCATGGAAGGTACCAGTGGATCCATGGAATTTGATGATTATCAAGTAACCATTGAGGCATCCTATACCGTTGGAGAATATGATATTTTGCTTCTTTCAGCAGAAGAATCACTAGGCCTGAAGCGTTGGTTGACGGATAACGGATATCAGATTCCAGAAAAAGCCGAAGCTATTTTAGAGCCCTACTTGAAAAGCGACATGAAGTTTTTTGTAGCCAAGGTAAATCTTGAAGAGTACAGTCAATCGGATTATCAAAACCTGCGACCGATCCAAATACGATACAACCATCCACGATTTATGTTGCCCATTCGTTTGGGGATGGCTAACGCAAGAGGAAGTCAAGATCTCATAGTCTATGCTATGACACCAAAAGGTAGAGTTGAGGCTACAAACTACCAGACGGTGGATATTCCCTCCAACTTCAATGTCCCTACGTTTATTACTGACCAATTCAGTTCCTTTTACAAGGATCTCTTTGCCAAAGCTTACCGTCGTAATGGGCGAAATGCTGTTTTTGTAGAATATGCTTGGGACTTGTCGTCTTCAAACTACACAAAATGCGATCCATGTGCGACTACGCCTCCTGCATATTCAGAGCTTATTGATGCGGGGGTGCATTGGATTGACTTTCAAGATGTTTCAGGTTGGGGGGCTGCTGATTACGATGGAAATCTGTTTTTTACTCGTCTCCATGTGCGCTACGATGAGCTTCACTTTCCATCAGATTTAGAATTTCAGGTAACACCAAACAAGAAGAGTCACCAAGGTCGATATGTAATGCAACATATGTATGAGGGAAAAATCAATTGCGAAGGAGATGCAGATTTACATTATTATCTAGACGTTAAAGATCGCAGAGAGGAAGAACTGGATAATCTAGTCTATTATGCAGGGTGGGACAAGCATAAATACCGCTCTTACGTTTCCTCTATAGAAACTCATCTTGATCGAGTTGATCCAGAAAAAAAACGAAACACTCTTGTTTTTCAAATCAAACGATTTTTTAGAAAAATTTTTATGGCCTTAACACCACTTCATTATCAATATTTAGGAATCGTTTTGTTCGGAATTGCAAGCTTATTTTTTATGCGAAATGTCGCAAGAAATAGGCAAATTGTTAGAGTTCAATGAGTGCTTCAAAAAAGTCACTCATATATTTACGCAGGTGTTCATTTTTCGCAATATGGTGATTTATTATCAGGGAAAATGAAAGCCATTTTCCCTGCTGGGTCTGCGCGATTCCTGTGTAAGACAATACACCTGTAAGTCCTCCTGATTTAGCAAAAACTTTCCCTTTAGCAGGACTTTCCTCAGCGACAAGTGTCTCTAAGGTGCCTTCATCTCCTAAAATCGCGAGGGAATTTTGAAAGTCAGAATGCGGTTGGTACTTGGCAAAGGAGTTAATGAGACGAGTCATGAGATTGGTGGATACAATATTGGAACGACTAAGTCCAGAACCATCGGTGATGCGACAATTTATCTTAAAGATTCCGTGTTCTTTGGCATATGATTCTACTATATCTTGGGGAGTAGATAGATTTTCATGAATCATTAGTTTTTTCATTAATCCATCTGCGAAAACATTTACACTGTACATATTTGTCTTATGCGCAATGCTATCTAATCTAGGACTATCATAATGCACCAACTCAATGGTTTTATGCTCGTGGGAAGGAAAATTTCCTCCAATTTCCACCGTCTTATTCCCGAGGGAAGCGAGTTTTTGCTGAAGGATCAAAAGCGCGGTGGTTTCGGGATTATGCAGTGCTGATTCCATGCGCATTCGCCAATAACCATGTCTCATTTTACCGCGTACTAGGATTGAGGAAGTGCCCATGGGATAAATCAACGCAAGTGACGAGGCAGATGAATCTTGTACTTCATAAACAATGGTATCTAATGTGGTATGAATATCTGGGACTAGTTGCAAAGACCAGGGTTGATCGTAACTCTTTTCGCGTTGTAAATAAGCTCTTAAAATATTTTCGTTAAGGTTAATGGAATGGGCTACTGCGCCATAGTACTTTCCTAAATCTTCATGTCCATAGTCGGCGGGAACGGGGTTGGTAGGCCAATTTCCTCGGTCTACATAAACCCGTTTGATGGACATTATCTGCTGCTGGTTAAGAAGATCATCAATTAAGTTATGTAAGATGTTATGGGCATTTTCTTGTTGAAAAAACCTCATGGATCCCAGGGTTGGGTCTCCACTTCCCGCTATAACTAAGCAAGTGTCTTCGTTTATTACTGTGAGCGACAGGGTAGTTCGAAAAGTGTAAGCAGGACCTAAATGATTCAAGGCAATTCCGGTGGTGATTGTTTTTAATGAAGAGGCGGGGCATAGATTAATATCTCCATTGTGCTCATAAATGAGCTTGTCATTGGATAGATCTCGTACACTCAGGCCAATGATTGATCCATCAAAGAATGAATTCTTTTCCCATGATAAAAGGGTAGTAGCTAAGGACTGAGCCCCACAAAAAGAGGCGTAGCAAAAAACAGCAGAAAGCAAGATTGTAAATCGCAGGCAACTTTGCATGATTTAATTATGTTTAGCAGTAAATAAAGTTGTTTTTTAGCAGACCTTTCCCTGCTTTAAAACGGTTTATTAACAATCTTTGTGTTATGAAGGGCCTAAAAAATGCCATAGTTGAACAGATTAAAACGATTTTTGATCCAGAGATCCCTGTGAATATCTACGACTTAGGCTTAATTTATGAAGTCAATGTTGATGAAAAGGGACAGGTAGAAGTTATAATGACATTAACTTCACCTGCATGTCCTGTGGCGGGAAGCTTACCGGGTGAGGTAGAAGAAGTTGTTATGAACGTTGATGGAGTGGAAGATGCCGTGGTTGAGCTTGTATTTGATCCGCCATGGAACAAGGACATGATGAGTGAGGAAGCTAAGTTTGAACTTGGTTTTGATTAATAATGTTGTAAGATTTACAGAACAAAAAAAAGTACATGTATCCACAAGAAATTGTCTTGCCTATGAAGGCGGAATTAACAAATAATGGTTTTCGTCAACTTGAAACGTCTGAAGCGGTGGACGCTGAATTATCAGGTCAGTCAGGAACTACCTTTGTCGTGTTTAATTCAGTATGTGGCTGCGCGGCTGGCTCTGCGAGGCCTGCAGTGATTGATGCCATTCAACAAGACGTAAAGCCCGATCATTTAGTTACCGTTTTTGCGGGAGTTGATAAAGAAGCCACTGACAAGGCTCGGTCATATACTCAGCCTTATCCTCCATCCTCTCCATCGATGGCTTTATTTAAAGATGGAGAACTCGTTCATTTCATTGAGCGACATCAAATTGAGAGCAATAATGCTGAAACAATTTCAGCCCACCTCAAAGAAGTATTTAATCACTTTTGTAAGTAATGGCAGATTTTCATTCTCTTCAAGTAAGCCGAATTGACCGGTTAACCGATCAGGCGGTAAAAGTTACCTTGGATATTCCTAACGCGTTATCGGATAATTTCTCTTTCTTGCCCGGTCAATACATCACGTTAGACGTAGCGGTGGGAGAGGAAAAAGTACGCAGGTCCTATTCACTTTGCAGCGCCCCAAGCATTCAGGGTTCAATTAGTGTGGGCGTTAAGGAAATTCCCAACGGCAAAGTCTCTCCAGTGCTTAATCGACAGATTAAAGTAGGTGATTCCATTGAGTGCATGCCTCCCATGGGCAATTTTACTTGGACTAAAGAAGCTCAGGGAAGTGCACATGTTGTGCTCATTGGTGGGGGTAGTGGGATCACTCCTTTGTTATCTATTGCAACTACTATTCTAGAATCCAATGAAGCCTCTAAGGTTTCGCTGGTATATGGAAATAAGAATGGAGATTCAATAATGTTCCTAGAGGATATCCAAGCCTTTGAACAACAGTATCCTTCCCGATTTGAAGTCATCCATGTCTTTGATCAGCCAAGAAAGAAAAAAGGACTGTTTTCTTCAAAGACCATGGAAACAATTGCTCATAAGGAGGGGCTAATCAGCAAATCCCTTTTGTTAGTAATGCTCAATAGTATGAATATTCCTATCGAAGCTGCGCATTTCTACATCTGTGGCCCAAGTCCGATGATGCGATCCTGTCAACAGGCATTAAAGAGTATTCAAGTAGCAGATGAGAAAATTCATGTCGAATTTTTCACCGAAAAATCAGATGAGGACAAACAAGCTGCCCTTCTTGGAGATGCTGATGAAGCTTTTGAGGGTAAGGCTATGGTTCAAATTCAGTTTGATGGAAATAGTCAGTCTATCGAAGTGGAGGAAAGAGATACAGTCCTTAATTCTGCACTTGATAATGGCATTGATGCCCCTTATGCCTGTATGGTTGGAGCCTGTACAACATGTAAGGCTAAACTCGTAAAAGGCCAAGTCGAAATGGATGATCAAACCGCACTTCTTCCAAAGGAAGTTGAAGAAGGATACATATTGACTTGTCAATCTCATCCAAAGTCCTCTTATATTGAGGTGGATTATGATGCATAGAATAAGAGATTTCTTTACAACTGCAATTGTCGGGGGAATGGTTGTCATTCTGCCCATTGCTTTAATTGCCTTTGCCTTTCGATGGCTGTTCTCCTTGATTTATTCCTTAACAGCGAGTCTAGCAAAGTCACTCCACATAGTAGAAACTTATCCTGTTGGAGCGGCCTACATCACCATGGCTCTAATAATTGTGGTGATGTTCTTTATAGGTCTAGCGGTTAAGACGCGCATTGGTAAATTTTTGTACTATTATTTGGAGAAATATCTCCTCAGTAAGATTCCCCTCTATTCTGTATTGAGCGAAACAGTCTCGACTATTGCCGACAGAGATCAAAAGGCGTTTAGCAAAGTGGTTCTTGTTGACTTGTATGGCTCGGGGGTTTACATGACGGGCTTCGTTACAGACGAGACAAACCCAGACTGGTATTCTATTTTTGTTCCCACAGCACCAAATCCAACCAACGGTTTTGTGCTCTCAACCCGGCGTGATGCTGTCATTGAAACGGATCTCAAGCCGGAAGATGCTGTGCGAACTGTCGTAGGAATGGGAGCGGGGTCAACTGAAATGCTTAGCTATCTGTCCGACGCAAAGAAGGCTTAAATCTCTTTACTTTATAGCACGTACAAATCGATTTACTCCGCTACTATCTTTATACTTAGTAGTTGAGTACCCTTGATTCGTAAAGAGACTCGCAACATCATCTCCTTGCGTAAAGCCACATTCTACCCATACTTCTCCATTCTGGGATAAGGCTTTCTTTCCAAGTAGTCCGATGTGTCGGTAGAAGATTAAGGGATCCTCTTCGTTGACAAATAAAGCAAGTTCAGGTTCGTAGGAAAGCGTCGCCCTCGCCATTTCATGACGTTCAGAGGGTGGAATATAGGGTGGATTAGAGACGATATACTTCAATTTTACGCCCTCCCACTCATTGAGTTTCAAAATATCGCATTCTCGGAGGCTTAGGCTTAGACCATGCATTTGACTATTCTTTTCAGCTATAGCAAGGGCTTTTGGACAAACATCTATGGCATGCACTTGGGCTGTCGAATAGCGCTGCTTAAGGGCTAAGGCAATACATCCTGACCCTGTTCCAATATCTAGAAAGCTTGTCTGCTGTGCATTTTTGGTTGGAATATGCTGAAAAATAAGATCAAGTAGATCTTCTGTTTCAGGTCGAGGAAGTAAGACATCCTTAGATACGTGAAGTTTTAAATTCATGAAATAATCATAGCCTGTGATATACTCTATGGGTTCGTGATTGAGCAGACGTTGCGTAATTGATGCCCAAGAAATATCCCCGCTACAGTCTTCTTCTATAACCTTCATGACGTGTTGGACTTGTCGAGAAGTCCATCCTGATTGGTTAAGCTTTTCTATTGATTCTTGTCTAGTCATAGAATACCATAGCAAGGTTGTATCTTGCCAAAGTGCAAGGTAATAAACGTCATCAGTTTTATATGGATCGAGCTTTTGAGCTTGCCGAACTTGGTAGACCAAAAATTAGGTCAAATCCTGCGGTAGGATGCGTAATTATACATAATGATACGATTATTGGAGAGGGCTATCACAAGGAATTTGGTGGTCCTCATGCAGAGATAAACGCCATTTCATCCGTAAAATCAGGCGATTTGGATAAGCTAAAGGAGGCTACTTTCTATGTCACTTTAGAGCCATGCTCATTTGTTGGGAAAACCCCCTCTTGCGCTAACCATCTTATTGAAACTGGAGTGAAACATGTTGTGATAGGCAGCTTAGATCCCAATCCAAAAGTCTCTGGAAGAGGCGTTGGGATGATGCGTGCTAGAGGAATTCAGGTCGAGGTATTACACTATGCTAAAACCAATGCTAATTTGAATCCGGGATTCTATTCTGCGATGCTGCATAGTCGTCCTTATGTTACCCTAAAATGGGCGCAATCCAAAGATGGTTTTATTGGCCAATTAGGTAAGGGTTCCGTGCCAATCTCGGGTCCTAAGAGTCGATACTTGACCCATGCATGGCGAAGTGAACACCATGCCATCTTAGTTGGGAGCAATACGATTCTTGAAGATGATCCTCGTTTAGATGTCCGATTGGTTAAAGGGGAAAGTCCACAAGTCATTGTTTTAGACCGCCGTGGGCGCCTCACAGGCAATGAAAAGGTATTCACTTTAGGTTGGGAGGTTTGGGTCTTTTCCCATACTGAAAAAGAGATGAAAAATCATCGTTGGATTACGGTGGATTCTAATAAACCATTAATTCCTAAGGTGTTTGCAACTATGATTGCCCACGAGATGAATACACTTTTTGTCGAAGGTGGTCGGCTGATTCATCAGGCTTTTCTAGAGGGGCCTATGTGGTGGGATGAGCTACGATACTTTACAAGCAAAGAGATGCTCGGTCATGGCATTGATGCACCCGCCATACCCGCTGATTGTACTCCGTATGTTAAGGAAGATGCAGGCGATGATGAAATGGTAATTTTACGATCTAAGCAAACATGGCAGAATTTTATCTCATTGTAAGCATCCTATCCTCGGTAGCGATCATGCTTGTTTTTGGCATGTTTGATCACTATAAGGTCGATACGTTTCAAGCGGTTGTCGTGAATTATCTTACGTGCATTGGTTGTGGAGTAATCCTTGATGGGGGTTTTCCGAAGTATTCACTAGAGGCTACATCCTGGTTGCCGTATGCGCTTGGCCTTGGCGTGCTGTTTATTGGCTTGTTCGTATTGATTGGGATTACGGCTCAGAAGCAGAGTGCTGCCATAGCTTCAGTCTCGATGAAATTGGGCTTGATCTTTCCTATCCTATTGGCCTATTTTCTGTATAACGAAGACTTTACAATTCAAAAGTGGATAGGTATCGTTTTGTGTTTGGCGGCCATAATCTTCGTATCCATTCCTTCTAAAGATTCCAAGACAGAGGGACAATCTTTCGAGTGGAATTGGTCAATGTTTTTTCCGCTAATCATATTTCTGGGAAGTGGCATATGCGACTCAACGGTTCAGTTTCTCGAGCAACGGTTTTTTTCGGAGGGTGATATTGAACCACTTACGATTGCTCTTTTCGGAACAGCGTTTGTTGTTGGAGGAAGTATTTTACTTCTACAAGTGATGCTGGGAAGACGCTCATTCGACTCAAAATCCCTGCTTGCAGGAGTTGTTTTAGGACTGCCCAATTACGCGTCGATTTACTTTTTTATGATGGCATTATCTCACGATAAATTCGAAAATGCCTCTTCTTTTGTCTTTGTGATTAACAATATTGGAATTGTGGTAATGACCACGCTAATGGGTATCCTTATCTTGAAGCAAAAGCCTAACCAATATGGATGGATAGGTCTCAGCCTTGCAGTAGGAGCCGTGCTTCTGTTATCTCTTTAAGGACGCTTTATTCGAATACTCGAATATCATCGACTTCCCAGGTACTTCCGTCTTGGTCACTACCTGTGTATCGGAAGGCAATGTGTACGTTTGAACTAATGAAGTTGCTCAAGTCTACCGTCGCCGTCACAAAGGCAAATCCCCCTTGTGATTGGGTATAGCTTAACTCCGTCCAAGAGG
>Ga0163109_10004897_pt1 | contig 10136 bp, 11 predicted proteins | sample CRUFie1St13metaG_FD_108704 | JGI IMG/M metagenome (GOLD analysis project Ga0163109, IMG submission 108704) | Marine microbial communities from the Costa Rica Dome - CRUD Field 142mm St13 metaG | ecosystem: Environmental > Aquatic > Marine > Oceanic > Photic zone | place: Costa Rica: the Eastern... | reverse complement strand
TATTGTATAAAATAATATTTTTTAATTTATTTATATTATCATTCATGTCTGGATTTTTTTCTTTTAATTTTTCTATTGTTTTCACAGAATGAATTATGGTTGTATGATCTCGATTTGAAAATTCTCTTCCAATTTCAGGTAACGATTTCGTTGTTAAAATTTTAGTTAGGTAAATAGCTGTCTGTCTTGGTCTAACTAAATATCTAGATCTTCTTGAAGATAACATCTCATTTTTACTAATTTTGAAAAATTTACAGACAATTGTTTGTATTGAGTCTATTGATACATTATTTTCTGTTATATTTAATAAATCTTTCAAAATAATTTTTGTCTCGGATAGACTTGGTAGTTTGTTATAAATCCTCGAAAATGAAACTATACGATTTATTGCTCCAACTAATTCTCTTACATTAGTGGTGATTTTATTACTTATAAAATCTTGAATTTCATCTGTAACATTAACTTTGTCGGCGTATAAAGTCGTTAATTCATTTATCTTGTGATTAATGATTTTTCTTCTCAAGTCATACTCAGGTTTTTGAATATCTATAACTAAACCTCCAGAGAATCTTGATTTAATTCTCTCTTGAATTCTAGACAACTTATTAGGTGGTCTATCAGCTGAGACAATTATTTGTGACTCTCTATCCAAAAGTGCATTAAAAGTATGAAAAAACTCTTCCTGCATAGCCTCTTTGCCATTCATGAACTGAATATCGTCTATCAATAAGACATCTGTATTCCTGAAATACTCCTTAAATTTAACCATATCGTTAGACTTTATTGACTTTACAAATTGATACATAAAGCGTTCTGCAGAAATAAACATCACCTTTTTATTTTTACTCATTTCATGTCCTATCGAATTTAAAAGATGAGTTTTGCCTAGACCTACGCCACCATATATATAAAGCGGATTATAATGAGAAATATTCTCAGATACTTTTAAAGAAGCTTCAAAAGCAATTTTATTACTTGAGCCAATCAAAAAGTTTTCAAATCTTTTATTAGGATCTATTCGACTATATTGGAGATGAGAGTCTTTTATAAATGAAACTTTTTGAGTTTCATTTATATGATTAAGATTATTTAATTTTTCACTATTTTGATCCTTTTTTTCTATAATTTTAAATTCTATCCTTATAATTTGTTTTTTATGTTTTTTGATAGTTTGTAAAATTTGATCTAAATATCTTGATGTAATCCAATCACGGATAAACCTTGTTGGGACAGTTAATAAGATATAATTATTAAACTCCTCATGTAAATCAATTTTTTTTATCCAACTTTCATAAACTTCTATTCCTAATTTAAGTTTTAATTCAGACTGAATTAATTTCCAATCAAGATTAATCTTATCAAAACTTTTATTTGTATGCGTATTGTTCATTTTTTTGGAGAGACTCCAGTTACATCAATAATGATAGTTATTGCAACAAATTATTTCACTAAACCAAAAATAAATAAAATCTGGGATTGTGTAAAAAATTTTTTTGAAAAATTTCTTTGACAAAATTTTTTTTTATGTATCAAGAAAATAAATAAAATTTATGATTGAATTAAATATAATATTTTTTTACTAATTCTAAATATTGTAATTTTAGTTTAACATATCATATATGAAGCGTATTCTTTAAGTTGAATCAACTTGAGGTATAGAAATTATAAGGAACTTATTTTTTTTGTAATTCTAGATACGTTCCTAGATGCATTTTGTTTTTTTATTATTCCAGTTTTAGCAATCTTCATCAACTCAGAATTCAACTTAGGTAAGAACTTTAAAGCTTCCGATTTTTTTTTATTTTCAATCAGAACGTTCATCTTTTTTAACGCAATTTTGTATCTACTCTTTCTCGCTTTGTTGACTGCAGTTTGTTTAGATATTCGTCTAATTGTTTTAATTGCTGATTTTGTATTAGCCATAATTTGCAGGGGTATAACCGCTTAAATAGACCTGGTCAATAATATATTTATTATTTTTGACATATTTCACACAAAAATGTTGATCTATTTGATTGAGTTATTTTATTAATTGTTCCCGAACAACTAAATCTTTTACATTTTTGATTATCTCTACCATAAACGTTAAACTCTTTTTGAAAATTACCTTGATCGCCTTTCGTATTTTTAAAGTCCCTTATGGTTGATCCACCTTTTTTTATAGCATTTTGCAAAATTTTTCTTGAATTTATAACTATATTTTTACATTGATTTTTTTTCAAATATTTAGCCGGTAATAAGGGGTTAATTTTTGATAGATATAAAATTTCGCTTGCATAAATATTTCCAATTCCAGATACAAAATTTTGATCTAATAAAAAATTTTTTATATTCTTATCTTTTTTTTTAAAATAACCAATCAAATACTTTGAATTAAATTTTTTATCGAAAGGTTCAGGCCCATAACTTTTAAACTTTTTTTTTAGGCTATTAAAATCACTAAAAAATTGAAAATAGCCAAATCTTCTAGGGTCATTATAAATTAACTTGATATTCTTAAAGAGAAATTCAACATGATTGTGATTTTTGGGTAAATTTGGTGAATTATAAAAACTAGTGTTAGTGGGTAGATTGTTTTTTTTATTTTTAACAATATGAATCGTTCCTGACATTCCTAAATGGACTATACAAAAGCTTTTATTTTCCAGCTCAATAATTAAATATTTTGAGAATCTTTTGATATTTAAAATAAATTTATTTTTTAGCTTTTTTTCAAAGGAGGTTTCTAATTTAAATCTTAAGTTTCTGTTTCTAACCAAAACTTTATTGATTTTTTTACCTTTTATATTTTCTAATAAAGATTGTCGGACTATTTCTACTTCTGGTAATTCTGGCATTTACTATTATATTAAATGAATAATTAATTAAAAATGCAACAATATCTTCAAAATAAAAAAGGGTTAGTTCAGGGCGTATTTAATCAAGTTTTTGATAAATATGATTTAATGAATGATTTTATGTCATTTGGAATACATAGACTGTGGAAAAAAAACTTAATTAATATGATAGGACCATCAAAAAATAAAAGCTTAATTGATGTTGCTTGCGGTACTGGAGATATAGGAAAACTTTATCTAGATAACACTAATATCAATAATCATATTACTTGTATCGATCCAAATAGAGGAATGGTATCCAAAGGAAAAGAAAAGCTAAAAAATTATAAAAATATAAAATGGATAATTTCCAGTGCAGAAAAACTCCCCCTCAAAAGTAATTCATTTGATTTTTATACGATTAGTTTTGGCTTAAGAAATACAAAAAATTTAGATAAATCTTTATCAGAGGCATATAGAGTTTTAAAAAAAGGTGGACGATTTTTTTGTTTAGAATTTTCCAAAATACAAAATAAAAACTTAGAACTTATCTATAAAAATTATTCAAAATTAATTCCTTTAGTTGGTAAATACGTTGTTGGGCAAAGACAGCCTTATGATTACCTTATTGAAAGTATTGATAATTTTGTCAATCAAGAAGAGCTTTTAGAATATATGAAAAAGAATAAATTTCAAAAATGCAATTACAGAAACTTCTCTAATGGAATAGTATCTATACATAGTGGCTGGAAAGTTTAATGATAAAAAAAATTATAACTTTATTCAAACTTGGACGAAAAATAGCTCGCTCAGATATATTGGAAATAATCTCAAAATTTCAAAAGCCACCATTAGCAATCACATTACTATTTAAATTTTTAGCAATATCTTTTTCACCTAAAAAAAAAGATTCAAATAAAAGTGAGGGTGAACGATTGTCAGATTCTTTGGAGTCTATGGGTACAACTTTTATAAAACTTGGACAATTCTTAGCTACGCGACCAGATATAATTGGAGAGGCCCTTTCAAAACAACTAGAAAATCTCCAGGATAAATTACCACCTTTTTCGCTTATACAAACAAAAGAAATTATAAAAAATGACTTAGGAAAAGAAACGTACGACACAATTATCAATTTAAGTGAACCGGTTGCGGCAGCCTCTATTGCTCAAGTTCATAAAGCTCAAATAAATGACAATGGGACTATCAAGGATGTTGCTATAAAGATTTTACGTCCAAACATAAAAAAAATTTTTAACGATGAAATCGATGCAATCATGCTTTTTGCTTTTCTAGTGGAGTCATTTATTAAAAAAACAAAAAGATTAAAGTTAGTTGAGGTGGTTTTCTTACTTAAAGAGATAACAAATTTAGAAATGGATTTAAGATTTGAGGCAGCCGCTGCTAATGAATACGCTGAAAATACTAAAAATGATGTTGGGTTTAGAGTTCCTGAAATTTATTGGAATTTTACAAGTGAAAATGTAATGACATTAGATTGGGTTGAAGGAATTTCTATTAGAGAAACTGAGGAACTAAAGAAAAGAAATTTAAATACTGAAAAAATCGCAAATGACATTATCCAAAATTTTTTAAGGCATGCGGTGCGAGATGGATTTTTTCATGCTGATATGCACCAAGGAAATATATTTATAGACAACAATGGTCATATAGTTCCAATTGATTTTGGAATAATGGGCAGACTTGATAAAATGAGTAAAAGATTTTTGGCAGAAATACTATTTGGTTTTATTCAAAGAGATTATCGTAAAGTAGCAGAAGTGCATTTGGTTGCGGGACTGGTTCCTAAAGAGGTTCCAATAGATGACCTTGCTCAAGCACTAAGATCAATTGGTGAACCAATTTTTGGCCAAACAGTAAAAGATATTTCTGGTGGAAAATTATTAAAACAATTATTTGATGTTACAGAAAAATTTAACATGCAGACCCAACCTCAACTTCTGATGCTACAAAAAACAATGGTCGTTGTTGAGGGAGTAGCTAGAAAATTAAATCCAAATACAAATATTTGGACCACATCTAAACCTGTTTTAGAAAATTGGTTAAGAGAAACAAAAGATCCTATGACAACAATTAATGAAACAATTAAAAGTACTTCTGAAGTCGTTAAAAGATTACCAGAATTCCCAGAAATAATGGACAAAGCTAATCAAGCTTTAACATATTTAGCTAGTGGTCAAATTCCACAAAATTCAAACTCTTATACAGCTTTGAATACAAAAAAATCAGAAATGATCGCTTTTAGAAATCAATCTATTATTGGTTTTTTAGTCCTTGTAATTTTTGGTCTATTGGTATTTTAATTCATTCCATGAGTAACTTAAATAATAAAAAAATCTTATTAATAATTTGTGGAGGTATAGCTGCATATAAAAGTCTTGAATTAATAAGACTTTTAAAAAAAGATGGAGTAAGTATAAAAACAATTCTTACTAAGAGTGGTGCTGAATTTGTAACACCTCTTTCAATTACTTCGTTATCTCAATCTAAAGTTTATCAGGATCTTTTTAGCATAGAAAATGAAGCAGAGATGGATCATATTAGTCTTTCAAGATGGGCAGATCTCATTTTAATTGCACCTGCAACAGCTAATACAATATCTAAACTTGCAAATGGAAATTCAGATGATTTAGCATCTACTGTAGCTCTTGCGTCAAATAAAAAAATTTTTATTGCTCCTGCGATGAATGTAAGAATGTGGGAACATCAGTCTACTAAACAAAATATAACAAAACTTAAAACCTACAACTATGAATTAATTGGTCCCGAAATTGGAGATATGGCATGTGGAGAATATGGTGAAGGTAAAATGTCAGAGCCAAAAGATATAACAAATAAGCTTAAAATTTATTTTAAGAATTTAAAACTAGAAAATAAATTAAAAGCAATTGTAACTGCAGGACCAACTAAAGAATACATTGATCCAGTAAGATATATATCTAATAAATCAAGTGGTAAGCAAGGTTACGAGATTGCAAAATCATTATCCAAAAGAGGTTTTGAAACAACTTTAATTTCAGGACCAACAAATTTAAAAATAACCAATGATATTAATTTGATTAAGGTTGAAACTGCTGAAGAAATGTTTCAATCGACACTAAAAAATTTACCAGCTGATGTTGCAATATTTTCAGCAGCGGTTTGTGATTATAAAGTAAAAGAAAGCTCAAATATAAAAATAAAAAAACAAAATGGAATAAATTTAGAATTGGAAAAAAATGTAGATATTCTTGACTATGTTTCCAATCATAACTCCTTAAGACCAAAATTAGTGGTAGGCTTTGCAGCTGAAACAAATAATTTGGAAAACTATGCTAATAGAAAACTAAGTGAAAAAAATTGTGACTGGATAGTTGCAAATGATGTATCAAATGAATCAATTGGTTTTGACTCAGATTTTAATGAGGTATCAATTTTTTATAAAGACAAAAAAGTAGATAGACTTGAATATAAATCTAAATCAGAAATTTCAGACGAATTAGTTGAAAAAATTATTGATCATTTAAACTAATGATTAAAGTTTTAGTAAAAAAATTAGAGCCCTCTGTAAAATTACCATCATATAAAACCAAAGGCGCATCTGGTATGGACCTAATGGCATACTTAGATAAATCAATTGAATTAAAACCAGGAGAATCATGTCTGGTACCAACTGGATTATCAGTTGCATTTCCTAAAGAATATGAAATTCAAATCAGGCCAAGGTCAGGATTAGCAGTAAAAAATAATATTAGTGTTTTAAATACACCTGGTACAATTGATAGTGATTATAGAGGTGAAATAAAAGTCATTTTATTTAATCATGGTAACCAAAACTTTAAAATTAGTAACAATGATAGAATTGCTCAAATGATTTTAACACCAGTTATAAAAATGGATTTAGAAGAAACAAATGAACTTCCAGGATCAATAAGAGGTGAGGGAGGTTTTGGTTCAACTGGTAAATGAAGAACTGTTTAAATAAATCTCAAATTGAAAGATTTTCAAAACAATTAATTTTAAAAAATATTGGTGCAAAAGGTCAAAAGAAAATTTTGTCCTCTAAAATTTTAATTGTCGGTGTTGGAGGTTTAGGCTGTCCTGCAGCAGAAAATTTGGTAAGAGCCGGTATTGGAACCATTGGTCTTGTAGACAATGATATTGTTAATCTCTCAAATATTCATAGACAAAGTTTATTCAGTTCTAAAGATATTAACAAATTAAAAGTTAGTGTAGCCGCAAAAAAACTGAAAGAAATAAATCCATATACAAAGATAAAAATTTACAAATCAAGACTAACCAAAAACAATATCAAAGACATAATTAAACATTATGAAATTATAATTGACGGTTCTGATAACTTTAAAACTAAATTCTTAATAAATGATTATTGTATAAAATTAAAAAAAAAACTAATAACAGGAGCAATAAGCAAATTCGATGGTCACGTATTTACATTTGATTTTAAAGACAATAAGACAGCATCCTTAAAAAATTTCTATCAAGAAAGTGAAATTTCTGATGATAGTCTAAATTGTGAGTTTGAAGGAGTCATTGGTACTACTGCCTCGATAGTAGGCACAACACAAGCAAATGAAGCTCTGAAAATGATAATGGAAATTGGTCAAAACTTGAAAAATCAAATATTAATTATAGATCTTTTAAACCTTAACTTTAGAAAGGTTAGATTTAAAAAAAATAGATTATAAAAAAGATAATGAAGAAATTAATTTTTTTTATTTCATTTTTGGTTTTTTTTCCAATTTATGTTTTTTCAAACGAGATTTTTCTCTCATTAAAAAAAGATAAAGTAAACGTTAGATATGGTCCAGGATTTGAGTATCCAATAAAATATATATATAAAAAAATTAATTTGCCTATCAAGCAAATTGATAAAAAAGAAAATTTTAGGAGAATAATTGATCTTAAAAATAATAGTGGATGGATACATGTTTCCCAACTTAAAAAAATAAATTCAATTATACCAAAGGAAGATAAAATCTTATTTAATAAGCCAAGCAATTTTTCAAAACCTTTAGCAAAAATAGAAAAGGGTAGGGTTTTGTTAATTCAAAATTGTAGTGAAAATTGGTGTAAGATAAAAACTGGAAATTTTAAAGGTTGGATTAAAATAGAAAACACCTGGGGACTGAAGTGATTTAAATTTACCGACTCAAAAATTTAAAATAACGAACTATTTTTGTTGTTCACAAACATCCTTAATTACTGGAGTGTTTGCACAATCTAAACATTTTGTTTTTTGGACTATGCATCCATCATCAAGGATTTGAACATCAACAATCTTATCACACTTAGAACATGTAGACGAAATTGTTAATCCGCATTTTTTACAGTTATAGTTTTCAATCTGCATATTAAAAAATAATTAATAATAAAATTTATTTCAACAATAATCACTGCGAATGATTATTATTATCTATCTTTTTTTGCGAATGATTACTAATTGCTACTTTTTAAAGGGAAAAAAAATTTAATTTTTTTATTACCAAATGTAAAATTTGTTATTTCTTTGATTTACTTGCCCACCATTTATCTAAGATAAAATACCAAATTGAATTTGCAATAGGCTCAACTATTGCATCAGTTAGTGCGACAGCAAAAGAAACATCAGCAACTAACATCAAAACTGTGATTGCTATTGCAAAGTGTCCGATTGTATAAATTACTGTTCTTAGTAAAGAGCCTTTGTTATTTTGATAAATATTATTAGCTGCCTGAAATATACCGTTAGTAATTTCCATTATTCTTTAAAAGGGCTTTCAAGTACACAAGCTACAAGATGAATTCTGGCCTGTTCACCTCCATTGAAAAAGTTATGATACTTAGTGTTATTAGTTATCCAGACATTACCGTCTGCTGGTAAATGTTTTGCAACATTTTCAATTACCATTGAACAGCCTCTGTTAGTAATAATTGGTATGTGCAATCGGCATTCAGGGTCTTTGTGCCAACTTAACGTTGATCTCGGCTCTTTTAATAGTAGTCTGACTCTGCCTAATTTAAATCTTTTACTTAGAGTTTCAAAGACCTCTTTAAAATAGGTTTTTTCGAATTCAGGGACTAATTGTGTGTACTTAGTCTCATCTATATCTACATCCCTAGCAACCTCTTTTCCTGTTTCATCAGCAATAGTCCAGTATTTACCTCTTATATTATTTCCATTAATCGAATTTATATCATTTGGTATTTGGTTGATTGAAATAGCGCCAAAATGTGTAACTCCTGGACTTTTAAATTTTTTGTTTTTTAATATTTTATCCAAATCATTTTTTAACCTTGTAATATCAAAGGTGAGATCAGGAACTTGATAAAAATCCTCGAAACTAACTGTTGGCATATAATAAATATTTAATTAGTGTTAATTAATTCAATTTCAAGTCAAATCGGTCAGCATTCATCACTTTGACCCATGCTGCGACAAAATCATTTACAAACTTTTGTTGAGAGTCATTACACGCATAAACTTCAGCTAGAGCTCTTAGTTGAGAATTTGAACCAAAAATCAAATCAACTCTTGTTGCTTTCCATTTAGTTTTTTGAGTTTTTCTATCTTTTCCTACAAATGTTTGTTCAGATTTATCTTCCTCTTTCCATGTAATATTCATGTCTAATAGATTTACGAAGTAATCGTTAGTAAGAGAACCAGGTTTATTTGTAAATACACCAAAATTTGAACTGTCATAGTTAGTATTTAAAACCCTCATGCCACCTATAAGTACTGTCATTTCTGGTCCAGTCAGACCCATTAGTTGGGCTTTATCAACCAATTTTTCCTCAGCAGAGACATTTGAAGTTCCTCCATTCAGATAGTTTCTAAAACCATCAGCCTGTGGCTCAAGAAGACCAAAAGAATGAATATCAGTTTGTTCTTGTCTTGCATCTCCTCTACCTGCTGAAAATGGAACATTAACTTTATGACCTGCTTTTTTAGCAGCCATCTCAATGCCAACACCACCTGCTAACACAATTAAGTCTGCCATTGAAACACTTTTCTTCTTATTATCAAATTGATCTTTAATTTTATTTAAAGCTTTTATTACAATTGATAACTTCTTAGGATTATTCACAGCCCAACTCTTTTGCGGTTCTAGCATTATTCTTGCACCATTAGCACCGCCTCTTTTATCTGATCCCCTAAAAGTTGAAGCTGATGCCCAAGCGGTAGAAACTAAATCTGAAATTGATATTTTTGATTTAGAGATTTTGTTTTTTAGATCTTTTATATCTTTTGATTTAAGTTTGTACTTTGGTTTGTCAATTGGATCTTGCCAAATTAATTGCTCCTTTGGAACTTCACTA
>Ga0163109_10004896_pt1 | contig 10136 bp, 19 predicted proteins | sample CRUFie1St13metaG_FD_108704 | JGI IMG/M metagenome (GOLD analysis project Ga0163109, IMG submission 108704) | Marine microbial communities from the Costa Rica Dome - CRUD Field 142mm St13 metaG | ecosystem: Environmental > Aquatic > Marine > Oceanic > Photic zone | place: Costa Rica: the Eastern... | reverse complement strand
GGGTCAAAAAGTGTAAACAAGTGTAAGAGCGTGGTATAAGTCAGACGAACTTCTTTGGAGTTACTTTGTTTCCCAGTCGTAGATAGCAGCACAGTCGTTGATCAGAGGTACGGCTCTGTACGAAGACTAGCAGTGGTCGCCTGGCCACTGTCCACGAACGATACTAAGACATTAGAGGATTTAGATATACAGAGCTGGAGACCGGGTCTGAGACAGGGCTGGGAACAGGGCTGAGAGTTGGTATTATCCCTCGCTCTCTACCTCTCTCTATAGTAGTAGTAAGAGTAGTAGTTGTTCTCTCTAGAGTCTTTGTTCTCTATGATGTTTTTATTGTTTATTGCGCGTGAGTTGTGTTCGCCGGAGCTTTAGACAGAGAAGCTCTCGCCACAGCCGCATGTTCTCTTCGCATTGGGGTTGACGAACTTGAAGCCTGATTGTAGATTCTCGTAAACGAAGTCGATTTGAGTGCCGATCAAGTAGAGGTAGCTCTTCTTGTCAATGTGAATCTCGACCCCGTGTGACTCGATGACTCTGTCGTCAGGCTCGGGACCGTCAGACATTTTTAGAGTGTATGAGAATCCAGAGCATCCGCCCCCTTGTACTCCAGGACGAAGCCCTACGTGATCGGAGTCTTTGAGGAGTTCTTTGACTCTCTTTGCTGCGTTTTCTGTTAGTGAAATCATGCCTCTAAATATCCTGGAAGTGTTTGATGTAACGGAACTCTCCATGCTAAGTCGAAGATCTCGCACTGTTTCTCGTATGGGAACTGCATCCTGTAGATTTCTAGTGCCACCCAGACTTGACCATCCGGAGCACATCCTACGAATCTCCCTAGCCTCCCACTCTGATATACCCATTCACCTCTCTTGGGTGATGACCTGTGAGAGTTGCGTCGCCTGTTTACTGATAGGGGTGTGAGATTTAGCTTGTCGTAAGTCATCTCCCATTTCAGCTTTTTCTTTGACCTGCGCCCCTTTACTCCTGGGTATGTCTTTTGTGGGTTGAATCTATTCATCGAAGTACTCGTCCATCTTCTTCGCTGCCCATCGTGCTAGACACAGAAGTCCGCCAAAAAAGAGGAGGACCAGAAGCAGCTTGACTCCAAAGAAGTCCATTATCGACCAATCCATTTCGCGTCATTGTGAGAGCCGACGTACTGGTAGGCTCCCTTGTTGTAGAGTGGTGCCGAGCATTTTCGCTTGTGCTCGATTGATTTCTGTGCTTCCTTGTCTCCGCATCCGAGGCATGTGGTGTAACCCAGTTGCTTGCGCTTTGGATTGTACTCTTCTCCGCACTCTAAACACATTGGCCAGTCTTGCTCAATCATGATCGATCCTTCTTGTTTAGTTTTGATGGGAACCGCCCTTGATTACCCATACCGTCGTAGTCAATGAAGTCAGTTGAAGTGATGTTGTTCCTATCTTCTTGATTAGCCTTTGCTTCAGCTATCTTGCAGATCTTGTCTTCGAGGATACTGATCTCCTTGATCAAGCTTGCGTATTCTCTCAGGTTTCCATTGCGCTGGTACTCAACTGCTTGTCGATACTTCCTGTCACGCTCGTTAGTCAGCTTCTGTGCTGGGTCTGAGACGAATAGTGATTTTAGAAATGAAAACATGCGGATTCTCCTGTTATTCCAATGACATCGTCTGAGCTTCATCCATTGAACTGACGATGTTGATTACCTTGTCCATGCCTATTTCGCTCGGCTTGCGGATCACCATTTCTAGCTTGAGTGTTTCCTTGTTTGTCATACTAGCATTCAGTGACACTACTTTAATTTTATACTCCTCGAGGTTTTCCTTCAAGTCGTTGATGATCCCAGGCCTGTCAGTCAGTGTCGCTTTAAGCGTGTGTGCTTTGTATGAAGTCAAAAGAATCGACTCAAGGTAGTTCATCACAGTCAAGATCATCAGCACCAGCATCGTTGTGAAACCAGCCACCTCATAATACTTGCTTCCGCATGCGATTCCGACAATAGCTGTAGTCCAGAGAGAACTCGCCGTCGTTAACCCCTTAACAGTTACACCCATCTTCATGATCGCACCAGCTCCTAAGAAGCCGACGCCACTGACAACTTGTGCCACGATACGTCCGGGATCTGAAGGCAGGTCTGGATTTGATAGAAACTGAGAATATGATATGGATAGTATCGCAGCCAACGCAGCTCCTACCGCCAAAATCATATGAGTTCTCAGACCGGCTGGCTGTCCGTGTATTTCTCTCTCTAGACCAATAAGAGATCCAAGTGCAGCAGCTATCAGTATTCCAGTAAACGGATCAGCAATCATGCTTTAATTCTATCTTGCGCTTGTTATATGTACAAATGGCTCCGACACCTGGACTCGAACCAGGGACCCAGCGGTTAACAGCCGCTTGCTCTACCAACTGAGCTATGTCGGAATAAGATGGTGGGCCGTCCGAGGCTCGAACTCGGAACCTATTGGTTAAAAGCCAAGTGCTCTACCATTGAGCTAACGGCCCCTGAATGTGTACTTTATGTAAGACTTTATCAATGAACCGTATACGAGAGCGCAAGCCATTGTCATGATGACCACGTTTCCTACTAGCTGTTCTAGCTTTCTGCGTCTCAATTAGACTCCAAGGAGGGATGAGGCACCTGTAATCCCGTGCCTCCCTGCGGATCTATTTCTAGAAGTTCAGTTCAGGTGGACCGTCAAGGTTCAGGCCATGATCGTTTCCACGCTCAACAAATGCATAGAGCTTCTGAGCAACGACGATGACGTCCTCAGTTGCATAAGAGTTAACCGGCTCGCGATCAACCTCTTCCTTCATATGCTCATTCTCAAACGCGCGCTGAACACGCTCCTGGCAAATACCGATTGCCATACCCAAAATGTCTGCGCGAATGGAATATCCGCTTCTCTTTGACTCACTCATTTTTTTCTCCTTTGTGTGTGTGTTGAGTGATTAGGCACCTATCGGAACCATTCCAGCCCGTGCCTTCCTGCGGCTATAATCTACTGCACTGACAGCAACTCAATGTTGAAATTAAGAGGCTTTCCAGCCAGTGGGTGGTTCAGATCTAACCTCACAGCATTGTCATCAAACTCGACAATCCGTGCCATCATCTGCTGTCCGCCCTCACCATGGCCGTATACAGTTGCATCAACGACCAACTCCATCTCAGGATTGAACATATCTCGAGGTACTGTCTGATACGCATCGGGGTTTACTTCCCCATAAGCTTCTGCTGCCTCGATCCTCACATCTTGTGTTTCACCCACTGACATTGACCGGACCGCCGTATCAAATCCAGGGATGACCTGTCCAGAACCTACCTGGAACGTGAGAGGCTGATCTCGACCGCGTGAACTATCAAATTCAGTCCCATCATCAAATGTTCCAATATAGTGAAGACTTACTGTCTGTCCCTCGTTTACATTGCTCAAAATATTCTACCTTCTTTTTGTTGATCGCCTCAATTGCGACATTAAAGTGTACACTGTCGGCGATAGATGTATAAAAAAAGCCGGGACCATTTCTGATCCCGACTTCCTCTGTCCGCGTTGGTTTCGCTTTAATTAAACGTTGGTCGAATCGCCGGCGGAAAGAGAATCGTTAAGGAAACTCTGAAGAGCCTGTGCTTCCTTGATTGACATGCTGATGGTGGTCGTGCCAACTGCGTACTTCTGTCCCTCAAATGCTCGAGTGCTGATCGTCAGCATGTTGCTGCCAGCCTTGTGTGAGGTTGCGTTGCGGTATACGCCGAAGTCAAATCGTTGGGTGCTCTTCTCGTTGAAATAGTTTCCGTTGCTCATGTATCTTTTTCTCCTTTGTTGTTTTAGATACCGTTCCTTTGAACGTGAATTAATAGTACGCCGTACGGCTTTGTTTTACAAGTTTCTTTTTAATTTTTTATTCTTTTTTTTGCTGCCACCAGTCTGGAGCTGTACTTTTGTTCCACTTCGCCATGTAAGCTTTGTACTGATGATAGTAATTTCTATAAGCTGCAACAGGATCATTCGGGACTTTACAGTCATCAGGCATGCATTGTGGGTGTTCTGTCATAAGAGACTTAGTCATTCCATAGGGCACTTTTGAATGTAGCCATTCATACACTGTCTCTGACTTGTGTGTTTTCTTGTATCTGAGAGTGTATTCGTCCAGCAGAGATCTCATGAGCTGAACGTGCCACATGTAGTTTCCTGTGTTTTCACTAGTCCAGATCGTGCATGGATGTCTTGTATGTGTAAGAGTCCATGGCGGAATAAGAGACGGATCAGCATTTGCTTCTGCATACCACTTTGCTTCCCGCACTCTCTTAAAATCACTCAGCTCTTTGTTGACAGACTTTAGAGCCCCGATCCAATGTGCCACACAGAGCATCTGTCCAGCTTCGAGGATCATCTTTACACAGTGCTTGTCACAGTGGTATTTGGCCGCTAGTACCGGATTCTTGTCGAGAACAAATATATTCATGTGCTTTTACTACTCTCCTTAGAAAGTCCTGTTTGCCCTTGTCGTTTTTGATCTGATTATATTCTACTGTGGGTATCGAAGTTGTTTTATGCATCGAACCTTTTATGGTTCTTCCCAAATTTTTAACACCTACGCTAATTCCGCAACTGGGTGACCTTGCAATACCAATGAAGCCTACAGCATCAGGGTGACGATCAAAGATATCAGCGCACTTTGAATCAAGAACAGGCAGCACATCGTTTCCTTTCATGTTAGCAACAGTGATACCGCCTACATGAGAAAGTCTGATAGGTGCTCTGGGTGTACCAAACAGCTCATCTTCAGGGCACACAGGAACGAGAACAATTGAATTCTCATCTGCCCATTTCTGCAAGTCCTTTGCTTTCTTGTTCTTGCCATTCCACCTGACATTGTTACCCATTACACATGAACTGACTAGGACTTTCATTTAACAAAGAACCCTAGTCGCTTGTCAGCAGGATCACTGATGTACCTATAACCTTCCATGTGAGGCATGATGTCGCCCTCAAATCTGGGTATGATTGACGTAACATCTCTGTCTCTGAAGTCTGGGTTTAACCTTAGGTGAATTTCAATAATCTTTCCACCGATCATTTCTATGTTGAATGTCTTGTGCCTGGACTTTAACGGAGCTAGAATCTCTGGGAGCGGAACAACATCTTCAACTTTTTTCCACTCCCTCCATCGCCACAAAGGATCCCCAGACCTCTTGATACCCTCGACACAGAGGACTTGCTCTCCGTCTATATAATCAACACTCAAGTGTCGACCTTCAAAGATCTCACACCAAAACGTTCCGTCTTCTAGAATATCGTCTGTTGACTTTTCGATATACATGAATTGTGCGCTGCGACCCATGCCCATCAGATTGACTGAAGGCCTGACTATGTAATTGCCGGGCTCTGGAACGTCAACCCCATGCGGCCCGCAATTGTATCCTAGCATCTTTGAAACTATAAGCTTGTCAAACACCCATAAGTCTTCCGGAGGGCAATCAGGCCAAGCTTCTGTATCGTCGTAATATATCATCCTACACTCAGAACTAACTCCGGATCATCTAAGTCGTCTTGGGTAAGCTCCAAAAGGTCTGTTGACCCTTTTACTTTTACTTCGACTGTTGGGATATCGAAGTCCAGCCATCTTGCGACGACCTCCCCAGTGTTCTTGACACCCGGTTTGCAGAAGTAGCACTTAAGCTTTCCAGTACAATCATCACACTTTACAAAAGTTATTGTGCTTCCTAGCTCAAGATTCTTGACATCCACTAATTACTCTCTCAATCTCCATGCGACCACATCCAATCACATAGTTGTTTCTCAGGTACATGATCTGATACAGACCCTTTACATTGTCAGCTTCCAAAACAATCACAGGATCAACAGGTTCTACCAGCATCATACCCTGTTTAATCTCCAGCAGATCACCGACGTTAATCTCTCCTGGGTATTCATCAATGTTTAGTGGGGGATTGTTAAACACAAAACATCTCACTTTCAGCTTTTGCTTTTTTTAGGTAGGTTTGGTCGGACCCAGTGGGCAAAGACATAATAGCCAGCATCAAACACTTGCTTGATAATGGGCAACCTAGAGAAGCAGACTGACTTCTTAAAGCCCATTTTTTCGTACATCTTCCTAAATGTTTCGATACCTACCGTTTCGGAACCATCAAACTCACCGATCATTTCAGTGTTAAAATAATCATCAGCCCCTAAAGAAAAATTAGGGTTGCTAATGTCGATAAACTCGATACCACATGCCTCTCCTCTCTTTCTGACTGCGTTAATCTCTAGAGAGCAAACATAACAGCTCTCGTCATAGTAAACTTTATCTTTCATCTTTCTCCAGTATTTCAACCTCAAACTTTCTAAAAAAGAGAGGCACTACAAAGTATATTGGCAAAAAACACAGGGTTGAAGCAAAGTAAACAAAGACAGCAAGATCTACTATCATGTGAACAGAACAATACTCAGCATCACGCCAAATGCTATCACCACAACAGGAACAGCAACTGCTACTATAATCTCTGCCCAGGGTTCTAGATTCTTCATTTTATTGACCCATACGCCTCAGTATGTGAAACCATATAGGGAGAAAACTTTGTCCGTTAGAAGTTGCAATTGCTGCTTCAAAAGCTTCCTTCGGGTACCTGATGCTATGCCCCGCAGTTTCAGACGACCATGCGTAGCCTCCCCTAAATGTTTGTCTCCAGGCACCTGCAGGATCGTTTACTGTATAATGCGTTCCGTCATATCCTGTAACAACTAGCACGTGACCATAGCTCGTAAAATATCCGTGTGCAATAACAACATAGCCGGAAGACAGCGCACTTCTAAATTCTTCTAGAGTGCCATTGGTGGTTGTCTGGAGTACCCCTGACAATCCTTCCTCATTCGCTATCGTATTGAACATGTAGCTGAGGTTGTGAGGCCTCTGGGCGTAATCCTTGCCCCAGCCCCTCGTGATATCATCAGGTCGGCCTCTCCAGCCTAGGTGTGCTAAAACCATTGCGACACTAGTGTTTTGACACGAGGATCCTGGAAACAGTGTGTTGTTGTATTGGAAAAAGTAAGGAACGTCTGATGTCGGTTCTACTTCTTCTTGCTGTACAGGCTCTGTCTGTTGATCAGGCGCTTCGCACGAGACCCAGACGTTTCCGTCTTCTACACAAGCACAAGGTATCCCAGCACAGTCGCTGGTAGCTTCTTGCGCGCCCATTGAAACTGCATATCCTGACCAGATACACCCGGGTGCACAAGAAGTACCAACTGTCGCGAATGTATCGCCCTTTGCGACTACCTTATCAGGTGTCAGATTAGTATCATCCATCTCTTCAATGGGCATGTCAGAACACCCTGCGGCTAGCAACAACATGACAAACATTCGCATGATTCTCTCCTAAATTTCAATTGTAATGACGCTGTTCCCGACAGACTCAGCTTGAAACTTTGCGCTCCATCCCGTAAAGGAAGAGAACTGTCCTTCACTAGCGTTTCGAAGTTCATCCACTGTAGTTTGAAGTGTAGCTGTCAAAGTAGTATACCCACGCTTGTGGTCGTATTGCTCTGTACTGAAATCGATAAAGTCACAGAAGTCATACGGATTCTCTTTGATCTTTTCAACGCAGTGTTCGTCGAAGCAATAGGAATCACGCTCATAATCATCAAGCATGTCCCAGTCTCGAAGAGTCTGGATCAGGTCTTCTTCAAACTTGATACCAGAACGTGCAGCATCTACTAAATTGTCAATCACGCTCGTTTCCTCCATGGCAGTTTCATCTTGAGTTTCGTTGTAATGAACGACATCAGCACCGTCTTCATAAAACAGTTCTACTTGAGTATCACCCGAAACTTCCATCTTGTCAAAAGAGCTGATCAGCTTTTCCTGAGGACTAACAGCCGCTGACACTAGTGTTAGTTCTTCAAAACTACAAGGCGTGCCACTTCGATACGGGTCAAGCCAGATACGAGCTCCGACGCCCTGCTCAACTGAAATCTCGTATACAGTACCCTCAGCTTCAGTTCCTGCATCTCCGTTGTGTGTTACCTTTGCGCCGACCTTGAAAGGTTCTGCTGCTTTGATCTTTGCCATTCGTGCTGCCCAATCTGTACTCATTATCTTAATCCTTGTCGTCGTTGACGTGTTTTTGGTTCTTTGTGGTCTTTCCACTGTGCATAGTATTCTTTAGTTTCCTCTAGGATCTCAAGGTATTCAGCGTGTGTGATGTCCCCCCTATTCATTCTGATTTTCAGCAAGCTCTTTTCTTGCTTAAGAGCTTTGCCCTTCTTGCGATAAAAACTGTCAAGCAGTGTTTCTTTTGTCCAAGCCATTGTGGCTACCTTTCAGTCTAGTTACAGACACTCGTCTTCATTTAGTTTAGAGAAATCGATACCCTCAAGGACAGACTCTGATATGCCGTGCACAACTGAATTGATGATGCTGATCGGTACATGTACTTTCCACGTAGGATTTTCCACATCACCTTTCAGTGTGCTCCCAATAGAGATCACAGCTTCAGACCCCGGACCGTATGGTTCTTCAATCTTCTTCACAACGATGTATGCGTTTTTTCTATCTTTGTATGGGATGATCTTGTTTTCCATTTAAGCCACCTTTGAGACTTTAGTTTCTTTTGGGTTGACGAAGTCACGCAAGTACTTGAACAAAGCACGTTCTTTTGCCTTGCACTCCAGAACAACATCGACACTGTGTCCCAAGTCTCGGAAGGGCTCGTAGTACCAGTCGCTGTGCTCGACCACCTTTGCAGTCGGATCTTCGTATTTCTTGCGGCTGTTTGAGTGATGGCACTGTGGACGAATACCCTTGGGCCAGCTTGAGACTGCCATTTCGAAAGCTTCCTCGTAAGTACTGTCCTGTGGGCCACACTCGAAGTGGTGGCTGTCGAAAACGATAGGCACGCCAGTACGCTTGTGAACCATCTCGTAGAGCATTTTGGTGGAGTACATGTTTGGCTTGTCGTCGTTTTCGACTGTAAGTCGGGTCTTGACAGAATCGGGAAGCCTTTCGAAGTTTTTGCACCAACGATCAGTAGCAGAAACCCGGTCACCATAAGCACCGCCAATGTGAATATTGATCTTGGCACCGGGAGTGCGAGGCATGCCCATGATGTCGAAGATCTCGCCATGGATGCGAAGATCTGTGATGCAGTTTTCCACCACATGCGGCTTTTCAGAAGTCAAGACGTTGAACTGGCCTGGGTGCATAGAAAGACGCTGGCCGTTGTCACGCGCCATTTGACCTGCAACCTCGAGGTTCGACTTGATGCTTTCGAAGTGTGGTAGGTCTTCGAGTCTGTATTCGCTGGCCCATGGGAACAAGCAGGAGGTGACCCTGAAAACCTTGACGCCGTGAGCGTTGTTCCAGGCAACGTACTTGATGAGATCGAACGTGTTGGCAAGAGCTAGCTCTGAAGCGTAGTCAATACCTTTCGTTTGAAATGTGCGTTTGATCATGCTTCTGCTGCAGAAAACTTTTGGCTTCTGAGCGCAAAGCGACATGTTTAGGCAAGCATAGCCGAAACGTGTAGACATAGAACCTCCGTGCTGTTGTTGTCCGTGTATCTATTATAGACTGCACGGGAGGTTTTTACACACGTATTAAGTAGAAACTGTAAAAACTTCTACGTCACAATTCGCTGTTACCGCAGTTCCCTTGATGACTGTGATGTCTTCCAGGGAAGCATCAGCGCCGCCTGTCGTGATATCACCTGACTTGCTAGTGAGAATGTGTGAAGCCTTAGGGCCGACCACGACCTCGTATGTGTCAGTGTTGCTAGTAAGCTGAAACGTGAGCCTTACATTGTTTGTGTCATCTAGATTTGTGATTCTCATGTACTTAAATCTAGAAGCTTCGATTCTGCCTGCTGCATCTGATGCGCCCAAGTTCATGATTGTAGACGTTCCTGTCGCCACAGACATAATTCTGTGACTATAGTCCGTAACGTCGGTCACCACAAAGTTTGTGATAACCTGCTGGGGCTGATTCTTAAGGGTCAGTGTTTCCACGATCTTGGATGTGAATTTTGACTTTGCGACTGTTGTTGCCATATCTGTAAACCTCCGTTGCGCTTATAAATATGTTGCCCATTGTAACCGTTGTACTAGATTTGTTTTGTACGTGGAGGTTTGAAAGCCTACAATTTATACATACAAGGAG
>Ga0163109_10004895_pt1 | contig 10136 bp, 5 predicted proteins | sample CRUFie1St13metaG_FD_108704 | JGI IMG/M metagenome (GOLD analysis project Ga0163109, IMG submission 108704) | Marine microbial communities from the Costa Rica Dome - CRUD Field 142mm St13 metaG | ecosystem: Environmental > Aquatic > Marine > Oceanic > Photic zone | place: Costa Rica: the Eastern... | reverse complement strand
CCTGGCGGTCCCACAATTGACTACGAATTAAGTAAAGTCCTTCCGGAGACACTTCTACCACACCTTTGCATTGGAATGGATTCAATTGAGAATATGCGGGCCAAGCCAACGGTGGCTAATCTTTCTGCGAGTGGAGCGGGGCAGCCAATTTTCATGCATTCCAACCCGAATCATCTTTATCAGCTTTTATACGGAGGGATTTCAGAAGGGGATATCCGTGACCAGCATGAGGCTCGTTCTTCCATGCTCCAAAGAATTGAAATGATGTCATCCCTTGAAGGTAACGCTCTACCCTCGAGTGACAGAGCCCGTTACGATCAATATGTTCGTGGATTTGAGGATATGAATGGTTTGCGTGACCGTTTGGCTAAGGTTTCAGGTCATCTCAAGAAATTCGCACCTGAGGTAGACGAAAGATACACCAACCCTGAATTTGAAACCGATTGGCATGATACCCTCTTAGATCTTGGCATTTCTGCACTTAAATCGGGTACCACGAACACCTTAACCATAGGGTCGGGTCGTGGAGAAATTTTTGGTGCATGGAAAGGCTTAGGTGTGGAGAAACAGGGACACAATCTCGGACATATGCCGCAAAAGGATAATCCCATATGGATTAAAATTCGTCAGTATAACTGTAGAATGCTGGTAAAGCTAATGGAGCAACTAGAGAGTGTGCCTGAAGGTAATGGTTCGATGATGGACAATACTTTGATTGTCTACACCAGTAACAATGCGGATAAACAACATACCAGCGGTGCAAATTGGCCAGTTATGTTACTCGGTAACTGCAACGGTGCGTTCAAAACTGGATGTTTTACCCAGCTTGATGGGAAGCGTCCCATCAATGCACTCTACAACTCATTGCTTAGGGTCAATGGGGTTGCCGGTGACAGATTCAATATGAGTGATGCGATGGCCAAGAAGTACGACTCCGGCACCGGACCATTGAAAGAAATTCTGACTTAGACGTGTTTAGAAAATTCGCTCAGGCAGCGGCTGTCCTTGGTGTATGTTTTGCTTTGGCTGGCAAAGTGTATGTTCCAGGTGGCAAGATACCCGGTGATTTTGAGGAGGTTGCGGTAGGCTTTCTGGAATCTCATTGCTTTGACTGCCACGATGATGAAACCAGTGAGGCAGGTTTAAACCTACTCGACTTGGGTCCGGTCGATCAAATCAATGCCGCGGTTTGGAAATCGGTCTGGGCCCAGGTGACAATGGGTGAAATGCCACCCAAAAACAAGAAAAGACCCGATGTAATCCGTCGACTCGAGTTTTCTGATTGGATTGTCCAGCAGTTGCAGAATGAAATGAAGGACAAAGGAGGTTTTAAGGCACACCTTGATCCTAAAAAGGCTAACTATTTAGACCATAAGCTGTTGTTCGGTGATTTACCCGAAGGAATTAAGCTTCAACCCACATCATCACCTTCCAGGATTTGGCGGATAACTCCTCAGGAGCATATCACCCGGTTAAATGAATTAATTAATACCGAGCCAGCCTATGATCCCGCTAAGCCCGGTATGCGTACCCGAGGAGATTTTGTGCCCACCAATCATGGAGGCGAGCTGAAGCTGTATTTTGGAACGGATAGAATTATCCGCTGGGAGGGTGGAACTGTTGCCTATCAGACTGCGGTAAAGAGCATTCCCGTCGTTTTGTCATCAAACCGCAAACACGGTTTTGAGAACTATGCGGACTTTTATTCCGTAAATAGTTCGGAAGCCACTCAGATTCTTGCCAAGGCAGAAGATATTCTAAAATACATGGCTTACGGGCCCATGAGTCTGGTTGAGTTTCCCGAGCAAATCACGGATAATCCCAAAACTTATGATGCAATCAAACCAAAGGAAGACCTTCGTGGATTACCTTCTGCGATAGTCTACAACACTAAGGTTGTCCGACCGATTACGCCTGTGTACGACTTAATGAGACAGGAGGAATTTTCCCAGGATTCGATTCGCAAAACCATTGCCTTTCTTTTCGAAGCACTGACTTTTCGCCCGGCAACGGAAAAAGAAGTTTCGGAATACCTGCAAATTGTTAACGAATCTATAAAAAAAATTGGGCGTGAAGATGGTGCATTTATGGGGTTATCCGCAATCTTTTTGGATCGGGATGCATTATTTCGTACCGAACTCGCGGAGCAGGGTGAAGCCGATAAGCATAACCGGGTTATGTTGCAGGACTGGGAGCTTGGATTAGCGGTAAATCATTCATTGAGCTATATCCCTCCTGATGAAACCTTAAGGAAGGCAATCATGAGCGGAAAGATGCGAACCAGGGAAGATGTGAGACGTGAGGTTTCACGTATGCTAGAAGATGATTCCTTTCGTAAACCAAGAGTCCTCCGTTTCTTTCGGGATTTCTTTGACCATGATTTGGGCGGTTATATTTGTAAGGATGAAGCCGCATTGTCCCGTACTGGCGTTACCGCTAAAGGAGCATCTCATTTTCGTGGGATGTTCGAGGCTACTGCAAGTACGGATCGCCTGATTGAGCTCATTCTCGAGGAAGATAAGGATGTATTGAAACAGCTCCTAACCACCCAGAAAATTGTCTATTCAGGAAAGGATCGAACTTACTTTAATCGCAGGCTTACAAAAGAAGAGAGAGTAGCTGCCCAACAGGAAAAAGCTAAGGCTGAAGAATTAGCTACATTGGAAATTGCAGAAGAAAGAAAAATACTGACCAAAGAAGTGAATGCTTTGGAAGATCAGGTAAAAGAGAATGAGAGTGATAAATCGCTCAAAAAAACATTATCTGCCAAGCAAAAGGAACTGAAAGCCTTAATCAAGAAAATGACCGATATCAAGAGAAAGGCTGGTAGCAACTTTAATACAAATCTTGAAGTTGCTAATTTGAAGGGAGATCGAATCTATGCCCGAGTTAGTCGGCGTTCCTTTGGTAACGGATCCATGACTCCGGAGCGTACTCTTTCCACAGCACCGGAGGGGCAAAGACTCGGCATTCTTACTCAACCAAGTTGGCTAGTCTCTCATTCTGATGCGATGGACAATCATGCGATTCATCGGGGTATTTGGGTAAGGGAACGTTTGCTGGGTGGAGGTATTCCTGATGTTCCGATCACGGTGGATGCCCAATTACCGGATGAACCAAATGTTTCTTTGCGAGAGCGCATGCGGGTGACGCGAGAAAAGTATTGCTGGAGTTGTCACGAGAAGATGGATCCTCTTGGTCTTCCATTTGAAATGTATAACCATGCCGGTCTATATCGAACGACTGAATTGGATAAGCCTGTCATCACGACTGGTGAAATTATTGACTCCGGTGACCCGACCCTAGATGGTCCCGTGGAAAATGCATTGGAGATGATTGAAAAGCTGGCAAACAGTGAACGGGTTGAGCAGGTTTTTGTACGACATGCATTTCGTTTTTGGATGGGACGCAATGAAAATCTTCACGACAGACCTGTTCTCTTAGCCGCCCACAAAGCTTATCGTGAAGGTGGAGGAAGCATGAAAGACCTCATTCTTTCATTAGTTTCTTCCGACGCTTTTCTTTACCGAAAAGTCGAAGGTAAGTAGTTTGGTTGACTACTTTCTCGTGATTGCGAATTTCGCGAATTTTTCTTTGGTCTTTCCGAGTTCCGAGTAATCTGGAGTTTCCGGGTAGCTGACGAGGAAATTATTTTCATCGATCAGGTTAAGGTAATAGTGAGTTGATCCTTCAGGCAGTTTAAAGGATATGGTTCCTTTAATTTTTTCCTTCCCCTTGATCCTGTACCACTCTTCATATTTTTTACCACCGTTTTGGGTATAAATCAGATCGGCCCGTACTATTTTGGCACCTTGTTCTCGAACGGAGAAAGTAACCGTTTCGTTATGGATCTTATGTGAAATAACTTTTGGTATTAGATTTTTCTTTGCTCCCACTCGTCGTGCCTGTGGATTGTAATAAGGATAACTCGCATCCATTTCTTTCAGGATAGAGGAGAGTTTCTGATTTAATTCCTTCGTAAGCTCTGGGTTTTGGGATGCCAGATTGTTGGATTCTTCGATATCGACTCTCACCTGTTTGCCGTTGTCCGTTTCATATAATTGGTAAAGTTCAAGTTCTGTGGTGCCTTCATCGAACTGATGGTTGTAATTGCGGACAAGTTTGTATCCATTCACGCGGATTGTGCTTTCCATGGCCACGCTGTGAGGGAAATGCCACACCATAGTGTCTCTTGGTCTCCCATCCTTATTTTTTACAAGGTTTGGGTTGGTTGGGTCCTTAAGTAGGAGATCGCTCAAATCACATCCATCCAGGTTTTTGTCTTTGGAGTGTTTCGTGCCGGTGAGAGTGAGCAGGGTAGGGTAGAAGTCGAGGCCGTTCACCATTACATCTGATTCAACTCCCTTGGGAATGCCTGGACCGGTAATAATAAGGGGCACGCGAGTGCCTCCCTCCATCGCAGATATCTTTCCTTTGTCGAGGGGATAGTTGTCGGTGATGACCTCCTTGGCATGTCCCTCCATTCCTCCGTTGTCGGAGGTGAAGATGATGAATGTGTTTTCAATTAGCTTATGACCGGGCCATCTCGGATCATCGGTATTTTTTAAATACTGAAATACTTTTCCCATGTAGTAATCAAGCTCCTCGACCATGGCACAATAAAATGGATTTGTTTGTCCTTTCATCATCCAGCCTTCATCACCCTCGGGCCTTTTTACGCCAAGTTTTTTGCAGTACTTTTCGAGGAGTTTTTCAGAGCGGGTGTGGATCGGTGTATGTACCAACCAGGTGGCATAATAAAGGAAGAAAGGCTTTTGATGATTTTCACGCAGGAAGGTAAGTGCATCTTCACTTGTCTGGTGATAGGGGTATCCATTTTCGTCGAGACGAAATGGATCATTCTTTTGATTCGACGCAAAGCCCGATACACGGCTTGGCATGCCTGAACGTGCACCACGACTGCTTCTCGTCCAGTCAAATCCCTGATCTTCAGGTTGAGGGAAAGCCTTGTGATCGATGGCCATGTGCCATTTGCCTGAGTGCCCCGTTGTGTAGCCGTTTGATTGAAGAACGCGGGCTATGGTTGTTTCATTTTCTGGCATGCGGCCACTGTACCAGGGAGCCATCATCGTCCATCCGTATTTATGATTGGGCGTAGGAGGAGCTCCACCCACTACATGGGTTTTTTGGGCACGGGCAGGATGATTTCCACTCATGATTGCACAACGGCTGGGAGCACAGGTGGGTGCCGGCGCATAAGCCTGCCAAAACTTTACTCCTTGTTTGGAGAGTGAATCGATATGGGGAGTCTCCATGGGAGATGGCTCGTCGATGTCGTAACATTTCACATCCTGCCATCCGAGGTCATCGGTCAGGATAAGTATTATATTTGGCTTGGCTGGTCTTTCTTTTGCAGAGCCTAGCAATACGAAAATGAATGAGATTAGCAGGGAGGGAAGGTGTTTCATAGTTCTAAGATTAAAAGAGAAGAAAATAGCAAATAGCAGAAATGACAAGGGTACCAAGGAGGTTCAGAACCAGTCCCTCCCTCGCCATTCTTTTGACTGTCACTTCGCCGGTTCCAAAAACCACAGCATTGGGAATCGTGGCAACGGGTAACATGAACGCACAACTCGCACTCATCGCAGCCGGAATCATCAAAAGGATCGGGTCAATGTTTGATGCAGTGGCCGCAGCTCCAAGAATAGGCATAAGCACATTGGTGGTTGCCGTATTACTGGTCATCTCGGTGAGAAATGTAACCAGAAAACAAATACCCAAAAGCAGTGCAAAAAGGGGCAGGCTTTCAATGCCGGCAAAAACGCTGGCGATGGAGGCACTCAATCCTGATTGCTTAAATCCTTCGCCCAGGCACAAACCTGCACCTACGAGGACCAGCATGCCCCAAGGAATTTGATTGGCTGTTTGCCAATCCAGTAACCGGTCCTTCTTTGCATTCCCACTCGGGATACAGAATAGAGCGATCACTGCCACAAAAGCAACGCTTGCATCGTTGGCATTTGGTAAATTTAGCCAGGTTTTCCACCCCCCAAAAGGTTCAGAACGAGTGATCCATGCAAGTGCGGTGAGAGAGAAAACGGTAAGAGTTCTGATTTCAGCTGATTGCCATTTCCCGGGGTTGGGAAGTTTGATTTCGTTCTTCCCGGTTATGCTTCGGCTTAGCCATAGCCAGATGATCAACACCATGGAGACCGTGACGGGGACGCCAAATTTCATCCATCGGGTAAAGGACAACTCCTCAAAACCCAGATCCTTATAAGCACCAATCATTACGAGATTCGGCGGGGTGCCAATCGGGGTACCAATCCCTCCGACATTGGCGGCAAAGGCGATTCCAAGCAACAGGGGGATGGTCAAATTTCTGTTTTCACTTCCTTGGATGACTGCCAGAGCCATCGGTAGCATCATCAGGGTCGTGGCGGTGTTTGAGATCCACATACTTAGGAATGCGGTGGCAGTCATAAAGCCCAAGATGAGAAACTTTTCTCCGGACGGACAGGCATTAACCATCATCAGTGCTATTCGTTTATGGGCACCACTTTTCTCCATTGCTTTGGATAATAAAAATCCGCCAAGTAAAAGTAGAACCAACGGATGTCCGTACTTTTCACCCACAACTTTAGGGCTGAGCACACCAAAAAGAGGCAGGAGGGAGAGAGGTAGGAGTGAGGCGACGGGTATGGGCACGGCTTCAAAGATCCACCACAAGGCTGTCCAGCAAGCCACGGCTAAAGTGATTGCAGGCATCTTTTCCAAACTGGTTATTTCGTAGAGAAAAAAGGAAAGTCCGCAGGCAAGGACGGGCGAAAGCCAAAGCATCCGGCTTGCCACTCTCGGGACATCATTTTGGAGGTCTTGTTTCTCTTTCTCGGGCATCGCGACTCATTGAAACAAATCAATTCTTGGATTCCGAATTTATTTTACGCTGTTTAGAAAGTCATAAAGTATAATGATCATGAAATTGATCTTTGGTAGCATCTTATCGCTTATAGTTTCCTTGAGTCTTTTTTCCAAGAACCGACCCAATGTGATTGTGGTTCTTGTTGATGATATGGGTTACTCTGATCTTGGTAGTTTTGGGGGTGAGGTGCGCACGCCCAATATTGACATGCTTGCGGTCGAGGGACTCAGGTTTACTCAAAATTATAATTCTGCGCGTTGCTGCCCTTCCAGGGCATCCTTGCTTACTGGTTTATATTCCCATCAGGCAGGTATTGCCAATTTCACGGGAGGTGATAAATCCGACCGACTTGGGCCAGCTTATCTGGGTAAGTTAAACAAGAATTGTGTAACCCTGGCAGAGGTTCTCAAACAAGCAGGATACGCAACCTATGGAGTTGGTAAGTGGCATGTTGGGCATGAGGCTTTACCCACAGATCGTGGTTTTGATGAATATTATGGTTATGTTCGCGGGCATAGTGCAAGCCAATGGAACCCCAAAAACAACCAGAGACTTCCTGAAGGTCGTGAAAAGGAATTCAGTTATGAGGATGGAAAATATTATGCTACTGATGTGTTCAGTGATTATGCGGTTGAATTTATTAAGCAGGCGGAAAGTAAGGAATCACCTTTCTTTCTCTACCTTGCTCATTCTTCTCCTCATTTCCCTCTCGAAGCACCGGCTGAGACCAGAGATTCCTATTTGGATATTTATCGGGGAGGTTGGGATAAACTTCGCGAGAAGCGTTATCAGAGACAGAAAGAAATCGGTCTAATTACGGATGTCTGGAAGTTTACCGGCCTGTCGGAAGTCCCTGCGGATCGTGATGACATTGCCAATCACTATGCTGGGAAACTAAACCCGAAATGGCAGGATCTACCCAACGACAGAAAAGAGGATCTCGTTTATCGAATGGCCACTTTTGCTGCGATGATTGAGCATGTGGATCGGGGTGTCGGACGTATACTTAAACAATTGGAGAAGCAGGGGGATTTGGACAACACATTGATTTTATTCACCAGTGATAATGGTGCCTGTTACGAGTGGGGACCTTTTGGGTTCGATCGGAGCAGTCGGCAGGGGCACACCAAACTTCATCAGGGAGAAGAGCTGAAAAATGTAGGAGGGCCGGGCACTTATCACTCGGTTGGTAGTGGGTGGTCCTGCCTCAGCAATACTCCATTACGAATGTATAAACATTTCAATCATGAGGGCGGGAACTGCAGTCCGTTGATCGCTCACTGGCCGGACGGTATCCGGAAGCCTGATCAATGGGTGCGGTCACCGGTTCATCTGATTGATTTCATGCCCACGATTTTGGGAGTCACAGAATCACGCTACCCAAAGACCTTCGACGGTGAGAAGATTCATCCGCTCGAAGGGGTGAGTATGATGCCTTTTTTCAGGGGGAGCCGAAAAGCCAAGCCCCGGACTCTATTCTTTGATCATTTCGACTCCAGTGCTATTCGCAAGGGCGACTGGAAATTGGTGCGCGGAAATACCCGGTATAATGATCGTAAATGGGAGCTTTACAACTTGGCTAAAGACCGTTGCGAGACTGTCGATTTAATTAAAAGTAAACCGGAACTTGCCAAGAAATTGGAAGAGGAATGGTTGTCATGGGCAATACGTATGAAGATCAATCCCTATTATGAATTTGTGGAGAAGAATCCAACCCGTTCTTTGACGAAGATTCCTAAAGACAAAAAGGGTTACTTTCTTCTTAGGCATGGAGACCAGGTGGATAGGGCTCACGCCCCGGACTTCACCCAGAAGGCATTTGAAATAATTGTCAGCATGAGGCGAGGAAAAGAAAAAGACGGTGTTCTTGTATCGCATGGAGGAGCCAACAGCGGATACTCATTATATCTGGATGAGGGACGAATTGTATTTGCCTGCCGAAATAATGGAGATTTGAAAAAAATTCTTTACCCAAAGGTCCTTCCTTCAGAGGACATTATTGTAACTGCGAAACTTAGAAATGACGGACAGGCACAAGTTTTTGTGGATAATGAGTTGCTCGTCCAAAGTGGTTCCTTTGAATTAATTAAAACCTTTCCACAAGATCCACTGGAAGTGGGTAACGATAGTCTTTCAACCGTATCTGATTACCAACGCCGAACTAAATTTAAAGGTGAAATCTCAAAAGTGTTACTGAAAATAGACTAAATGGCAGTCTCTCAACTTTAATATGAAATTGATAATTTTAATATTCAACTTGGTTCTTTTCCTTGAATTAAGCGCACAAAATAAAGCCGTTCCTTTTGGGAAACAGAAAAGTGAGTCAGGAATCACTCATTCTTTTCTCATCTGCGGAAATAAAACCGTTCTACTCAATGAGAAGAGTGAGATATTATGGCAAACGAAGGGGTATGGACGGGATGGATTTGTGCTTGAGAACGGAAATATTCTGGTCTCGGTGGCTAATGTGGCCAAAGAGATTTCGCGTGATGGTAAACTCGTTTGGAGCTATCGGTTAAGTAAGGGAAATAAGGAGCTCGGAACATGCGTCCGTCTTGAAAATGGAAACACCCTCGTAGTGGAAAGAGGAGTTAAGCCCCAGCTTCTCGAAGTGGGTAGAGATGGAAAGATAGAGGTATGCGTTCCCCTGAAACCGGAAACTAATAATGCTCATATGCAAACGCGAATGGCACGGAAATTACCCAATGGAAATTATCTCGTTCCCCACCTCCTTGCGTTTGCGGTCAAAGAATATCAGCCAGATGGAACTGTTGTTAGAACCATAAAAACGGATTTGGCTGAGCTGGGCGGGCGTAAGGAGAGAAACTGGCCTTTTACGGCAATTCGGCTTGGAGATGGAAAAGTTCTTTCCAATCTAACCAATGGTAATAAATGCGTTGAATTTGATTCAAAAGGAGGAGTGGCTTGGAGATTGGATAATTCTCATGTCGATGGAAGATTAGCTGATCCATGCGGTGGGCAAAGATTAACCAATGGAAATACAGTTATTTGCAGTTACGGTCAGAAAAAAGGACATATGCCCAAAATCTTTGAAGTTACCAAAGATAAGAAAATCGTATGGGAATATTTTAATCCTGAAGTTCGTGCTCACGAGGTCCATGTGATCAGTACAAATGGAAAAAAAGAAGGATCTTTAAAATAGGAATTCTTAAAGAGTTGCCCTGAATAATATTCATGCCATCGATAAGGAAATGAAAATTATCCTGCTCCTACTTCCCGCTATTTTTCTTTT
>Ga0163109_10004894_pt1 | contig 10137 bp, 8 predicted proteins | sample CRUFie1St13metaG_FD_108704 | JGI IMG/M metagenome (GOLD analysis project Ga0163109, IMG submission 108704) | Marine microbial communities from the Costa Rica Dome - CRUD Field 142mm St13 metaG | ecosystem: Environmental > Aquatic > Marine > Oceanic > Photic zone | place: Costa Rica: the Eastern... | reverse complement strand
TGAGATCTTGTATTATGTATTCAATTTCACTTTTTTTAATTTGTTTATTATCATAATTTTTTTTGGCTGATACTTTAATGGTAAAGTTATTTAAATCGTCTAATATAAAATTTATATTATTAATTGATGAATTAATTATTTTTTCGATATTTATTATTTGCTCGTTTAATATATTATTTAAATTTTCTTGTAATTTATTATTATTAGATAAAGCATTATTTAGGTTATAAAATTTTTTATATATTTCTTTTTTTTCTTCTAAATTGTAAACAACTAATGAGATTTGACTAATAGATACAGTTATAAAAATTTCGTTATTCATTTGATACTATTACTTTATTTTTAATTCTAAGATCTATTATTTTGCTTTTAAATTCCTCTCTTTCTATTAAAATTTTTGCTTTTTTCATAACTTTGGAGAATTGTAAATTAGGTAATCTTAAAGTTGTTTTATCTTTAAAAATAATATCCCATCTATCAGATTCATAAAATATTAATTTATTGATTAATTCTAAATTTATATTATTTGAATAAATATTTTTTAAGATTAAATTAATTTTATCTATACTTTGTGTCCCTTCTATTAAAGGAAGATCGTAGCTACCCTCTCCCAAAAACATATTACCGTTAGACCCAATTATGTATAAATTATTGTTTTTAACAATCTTTGCTAATAGTTTAGTTTCAAACAATGAGATACTTAATTTATCAGGGTAAATTTTATTTACTCTAAACTTTTCTATATTTGGAAATTTTATTAAAATTTTTTCAATATCAGTTTTTTTAATTTTAAAAATATTTTTTCCTAAAATATGAATAAACTCTTTTTCATAGTCAATATTTTTAATTTTAATTTCTTCTATATTAAAAAATTCTTTTAAAGAATAAAGAATATGGAGATTTGATATGGTAGATAAAAAGAATAACAAAGATAAATATAAAAAGACTTTTTTAATTTTATCTGTTAATTGACGCATCATTTATGATCCAACTTAATAACTTTAAAAAAGATATCCCTCTGTAAGCTGCTATCTCAGGCACAAGTGATAGTTTTGTCATCCCAGGTTGAGTGTTTGTTTCTAAAAGGTAGAACTTATTTTTATAAAATTTAAAATCAGACCTTGTAACTCCTCTACACCCCAAAAGATTATGTGCCTTTAAGGATAAGTTTAATACCTCCTCTAATTTTTTTGGTTCAAGATTTACTGGAATTATATGTTTTGTTTTGGCTTTAGTACTATATTTAGCAGTATAATCATAAAATTTTCTTTTTGGTTTTAATTCAATAGCGCCAAGTTTTTTTTTTCCTAATATTGCTACTTGGATTTCCCTGCCTCCGATATATTTTTCAATTATAATTTCATTATATTTTTTCATTTTTTTTAAATTTCTAATTAAATTTTTTTTTGTACATATATGTACATCTACACTAGATCCCTCATTGATAGGCTTAATTACTACTGGAAATTTCAAATTAATTTGAATTTTTTTTATCAGAATTTTTGGTTGTAAATAATCTTTATTAAAATTAAATTTTATAAATTTGGGCGTAAGTATTTTATTTTTAATAAAAATTTCTTTAGAAAGTACTTTATTCATCGCTATAAAAGATGAAATTACTCCAGAGTGTGTATATTTAATTCTTAATTTTTCGAGTATTGATTGCACGTAACCATCTTCACCAAATCTTCCATGTAAAGCATTAAATATAACATTTGGTTTAAACATTTTTATTTTTTTAATAAGGTTGCTGTCTGGCTCACAAATTGAAGTTTTAAAACTTTTTTTTAGAACATTGTTTACTTGTCTTGCTGTTTGGATGCTAATTTTTCTTTCTTTAGAAATGCCACCACCTAAAATGAGTATTTTTTGCATTATTCTATAATTTCTATTTCAGTATCTAATTTAATCCCTTTTTTAATTTGCACTTCATCTCTAACGTAATGTATTAATTTTATCATATCCTTAAATTTTGCATTTTTTGAATTAACAAAGAAATTACAATGTTTTTCAGATATTTTTGCATCTCCAAAACTTTTTGATAGTGACACAGAGTCCTTAATTAATTCCCATACTTTTTTGTTAGTTTGGCCTATTGGATTTTTAAATGTACTACCTCCTGTCTTTATTTTACTAGGTTGCCTCATATTTTTTTCTTCTTTAAGTTTATTAATTGTTTTATCTATTTCCCTTTTATCTTTTTTAATTCCTTGAAACGAAGCGCTCAGAAAAATGAGGTCTTTTTTAAGAGGGCTATATCTATAAGAAAAATCTATTTCAGATGATGGAATTGTTTTGATTTTTCCTTCTCTGTCTATAACCTGTATTGATAATAAAATATCTTTGAATTCTCTTCCAAAACATCCAGAATTTATTTTTAAACCACCTCCAATTGTTCCTGGTATACATGACAAAAATTCAAGACCACCTATACTATTCTCCATAGCAAAATTTGATAATTTTTTATCAGATACCGCACTTCCTGCTACAATGATATTATTTGGTAACAAAGAAATATTTGAAAAATTTTTACCTAATTTAATTACAACACCATCGAATTTTTCATCTGTAATCAAAACATTTGATCCAGCACCCAAAATAAAAATTTTTTCTTTTTTTCCAAAATTTTTAATGAAATTTATTAAATCATTTAAATTGTCTGGTTTAAAAAAAGCTTTTGCTTTTCCTCCAATATTAAACCAATTTAAGTTTTTAAGATTATGATTAAATTTGAACTCACTTTCAATTTGCTTTGAAAATATTTCTAGACTATTATTTAACATTATAAAATATTTGGTAGCTCTTTTATCCAGTTTGAAATTGAACCTGCCCCCATCCCTATTACTATTTTATTTCCTCTAATATTTTGCTTTACAAATTTTGCTAAATTATTCTTATCACTCACCAGAAATGTTTTTACATTTGAATTTTTTGCCAACTGTTTTGCAAAATCATAATATTTAAATCCTAGTTTAATTTTTTCTCCTGCTGAGAAAATTGGGCATAAAACTACTTGGTCAGCTTTTTTAAAAGATAAGGTGAATTCTTTTTTTAAATCTTTAAGTCTTGAAATTCTATGTGGCTGAAAAATACAAATAATTTTTTGATGATCATAGGCGTCTCTCACACCATTTAAAACCTCTTTAATCTCAGTTGGATGATGAGCATAATCGTCATAAAATTCTGCACCATTAAATGTAAATATTTTATTAAACCTTCTTTGTACACCTTTAAAATTCAATAAACCATTTTTTATAAATTTTTTTGATATTCCTATTGTCAAACCTACGGCAACTGCTGCAGTTGCATTTCTTATATTGTGCATGCCTAAGATAGGTATTTTAATATTTTTTATAAAATATTTTTTTTTACCAGGTAAAGAAATCTTTATATCAAATTTAGAAAAGTTTTTATTTTGAGAAACATTATTAATATAAAAATTACAATTTTTATGAATTCCATAAGTGTAAAAATTCTTTATTTTTATTTTTTTAATAATTTCTCTATTAATTTTGTCATCAAAGCAAATAAATGATTTACCAAATGAAGGTATTTTCTCTAAAAATTTTTTAAATAAATCTTTTAAATTTTCCATATTTTTATAATAATCCATATGCTCTCTATCAATATTTGTTATAATGGAATATGTTGGCATAACTTGTAGAAAGCTTCCATCAGACTCGTCTAGTTCTAATATACTCCAATTACTATTACCTAATCTTGCAGAGCTATCTAAAGAGTTTAGAACCCCTCCATTAATAATTGTGGGATCGATTTTTGTTTTTGAAAAAATAGAAGCAATTAAAGAAGTTGTTGTTGTTTTACCATGAGAGCCAACAACGGTAATATTTTTTGTTAAAGAAGAAATATGCCCAAGCATTTCTCCTCTTTTATAAATTGGTAAACTTTTAATCTTACCCTCGATCAACTCTGGATTATTTTTTTTTATAGCCGAAGATATTACTAATACCGTTGCATTTTTGATATTTATCTTGCCATGACCTATGAATATTTTTATTTTTTTTTTTTTTAGTCTCTCAATATTTTTATTTGAATTCATATCAGATCCCTGAATCTTAAACCCCATGCTATGCATTATAAGAGCTAAACCACTCATTCCGATTCCACCAATTCCAACAAAATGGATTATTTCAGACTTTGCTAAATCAATTTTCATTTAAAATTTGAATTAATCTAAGGTTTATATTATTCCAAGAGTTTTCGTAAGTTATTTTTCTCATAGCATCTGTTTTTTTTTTAAGTTCACTTTTATTTTTAAAAAATGAATTTATTAGACTTAACAGATTACTAGAAATATTTGGATCTTGTTCTATCATCCAGCAACAATTTAAGTTTTTATAAAAAAGACCATTATAATACTGGTGATTATCTTTAGCGTGAGGAAAAGGAATAGCAACGAATGGAAGGTTAATCTGTACAAGTTCAGCTAAGCTTGATGCTCCAGCACGGGTTATACAAAAATTTATTTCATTCACATTTTCAAAAAGATTATTTTTAAAATTAAATAATTCATTTTTAATTTTATTTTGCTCATAGAAGTTTCTTAAATTTTCTTTATTTTTATTATTTGTCTGATGTAATATGTCTAATTCAACGATATTTGAAATTTTCAAAATAGTGTCTTTCAAATTTTTTTGAAAAAAATCTGCTCCCTGACTTCCACCAATTATTAAAATTTTTAATTTTTTTTCAAAATCATTATTTTCTTTTTTTTGAGAATAAATAGATTTTCTCAAAAGTGGTGAAATTAATTTTATTTTTTTTTTAAATTTTAGAGGAAAATTTCTTATATCCTCAGAATAACAAATTATTGAGGAACAGTGACTTAAAAAAAATAAGTTTGATCTTCCTAAAACTAAATTTGGTTCAAATAAGATTATTTTTAAATTTAGCATTTTTGCACTTACGCAAATCGGTAGAGACATATATCCACCAGTAGAAATAACAGTTTTTATTTTTTTAGATTTTAGATATACGAAGGATTTCAATATAGCAAAAATAAATATAATTATACTCCAAGGTAATAAAAAAATATTTTTAGTTAATGGTAAAACATTTATAAGTTTATAATTTTTGATATTATTTTCAAAAAACTTAGACCCTCTTACATCACAAGTTAAAAAGACTTTAAAGTGGTCTTTTAAATGCTCATTTAATATTTGAGCTGGCACTACATGTCCCCCGGATCCACCAGTAGTTATTAAAATATTTTCTTTCATCTGATATTTTCTTTTTTTGTTAAATTAAGAATTATACCTGATATTATAGATGTTCCTATTATTGAGGAACCACCATAACTTAAAAAAGGAAGGGTCATCCCAGTTGTAGGAAACATTCTTATGTTAACACCTACATGTATAAGAAACTGCAAGAAAATAATAAATGCAAGCCCTAATAAAATTAACTTAATTTTTTTCTCTTCTATAAAAGAAATTTTTTTAAATATTCTAAAAATAAAATAAAGAAAAATTAATATTAATATAAAAATTGTAATTACCCCAAATTCTTCAGAAATGACTGACACTATATAATCTGTATGAGCCTCAGGAACTTTATTTTTTAAAACCCCTTCTCCTATACCTTTGCCAAAAAAACCTCCGTTGATTATCGCTTCAGAGGCCCTCTCAGACTGATAGTTATTTCCTGAATTAGAGTTAAAAAATGATGTTACCCTTATTAGTATATATTCAAATTTAGGTATATAAAAAACTATATATAATAGTATCAAAGTACTCATACCAAAAAACATAAAAAATAAAATTAAGTTAACCCCTGAAACAAAAATTAATGCAAGCCAAGTAGCAAAGATTAAGATTGTTTGTCCAATATCTGGCTGCGAGATCAATAATAAAATAATTGGTGATAAGATAAAAAAACTATATAGATATTTTAAATACAGATTTGTTTTACTTTCTAAACTTAATACTAAAGCTATAACTACAATTGTAAAAGGTTTTAAAACCTCAATAGGTTGAAATCTCGGTAAAAAAAATAATTCTATCCATCTTTTTGATCCTTTTACCTCTATTCCAACAAAGGGAACCAGTAGAAGTGCTATGAAACAGATTACAAAAAAGAATTTGCAAATTAAAAATAATTTTTTGATATTTAAATATGATACAGAAAAAACTATACAAAAACCCATAGATATATAAATAAAATGTTTTAAAAAAAATTTATAACTATTTGTATTAAATCTATCTGATGCAACTAAAGAGGTTGATACAAGAGAAAAAAAAAGACCAAGAAGAAAAAGTGAAATTATTAGGAAAAATAAAGTTTTATCTAGTTCTCTCCACCAATTAAAGTAAACTTTTTGATAAATATTTGTGTCTTTCATAATTTATTTTTATATTTTTTGACAAGCAAATTAAAATAAGCACCTCTCTCTTCAAAGTTTTTAAATTCATCAAATGATGCAGAACATGGACTAAAAAGTATAACCTTTTTTGAAGGTATATTTGATTGATTAATATCGAATAGAGCTTTTTGGTATGCCTTCTTAATTGATGGAAAAATTTTATATTTTATTTTTCCTTTTAATTTTTTAATAAAGAAATTTCTATTTTTGCCAAATATATAACCCTGGATATTCAATTTATTATTTTTGTTAAAATTAAATTTGTCTTTTTTTTTTGGTTGTCCACCCACTAGCCAAAAAATATTATTATAAGATTTTATTAAATTCACCGTAGAAGAAAAGCTAGTTGATTTAGAGTCATTAATTATCATTATTCTTTTTGAGTTGTATATTGTTTGTTGTCTAAAATTCAGTCCTTTAAAATTATTTATTGATTTAATAACAGTGCTTTTTTTAATTTTTAATATTTCACAGATTTTAAAAATAAAGGATAAATTTTCTAAATTATTTTGATTTAAAAAATATTTATTTTTAATATTTTTTATATATTTTTTTATTGATTTTTTATCAACATGAAGGATTTTTGATTTAATTTTATTTTGTTTAATAGCAGTATTTATGATCAAATTTTTTTTGTTAAAGAATATAAAATCTTTTTTTGAACTTTGATAAAATAATTTTAATTTTGCTTGTAAATAATTTTTAAAATTTCCATGTCTCTCAATATGATCTGGGCTAATATTTAGTAATATGGAATATTTTGATTTAAAAAATTTACTATACTCTATTTGATATGATGAGGCCTCTATAACAAATATAGTTTTTTTATTAACTTTGCGCTCATTTAAAATAGATCTACCGATATTTCCAACAGATCTGGTATCTTTACCTGAATTTTTTAAAATATCTCCAAGCAATTTAACTGTGGTGGATTTTCCATTTGTACCAGTAATTGTAATTATTTTATTTTGATAATTATGTGTATAAAAAATATCTAAATCTGTACAAATTTTATCTTTATTATTTTGCAAAAAATATTTTAAGCCACACCTTTTAGAATCTATACCGGGACTTATTACAATATAATCAAATTTAGAATTTAATATTTGAATTTTTTTTATAGAATTTTTTTTAAATTTTTTAAGTAGAATGTTATTGTCGTCATAAACTCTTACATCGTTTTTTTTTTGTAAAAAATTGAAACTTGATTTTCCTGAAAGACCAAGGCCATATATTAATATTTTTTTATTAAAAAATACTTTTTTTAGTTCATGCATTATCTAAATTTCAGTGTTGCAAGACCTATCATTGCTAAAATAATTGCTACAATCCAAAATCTAATTACTACAGTGGACTCTGGCCAGCCTTTTTTTTCATAATGATGATGTATGGGAGCCATTTTGAAAATTCTTTTTCCAGTCAATTTAAATGAAATTACTTGTACAATTACTGAAATTGCCTCCAAAACAAATAAACCACCTGTAATTGCTAAAACTATTTCATGTTTGGTTATAATTCCAACTCCACCTAAAGATCCTCCTAATGCAAGTGATCCAGTATCGCCCATAAAAATTTTTGCGGGAGGTGCGTTAAACCATAAAAAACCTAAACAAGAACCAATCACTGCACCTAAAAATACAGCAACTTCACCTAATCCAACTATATAAGGAATTTGTAAGTACTCAGAAAAAACAATATTTCCTGTGACATAACTTATAAATGCAAAGCAGGCAGCCACTAAAATAACTGGGACGGTTGCTAATCCATCTAGGCCATCTGTCAAATTCACAGCGTTTGATGAACCAACTATAACAAAAACTGCAAATGGAATAAAAAACCATCCCAAATTAACAATTAGGTTTTTAAAAAATGGAAAATAAAGATTTTCTAAATCGGCGTTATCAGAATAAATGCTTAGTACGATTATTCCAAAAGTTGCCGCTATTATTTGTGATATCATTTTAAATTTGAAGGATATGCCAGAGGAATTTTTAAATTTTATTTTTTTATAATCATCATAAGCTCCTAAAATCCCAAAACTAGCTACTATATAAATCAAAAACCATACATATAAGTTATTTAAATCACCCCATAAAAATATTCCAAAAAATAATCCAATTAATATTAAAACACCTCCCATTGTTGGAGTGCCAATTTTTTTTACTATATGTTCATCTGGACCATCATCTCTAATAGGGTTCAAAATTTGCTTTGCTGAAAAAAAATTTATGAAAGGATTTCCGATTAAAAAAACCACCAACAAAGAAGTAAAAACAGCTAATCCAGTTCTTACTGTTAAATATTTAAATACATTAAGAAATGAATAAGTATCAATTAAATTTAATATTAGACTATAAAGCATGTGATTTATTGCCCTTTAGTTTTAAGATAAATTTATTTAATCCAGTCGAATTTGATCCTTTAACCATTAAATAGTCATTATTATTTAATTCTTTAATAATCAAATCATTAATTTGATTTAGTTTAGTCAAATATTTTCCTTTTTTTACTTTTTTGACTTTTTTAAATGTTTCTTTAACGAATCTACCAAAAATATGAAACTTATCTATCGATGAATTATTTATGTTTTTGCTTAAACTAATATGTAGTTTTTTTGATAACCTTCCTAATTCAAGCATATCACCCATTAAAAGATGCTTTTTATTATTTTTTGTCTTAATCGAATTATAATTTTTTATAGCTGACGCCATTGATAAAGGGTTCGAATTGTAGCTTTCATCTACTAAATAAAATTGTTTATTTTTAAAATAAATTTTGGAAATGTCTCCTCTTCCTTCAGGATTTTTAAATTTTATGAACGAATTTCTTGATAAATTTTTTAATTCACCTATTGAATAGATAATACCAATACATGCCAGAACATTATATAAATTATTTTGATTGATATTTTTTATAAAAAATAATTTTTTTTGATTAAATATTTTGACATTAATTTTAAAAAATTTATTTTGCTTTTTAGTTGAAATTAAAGATATATTTCCTTTTTTTTTAATACCAAAAGAAAAAACTCTTAGATCTTTTTTAATTGCATTTTTATAGTGAAAATCAAAAAATCTGTCGTCTTTGTTTAAAATTATTATCCCACCTTTTTGAATATTATTAATTAACTCCCCTTTGGCTGCTGCGATTTCATTTATATTTTTAAAATTTTTTGCATGTGCATAAGAAATATTTGTTATGACGCCGATATTTGGATTTAAAATTTTACTTAAAAAATCTATTTCACCTTTTTTATCCATTCCAATCTCAAAAACTCCATTTTTATTTTTAGTATTGAGATTAAATAAGCTCAATGGAACCCCATATTTATTATTATAAGACTCTATTGAAAAAGTTGTTTTGCTAAAATCGTTCAAAACCTCTCCAGACATTTGTTTTAAAGATGTTTTTCCACAGCTTCCTGTGATTGCAATAATTTTTCCTTTAAAATTCTGTCTTATTATTTTTGATAAATCTGTCAAGCATTCTAGGGTATTAGAAACTTTTATTTGATTAGATCTATTAAGTGATTTTTGATATCGGTTTACAATCGCAAAAAGTGCACCATTATCAAATGCTTTTTTTACAAATGAATTTCCATCCCTTTTTTTTCCTTTAATAGCAAAAAATATATCATTTTTTTTCAGAGTTTTAGAATTAATCGAGGCTTTTTGGATTTTTTTTTTCTTTGAAATATTTTTATTAAAATATTCATTGAAAATATTAACTTTTATATTGTTAGAAAGTTTTTTATT
>Ga0163109_10004893_pt1 | contig 10137 bp, 11 predicted proteins | sample CRUFie1St13metaG_FD_108704 | JGI IMG/M metagenome (GOLD analysis project Ga0163109, IMG submission 108704) | Marine microbial communities from the Costa Rica Dome - CRUD Field 142mm St13 metaG | ecosystem: Environmental > Aquatic > Marine > Oceanic > Photic zone | place: Costa Rica: the Eastern... | reverse complement strand
TTATTTAAAGACCAAAAAAGTATTCACCTTGAAAAATTTTTAGAATTTCCTGATAAATTTAAAAACAAAAAACTTAGCGATAAATGGAGTGAATTAATTAAAATTCGAAATATTTGTAACATAAGTATTGAAGAAAAAAGAGCTAGTAAAGAAATAGGATCAAGCTTAGAAGCTAATTTAAAAATCCAGTTGAGTCAAAAATTAAAAGATCTTACTGAAAATACAGATTTTTCTGAACTTTGTATTACTTCAAAAGCTGAAGTTATTTATAAAGATGATGTCGAAACAACAGCAATCACTTCTAAAGCAAAAGGATCAAAGTGTTCGATTTGTTGGAAGATAAAAGAAGCAGTTTGTGATAGAGCCAATTGTGCTTTGAATTAGAAATGATAATAAAAAACTTAGGAAAAAATTTTATTATTAATTTATCTTTGGTTGTACTGATTTTTTTATTCGATAGGATTTCTAAAATTTATATAATTTATCTAGACAATAAATTTTTAGGATCTGAAATATTTTCTTCAGAATTTTTAAATATAACTTTAATTTGGAATGAGGGAATTGCTTTTGGATTATTTTCTTTTGATGAAAAGTATCTTTATAATATCTTAACTCTATTTATCGTTATAATTATTCTTATTATTTTTTTTATGCTTATTACAAGCAAAGGATTTAAAAAATACTCTCTTCTTATGATTTTAGGTGGGGCACTAGGCAATGTTTTTGATCGAATATATTATAAAGCTGTTCCTGATTTTATAGATTTTCATATCGGTGACTTTCATTGGTTTATATTTAATATTGCTGATGTATTTATAACATTGGGAGTATTTTTTATGATATTATCTGAATTTATTGGTAATAATAATGTTAAAGATTATGAAAAAATTTGAAGTTGTAATTATATTTATTTTAATTCTAACAACTTTAAATTCTTGTGGAACTGTTAAAGATGCTTTTTCAACACAAAAAAAAAATAGTACCGATGAATTTTTAGTAGAAAAAAAAAATCCTTTAAAATTACCACCTGATTTTGATGAATTACCAACACCAAATCAAGATATTAATCAGCAAAACGATGATGAAGATGTATTAAAAGAGCTATTAATTACTTCTGAAGATAGCACAAAAGATAAATTAGAAAATTCAGATTCAAAAAATGATACTTTGGAAAAACAGTTATTAGAAAAAATTAAACAAAATTAATGTTAACTGAAAAAATAAAATTCATTCCTTTCAAAAATAAAATTAATATTTTTTCAATTAAAAAAAAATTGAAGATTATTTTAAATGAAGATAATCAAGTATTAAAATCACTAGGAAAAAATTATAAAAGTTCTTTTAGTAAATCATCATTAACTAAATATTATAAGTTTAATAATTTTAGAGTAATTGGAATGGGAGGTTCCTCTTTAGGCTCACAAGCAATTTATGATTTTTTAAAAAATAAAATTAAAAAACAATTTATTTTTGTTAATAATCTACAAGCCCAAAATAAACCTGATAAAAAAAAAAATTTTGTTAATCTTATAATTTCTAAATCTGGAAATACAATTGAAACAATATCCAATGCTTCTATTTTAATTAAAAAAAAAGATAAAAATATATTCATAACAGAAAAGAAAAATAGCAATTTATATTTTTTGGCAGAAAAATTAAAAGGAGATATTATTCATCACAATAATTATATAGGTGGTAGATATTCTGTGTTATCTGAAGTTGGTATGGTTCCAGCTGAACTAATGGGCTTAAGTCCAAATAAATTTAGGAGCTTTAATAGCTTGATAAAAAATAAAAATTTTATCAATAATTTAATTTCTAATGTTGCATCACTTTTATATCTATCAAAAAAAAAAAAATTTAACTCAATCATAATAAATTATGATGAAAGATCTGATAGTATTTTTAAATGGTATCAACAATTAGTTGCAGAGAGTCTTGGTAAGAAAAAAAAAGGATTCCTGCCAATAGTTTCAACCATGCCGAAAGACAATCATAGTGTTATGCAGCTCTATTTAGATGGATTTAAAAATAACTTTTTTACGTTTTTTTATGTAAATGATTTCAAATCTTTAAAAATAAAAAATTCCTTACTTTTAAAATCTAATAAAAGTTTAAAAAATAAAAGCTTATCAAATATTTTAAGTGCTCAAAAAACTGCATCAGAGAATATATTTAGAAATAAAAATATCCCATTCCGAAGTTTTGAAATTAAAAACAGAGATGAAAAAACTTTAGGAGAGTTATTTAGTTTTTTTATTTTAGAAACAATTTTACTTGGAAAATGTTTAGCTTTAAACCCATATGATCAGCCTGCAGTTGAATTTATAAAAAAAGAAACTCAAAAACTATTAATTAAAAAAACTTAAAAATATTATTTTTGAAATACCATATTTTTTTTCTTCAACAATAGAAAAATCTGATGTTAAATTATCTTTCGAATTCTTATGTCTATGTATGATTATTATACCGTTTTCATCTAGAAGGTCATTTTTTTTTATATTAAATAAAATATTTTCTATATTTTTATCTTTAAAAGGAGGATCTAAAAAAATTATATTAAATTTATATTTTAGTTGAGCCAATGTTCTATAGTCATATGCATCTTGTTCAATAATTCTATAATTATTTTTAGAAATGAGATTAGTTAAATTTTTTTTTAATATTTTTAGGGCTTCAGAATAACTTTCTATGAATACCACTTGATCTACTCCTCTAGATAAGCACTCTAGACCAAAGGACCCTACACCTGAAAAAATATCTAAAACACTAGCGTTGTTTATATTTAGATTAAATTTATTTGAATGATTTATTACATTAAATATGGATTCCTTTGCTAAATCTTTTAATGGTCTAGTTTCATTATTTTTGGGTAGTAGAATTTTTTTTCCTTTTAATGAGCCAGATATTATTCTCATCTATTAATTACTTTATATCCAATATCTCTTCTGTAGAAGCCACCAGTCCAGTTTAGCTCAGATATATTGTTGATTATATTATTTTTTGCGTCATCAAAATTATCTGATAGCGATACAAAATTTAAAACTCTTCCTCCAATTGCATATACTTTTTTATTTTTAATTTTTGTACCTGCGTGAAACAAGTGATTATAATTGTCTAATTTCATTTTTTCCAAGTTATTAATTTCTATATTTTTTTTGAAGTTTTCTGGATATCCTTTGGAGCAAATAACAATACAAATACTTTTTTTATTTAACCATTCAATATTAACTTTATTTAAATTCTGATTACAGCAAGCGTTAAATATTTCAAAAAGATCAGTTTTAAGTTTTGGAATTATAGTTTGGCATTCAGGATCACCCATTCTAACATTATATTCAATTAAATAAGGTTCACTATTCACTATCATCAAACCTGTATATAGAAATCCACTATACTCTGTCCCTATTTCTGACAATCCTTCCAAAGTAGGTTTGATTATTTTATTTATAATTTTTTCCTCTATCTCTTTGTTGATTAATCTTGATGGTGAGTATGCACCCATGCCACCTGTATTTTTACCTTTATCTCCCTCTAAAACTCTTTTATGATCTTGCGCTGTACCAAAGCATTTAAAAGTTTTACCATCATGTATTGTAAAAAAACTCATTTCCTCACCTTTTAAGAATTCTTCTATAAGCAAATTATCTGCAACACCAAATTTTCCTTCAAATATTTCTTTTACGGCTATTTGAGCTTGATCTATATTATCACAAATATAAACACCTTTTCCTGATGCTAAATTGTCAGCTTTGATTACTACAGGGTATTTAGTTTTTTTTAAAAATTTAATTGAGTCTTCATTATTTTTAAATATTCCAAATTTTGCAGTTGGAATATTAAACTTTTCACATAATTTTTTTGTGAATATTTTGGAGCCTTCTAATTGTGAGGCAATTTTATTTGGCCCAAAAACTTTCACTTGAAATTTTTTAAGATAGTCAACTAAACCTTCAACCAAAGGTTTTTCAGGCCCAATGACAATTAAATCTATTTGATTATCTAATACGAATTCCTTAATTTTATCAAAATTTTCTAAGTCTATATTTACATTTTTTGCAATATCAGCAGTTCCAGCATTTCCAGGAAAACAAAATATTTCATTAATTTTATTTGATTTTCTTAAACTCTCGCATATAGCATGTTCTCTTCCACCACTTCCTATTATTCCAACTTTCATATAAAACTATATAAACCATAAATGACAAAAAAATTAGCAAAATTAAAGTATTTACCTAATAATTTTCAAATTATTGAAAATGGAGATTATGTTATTTGTGCAGTATCTGGAAAAAAAATTAATTTAGATAATTTGGTTTATTGGAATGTTGAATTACAGGAAGCATATTTTTCTTATAAAGAGGCTTTTGAGAAAAAAGAACAATTAGACAAAAAATAAGTTTATTTCCATCGATTGTGGGACCAAATCCATTGCTCTGGTTTTTTTAATATCATTTTTTCAAGTTCAAGATTTAGTTCATCAGTAATATTTTCTATACTTTTTTCCTTGGAGAAAAATATAGGATTTTTAATGGTTATTTTAAAAGTTATATCTTTAATCCTCTCGATATAAACAGGAACAATTGGAATATCAAATTTTTTTACAAGTTGAGCAGGTATTGTAGTTGTAAAGGCTTCCTGTTTAAAAAAAGGAGACAAAATTCCTTCCGAAACCCTTTGATCGATCATCAATGCCGTCGAAAAATTTTGTTTTTTATACTTTATTAAATTCTTCGTTCCTCCAATACCTTTTTTGATTTGATGCTTACAAATATATTTTCGTCTTATTTTTTCCATAAATGGATTTAAAAACAGATTATTTAATGGTCGATATATTGCTAATAAATTAATCCCGTTTTTTTCTATAAACATTGCCATTAATTCGAAATTACTTAAATGCCCGGATACAAAAACAACTTGTTGATTATTTTTTTTTATTTTCTCAAGAATTTCTTTTCCTTCAATTTCAATATTTGATGAAAATTTGCCAATTCTAAAATCTTTTAAGAAAATATATTCTGCAAAGGTTCTTCCATAATTATTCCACATCAATCTAGTTAATATTTCTAAATTTTCATTATTTATATCAGGTAATGCTCTTTTTATATTTTCATGAATTATTTTTTTTGACCTAAACAGTGGACCAATTTTTTCAAATATTTTGCCTCCAATAGCTGAGGACATTCTCAATCCACAGATTTTAAAAAGAATAAATGCTGTTATTACAAATATGTATTGAATAAAATAATTAAAATATTTCATTTTTTATAGTAAGTATTTTATTAACTTTTCTTCATCAATTATTTTTAACTCTGACTTTAAAAATTTAAATTTATTTTTATTAGGATGATCTATTCTTATGAAATCTTTTTCAGTAGTTAATATTTCACAATTTAATTTATTAGCATTATCTATGATTTTATTCATATCATTTTCTGAATATTTGTAATGGTCAGGAAATTCAATATCTGCCAAAACATTTAATCCATAATTTTTAACCATTTTAACAAAAGTATTATGATTTCCTATTCCAGAAAAAATTAAGTATTTGTTATCTAATTTAAATTCATTTAAGTTAATAGGCTCATATTTTCCTAAATGAATATTAATTTTAGGGTTAATTTTATTTATCTCGTTACTAATTTCTTCTATGTTTTCTAAATTTCCATTTAGAAAAACATGTTCATACTGATTTAAATTATTCAATTTTTCTCTTAATGGTCCAGCGGGTAAAGTTAAACCATTGCCTACCCAATTTAATGTATTGAAGCACACAAATTTTAAATCATAATCTATAGATTTATCCTGAAGTCCATCATCACAAATGGCCACTTCAAAATTTTCTTTTTCAGCTTGAGAAATGGCATCAATTCTCTTGTAGTTTACGAATAGGTTTCCCTCATTTCTGAGAATATTTTGTTCATCTATTTGATCCTCATATTTTTTTTTCACAAAGCATGCACGTATTTGTCTTTGTTTTAAAATTTTATTTATTTTTATACTTAGAGAGGTTTTTCCAGTCCCACCGAGATAAAAGTTTCCTACACAAATAGTCTTTATTTTTAATTTATTTTTATTTTTAAATTTGAAATTTAAAAATTGAAAAATGTTAATTAAAAGAGCAATTGGCGTTAATATATATGCGAGTATATTTGGTTTTTTGTAATCCCAAAATTTAGGTTTTTTTAAATTCATTGATAATTAGGTTATCTAATTCTTTTATAGTTTTTTTTAATACTTTATCTCCAATTTTCTTTATCTTAATGCCAATATTTTTATTTTTTCTAAAGGTTATAGAAGAAGCTAATTGGTTTGGTGTGTAGACAATTCTAGAAACTTTTAAGGATTTCAATAATTTATAAACATCCTTAAAATTATCAGTGTTTGTTCCGTGTAAAATTTTAGCACCATAACGAGCAGCCTCAAGTGGATTTTGTCCACCTCTATTGATTAATGAACCTCCCAAAAAAACAGTAGATGCAATTTTGTGAAATTTTTTAGTTTCACCAAAGGTATCAACTAAATAGATATCGGTATTTTTTAAATTTTTTTTATTAGAGCTATGAATTTCTACATTAAGACCAAGTTTCTCTATACTTTTTTTTATTTCCTCACTTCTATGTACGTGCCTTGGTATTATTATAGTAATTAAATTTTTAATTTTTTTCTTTAATTCTAAGTGACTTTTTGCACAAAAAATTTCTTCATTTTTATGTGTGCTTGATGCAACCCAAATTTTTCTTTTTACTAATTCAGAATTTAAAGATTCATTCAATTTATCATTAAATATGTTATTATTTTCTGCAAACTTAATGTTTCCAATTAATTTAATATTATTTATTTTCATTTTTTTTAAATAATTTCTTGTTTCTAGATTCTGTGGATATGCGATTGTAACGTTTTCTAAAACAGATTTAAAAAACCTTTTTATTTTTATCCATCTGTCAAAAGTTTTTTTTGTAAATCTAGCATTTAATAAAACTAATGGAATTTTTCTTGATTTTAGATTTTTAAACATAGAGGGCCAAATTTCTGAGTCTATAAAAAGAGCTACATCAGGTTTCCAAAATTTTAAAAACCTATTTGTGAATATAAAATGATCTATTGGATAAAATTGATGAATTGTTTTTTTAAAATTATATTTTTCAAAAACTTTTGAAGAACTTAAGGTGCTTGATGTAACAAGTATTTGATCTATTGATTTTTTTTTTTCGTAGATTTTAATTATTGGTATAACACTTAATAGTTCACCTACACTTGCGCCATGAAACCAAATTAATTTACCAACCTTTCTTTTTTTAGATGGGAAGCTAAATTTTTCAATATATCTTTTTTTATCTTCTTTATTCTTTAGTATTCTGAGAAATATTATTATAGGAGATAAAATTAGTAAAAATGTTAAAATTATTTGATATATAAAAAACATATTTATTTTTGAATTTGTTTCTCATAAAAATTTTTATATAACTTTGACTTTATTAATAAGTCTTCATGTTTACCGCTATCAATAACTTTACCTGAATCTATCAAATATATGTTGTTAGAATTTAAAATTGTTGAGAGTCTGTGAGCTATAACTATGGTTGTTTTATTTTCAGTTAATATTTTGAGGGCATCTTGAATTTTTTTTTCCGTTTCAGAGTCTAGAGATGAGGTTGCTTCATCCAGTAAAATAATCTGACTTTTTTTAATCATAGCTCTAGCGATAGATATCCTTTGTTTTTCACCACCAGATAATCTAACCCCATTTTCACCAATTATTGTTTCATATTTATTTGGTAATTTTTCAATAAAATCGTGCGCATTTGATAATTTTGCAACTTCAAATATTTCTTCATCTGTTACATTTTCGTTGGCATATTTAATGTTATTTTTTATTGTATCATCAAACAAAGTTGTTTCTTGACTAACTAATGAAATATTTTCTCTTAATGAACTTATTTTAGCGTTATAAATTGACTGATTGTCTATTAATAAGTCACCATCATCTGGTTGATAAAATCTTGGAATTAGATTTAATATTGTTGATTTACCTGATCCACTGTGTCCAACTAGAGCTGTCATTTTCCCACCCTCAAAATTTAATGTAATATTTTCAAGAACGTTATTTTCATTAACATCATATTTAAAATAAACGTTTTTAATTTCTATATTGCCCTTACTTATATTTAAGTCGGTAGCATTTATTCTATCTTTAATCATATTTTCAGTATCAACTATTGGCAGAATTCTTGTAGCTGCTGAATAACCTTGATTAACTACCATATTGAGTGTTGATAGGGATCTCACCGGTTGGTAAGCCAACATCATTGCAGCAAGAAATGAAAAAAAATTATTTACTTGAAGTTCATTCTTCATAATTAATTTTCCAGAGTAATAAATTAATATAGCTATCATTATTCCTGTTAAAATTTCCATTATTGGTGACATCCTGACTAAAACGGTACCAATTTTTTTGCTTTTATCTTTTAATTGATCCAAATGATGGTCTGCTCTGTTCGTCTCAAATTTTTCTTTTTGAAATATTTTAATTAGTTTATGATTTTTAAATAATTCAACTAAGTAACTAGTAAGAAAACCAGATTTTTCCTGGGCTTGAGTTACAACTTTTCCCATTCTTTTTCCTAATGTTCTTGCCGCCACACTTGCTAGAGGAATCATAATAATTGAAATTAAAGATAGTTTCCAATTTTGAACAAACATGACCACTAGCAATCCAATTAAAGTTAGACTATCTTTAAATAAGTTAAGTATAGCAATACTAAGTAAGTTAGTAATATGGCTTACATCATAAATTAAATTTGAAATAAATTTACCAGAATGTTTTTTATCTATAAATTGAGTATCTGCTCTTATTAGAGATCTTAGCATATCATATTGGAGTTTTTTTTTCACTTCTTCTCCAACATTAATCATTAAAACTTTTGCAATATATAAAGATATACCTTTTGTCGCAAAAGCTAAAATTATAAGTATAGGAATAACAAAAATTAATGTTTGATCTTGGTCTATAAATATTTTTTTTATCGCAGGATCTAAAAGCCAAGCAATAGATGAGGTGCTTCCAGCTACTAAAACTGAAAAAAAAGCAGAGAGAATTATTTTATTGATATGTTTTTTCGTGTAATCTTTGTACAATCTTTTAAATGTATCTGATTTTCTCATATTAAATTTTTACCAGCTAAAATATTTAAAAAAATAATTAGTCCTAATAGGTTGTTACTTTTAAATGCTTTCAAACAACTTAAGGAGTCTCTCAAATTAAAAGTTTTTAATTGATAAAAAAATAAATGAAAAATAGGAACTAACATTAAAACAAAATAAATATAATTAAATTTCATAAAATAACCTCCACCAAGGAAAAAAATAATTAAAAATGAATAACATGAAATTAAGAATTTTTTTGCATTTCCTTTAAATTTAATTGAAGTAGATTTTAATCCAATTATTTCATCATCTTTAATATCTTGATACCCATAAATAGTATCATAACCCAGTGTCCAAAATATGGCCCCTAAATAGAATAAAATTGCAATGAAATTTATTTCACCCTCAATTGCAGTCCAGCCAAGAATTAAACCATAATTAAAAGTAATTCCTAAAAATAACTGGGGCCAATATGTGAATCTTTTCATAAGCGGGTAAGTAAATGCAAGAGGCATAGAGGCCATGGCCAAAATAATAGTAAATAAATTAAAATTTATTAAAACTAATAATGCTAAAAAACACAAAAAAACTGAATAAAAGATTCCTAGGCGTATAGATACTTTTCCTGAAGCAATTGGACGATTTTTAGTTCGAAATACTTTTGCATCAAATTCTTTATCCAAAATATCATTAACAATACACCCAGCTGATCTCATCAAAACAGATCCTAAAAAAAACAAAATTAAATAAAAAAAATAATTATTTAAATTTGAAGAAAAATCATAAGCCAATGTTAAACCCCATGCACATGGCCAAAATAACAACATAAAGCCAATTGGTTTTTTTAATCTAGTTAATTCAATGAAAAGATTTAGTTGGTTCATATTTTACTTGTAAATAACAAAGGCTAGATTCATAATCAAATTGATTCGTATGAATATAGATTACACAGTCACAGCACTCATGTTTCCAGCAATTCCTTTGTTAATG
>Ga0163109_10004890_pt1 | contig 10144 bp, 10 predicted proteins | sample CRUFie1St13metaG_FD_108704 | JGI IMG/M metagenome (GOLD analysis project Ga0163109, IMG submission 108704) | Marine microbial communities from the Costa Rica Dome - CRUD Field 142mm St13 metaG | ecosystem: Environmental > Aquatic > Marine > Oceanic > Photic zone | place: Costa Rica: the Eastern... | reverse complement strand
GCCTATCCTGTTCGGGGCAGGTGAGTTCGGGGGCGGGGCGGCTCCGGGGGGGAGTGGATACCCACCGGGTTGGCAAATCCGGTTACCCCGTTTGGATTCGGGTAGAACCCCCACCTTTTTCCCTCCCCCCCCCCCGACAGCCGCTCCCGACCTTCCGGCCGCGCAGATCCCGCTGCCCCGTCTTGGCACTGGCGGTCTGAACCCCGCCGCGATAAGACCATCCGAACACAGCCGGAGCCCCCATGACCGTGATTGATCCGCTCGACGCCATCCGTGACCGCGCCCGCCACGCTGAACCGCGCCGCCATATCGTGCTGGCCGAGGGCGAAGACCCGCGCGTGGTCGAGGGCGGCCTGCTGGCCGTCCGGGACGGGCTGGCGAAGATCACGCTGCTCGGCGATGAAGCCACGGTCCAGGAGCACCTGCGGGCGCAGATTGGCGATGCCCCTGCCCCGGACGGGCTTGGCGTGATCGATCCCCGCACCTCCGAGCACGCAGACGCGCTGGCCGACGCCCTGTTCGAGCGCCGCCAGCACAAGGGCGTCGATCGCGCCAGGGCGGCGCGCGACAGTCTTGATCCGCTCAACTTCGCCGCGCTGATGGTCCACACCGGCCTCGCCGATGGCACGGTTGCAGGCGCCGTCGCCACCACGGCGCAGACGGTGCGCGCTGCGCTGCAGATGATCGGTAAGCACCCGGATGCGGGTGCGGTCTCTTCGTTTTTCCTGATGGTTCTCGACCCGGCGCGTCACGGCGACAAGGCCGGGGCTTATGTCTTTTCAGACGCCGGGCTGACCATTGAACCGACAGTCGACGAACTCGCCGGCATCGTACAGGCCTCAGCCGACAGCTTCGGCCTGCTGGTGGGAGAGGCGCCGCGGGTCGCCATGCTGTCGTTCTCAACGCTCGGCAGCGCCACTCACCCCAGCATCGACAAGATTATTGCCGCCCGCGACCTCGCCCGGGCTGCGCGCCCGGATCTGACCATCGAAGGTGAGTTGCAGTTCGATGCCGCCTTCGTACCGTCGGTCGCGGCTAGCAAAGCGCCGGGCTCTGCCATCGAGGGCGACGCCAACATCTTCGTGTTTCCATCGCTGGAAGCGGCGAATATTGCCTACAAGATCGCCCAGCGGATTGGCGGCGCCACGGCCATCGGGCCGATTCTGCAGGGTCTGGCCAAACCCGCCAACGACCTCTCGCGCGGCTGCACGGCCGGGGATGTCCGCGACCTGATCGCGGTCACGGTGGTGCAGGCGGGCTAGCCGTCCGCTGCGCTCTGCTGCCTGCTTCTGCCTCGTTCAGTGGCTCAGATGCCCTCGGGCTGCGCCTTGATAAACGTACCGTTCTGTAGGTCGCGGATCGCCTCGCGCAGCTCGTCGCCCGTGTTCATCACAATCGGACCGTGCCAGGCCACGGGCTCTTTCAGTGGCTTGCCAGAAACGAGCAAGAAGCGGATACCCGTTTCCCCGGCCTGCACCGTTACTTCGTCACCGCGGTCGAACTGCACCAGTGTGCGGTTGCCGGACAGATCGCGCAGGTGCAGTTCCTCGCCGTTGACCTCCTTCTCCACCCGGACGCCGAAGGGCTTCGAGGCGTCGCGGAAGCTGCCCGAGCCTTCGAAGATGTAGGCGAAGGCGTGGCGCTCGGTCTCGACCTTGAAGGTCTTGCGCACACCGGCAGGGACGAAGATGTCGAGGTACTGCGGGTCGGCAGCGATCCCATCGACCGGGCCGCGCCGCCCCCAGAACTCGCCAACGATGACCTTCACCCGGGTGCCGTCGTCGTCGATCACTTCCGGGATCTCGGTCGAGGGCACGTCCTGATAGCGGGGCGCGGTCATTTTCAGCGAAGACGGCAGGTTGGCCCACAGCTGGAAGCCGTGCATCTGCCCGCCTTGGCCGGGTTTGGGCATTTCCTGGTGCATGATGCCGCTGCCGGCGGTCATCCACTGGATATCACCTGCGCCGAGGCTGCCTTCGTTGCCCAGCGAGTCCGCGTGATCGACCGTGCCGGAGAGCACGTAGGTAATGGTCTCGATGCCGCGGTGCGGGTGCCACGGGAAGCCCGCCTTGAACTTCTCCGGGTCTTCGTTGCGGAAGTCGTCGAACAGCAGGAAGGGATCAAAGGCGCTGGGGTTGTGAAACCCGAAGGCGCGGTGCAGGTGGACCCCGGCGCCTTCCAACGTTGGCTGGGCGAGGGTCTCGGATTTTACCGGGCGAAAAGACATGGATGTTGGCTCCTTGGTGTCTCAAAGACATGTAATGGCAGGGGCGTCCGGGCAAGGCCGGTATTTTGGTCAATCAGCGTGCGCTGGCGCAACAAAGACCTGCGTCATTGCCGCAAAATGGCGCAGAGCGTCGCAGGGCCGGTGCCTTGTCGCTCGACGGAAACTGCGACGCGGGCAGGCAAGCCCAGCCACAGCAGCCAACGCAGACAGGGACACGAGCGACCACCGACCAAAACCGGCCTTGCAAGGAGCGACCGTGCTGCACAACCCCGACCAGATGGTGCTGAACGACACGTGGAGCGACCTGCGCCAGTACCGCGAGATGCCGGAGATCGACTTCGACCGGCTGTTCGCCTACCGCGAAGGCAGGCTGCGCGCACAGATGCAGGCGCAGGGGGTCGGGCTGCTGATGCTGGTGAACCCGATTTCGCTGCGCTATGCGGCCGAATACCGGACCTACGGCCTGTTTCAGGCCCATATCCCGACGACCTATCTGCTCATGCCGGCCGAGGGGCCAGCGTCGCTGTTCTCCGCCTACAGCCAGACCAGCTCGGTGCGCGACTTCCGCCCCGGACAGCCCATCCACCACTTTGACGGCGGCGACGGGCTGGCCGATTTCGCCGCCCTGCTCGCGCAGGATATCCGCGATTTCCTCAGCGAGCACGGCGATACCACCGGCCGGGTCGCGCTGGAGTACGTCAACCCGAGCCTGACCCAGGCGCTGGAGCGCCTGAACATCGAGGTCGTCGACGGCGTCCCGCTGAGCGAGAGCGCACGGGTGATCAAGAGCGAGGACGAGGTTGCCTGCATCCGCTGGGCCTGCGCCGTCGCCCAGCTCGGCATCGCCAAGCTCGAAGAGGCCCTGCGCCCGAGCGTGACCGAGGCCCAGCTGTGGGCGCTGCTGAACTACACCAACCTCGTCAACGACGGCGACTGGCACGATGGCCGTATGCTGGCCAGCGGCGAGCGCATCAATCCGTGGCTGCAGGAAGCCAGCCAGCGCGTGGTTCAGGACGGCGATCTGGTCGGCTTCGACACCGACATGGTCGGCCCCATGGGCTACTTCGCGGATATCTCACGCACCCTGCACTGCGGCCCTTCGAAGCCGACCCGCGCGCAGAAAGCGCTGTACCGGGAAGCGGTGGCCGAGGTCGAACACAACATGGCGCTGATCCGCCCGGGCGTGACCCTCAACCAGTTCCGCGAGCGTGCGCGGGCCATGGACGAGCGCTTTCACGCGCAGGCCTATACCTGCATGCTGCACGCCGTCGGCATGTGTGATGAATATCCGCAGATCAAGCACCCGTGGCAGGAGCAGCCCTACGACTGCGAATTTGAGGCTGGCATGGTGCTGTGTGTCGAGAGCTACTGCGGCGAAGTCGGCGGCCGCGACGGGGTCAAGCTGGAGCAACAGGTGCTGGTCACCGAGGACGGGATCGAGCTGCTGTCCGACTATCCGTGGGACGCTCGATTGATGGACTGAGGCGGCTTGCCCGCTGTACACTCCGGGTGCTGGAAACACACAAGGAGACAGCGTCGATGCCCCTCTGGCTGTTCACCGCCCGCGACAAGCCGGGCAGGCTCGAAACCCGCAAGGCCACCCGCCCGACCCACCGGGACTATATCACCCGCAAAGACCTGCCCGCCGAGATGGTCTTCGGCTCGCCGCTGCTCGATGAGAACGGGGATATGAATGGCACGTGGCTGGTGCTGCTCGCCGACAGCAAGGCCGACGTCGAAGCCTTCTGCGCGGGCGATCCCTACAGCGCGGCCGATCTGTTCGAAACCACCGAGATCAGGCAACTGGCACCGGGCTTTGACTGGACGCCGAAGGTCGAAGACCTCCAAGCGCGGCTGGGCTGATCAGACGCGCTCCAGCGCCACTGCGATCCCCTGCCCCACACCCACGCACATGGTGCACAGCGCCCGGTCCTTGCCGCTGTCCTGCAGCTCAAGGCTCGCCGTCAGTGCCATGCGCGCGCCCGAAGCGCCCAGCGGGTGGCCCAGCGCGATCGCGCCGCCGTTGGGATTGACGCCAGCGCCGGTCTCGTCGATGCCCAGCTCGCGCAGCACCGCCAGCCCCTGCGCGGCGAAAGCCTCGTTCAACTCCACGATATCCAGATCCGCCACCTGCCAGCCGATCCGTGCCAGCAGCTTGCGGGTCGCGGGCACGGGGCCGATGCCCATAATCCGCGGTGCAACCCCGGCTGTCGCCGCGCCGACCACGCGGGCCAGCGGCTTCAGACCATGCGCGGCCGCAAAAGCGCCCGAGACCACCAGCAGCGCGGCTGCGCCGTCGTTAACCCCCGAGGCATTGCCCGCCGTGACGCTCCCGCCCTCGCGGAAGGGTGCAGGCAGCTTGGCCAGCTTTTCCAGCGAGGTTTCGCGCGGGTGTTCGTCGTGCTCGATCACCAGATCGTCCCCGCGCCGCTGGGGCAGCACCACGGGCGTGATTTCCCGGGCCAGTCGGCCGCTGGCCTGCGCGGCGGCGGCGCGCTGCTGCGAGCGCAGCGCCATCGCGTCCTGATCCTCCCGGCTGATGCCGAAGTCTTCAGCGACATTCTCCCCGGTTTCAGGCATGGACTCCGTGCCGTGCGCCCGGTCCATCTTCGGGTTGACGAAGCGCCAGCCGATGGTGGTGTCGTAGATCTCGGCCTGGGTCCGGCTGAAGGCCGAAGTCGCCTTGGGCATGACGAAGGGCGCGCGCGACATGCCTTCAACACCCCCCACCACGAAGAAATCGCCCTCGCCCACGCGGATGCTGCGCGCGGCGTAGGTCAACGCCTCCAGCCCCGAGCCGCACAGGCGGTTGACCGTTACCCCCGGCACCTCGACTGGCAGACCGGCGAGCAGGCTCGCCATGCGGGCGACGTTGCGGTTGTCCTCCCCCGCCTGGTTGGCGTTGCCCAGCACCACGTCGTCGACGCTGGCCCATGGCAGGTCCGGATGACGCTCGGCCAGCGCCCGGATCGGGTGCGCGGCGAGGTCGTCGGTCCGCATCGCGCTCAGCGCACCGGCAAACCGGCCAAAGGGCGTCCGGATGCCGTCGACAATGAAGGCGTCGGTGGGGTTCATGGTGCGCGCTCCTGCGGGTTCGGTTGGGTTCAGCTGGGGTCGGGTCGGTTCGGTTCGGTTCAGTCGGCGCGCAGGCCCAGCGCCTGCAGCATCTCTTCGGCCAGCGCCCGCTCATCGCGGTGCAGACGGTTGAGGAAGGTATAGTCGACCGCTGCCAGCAGACCGCCGAAGATCGCGCTGCCCTGCGCCCAGTGCAGCAGGCCGCGCGGCGACATCAGGATCGACAGATCACCGGCGCGGAAGCTGTCCCGGGTCATGGCGGCGAAGCGGACCATCAGCGCGGCGTCCTCGCCGCTCAGGCCTTGGGTCTTGTCCAGCAGCAGCTGCACTTCGCTGGCTTCATCCATGAAATCCAGCCGGCACACGGAGGTCCAGCGGTCGAGCTGCGCCTGATTGAGCACCTGCGTACCGGCGTAGAGCCCGGTTTCATCGCCCAGCCCCAGCGTGTTGCAGGTCGCGAACAGCCGGAACTGCGGATGCGGCTCGATCACCCGGTTCTGGTCGGACAGGGTCAGGCGGCCGTCGGCCTCCAGCAGGCGCTGGATGACGAACAGCACGTCCGGGCGCCCGGCGTCGTACTCGTCGAGCAGCAGCGCCATGGGCTGCTGCATGGCCCAGGGCAGAATGCCTTCCTGAAAGGCCGTAACCTGCTGGCCGTCCTGCACCACGATGGCGTCCTTGCCGATCAGGTCCAGCCGCGAGACGTGGCTGTCGAGGTTGACCCGCATCAGCGGCCAGCCAAGCCGGGCGGCAACCTGCTCGACGTGGCTGGACTTGCCTGAGCCGTGCAGCCCCTGGATCAGCACCCGGTGGTTGAAGCGGAACCCGGCGAGGATGGCGCGGGTGGTTTGCGGCTCGAAGCGAAAGGCCGGGTCGAGCGACGGGATATGCGGGCTGTCGACTGCCAGCGGCTCGGGCATCCAGTCCAGATCGAGACCAAAATCAGCGCTGCTCATGCCTCTGCAATCCTCAAGTTGCCATTCACGACTTCCACTGGCACGGGGTCGAGCCAGCAGTTCTCTGCCGCGCCGCTGACCCCGAAGCCGTCTTCGATCCGGAATTCGGCGAAGTGCGCCGAACAGCGGATCAGGCTGCCCTCGGGGTTGAGAAATTCGCCGTCGCGGACGTTGAGCATCGACGAATAATGCGGGCAGAGGTTGAGGTAAGCATAGTATTCGCCGCCCTTGTTGACCACGAACATCGAAAACTTGGACTTGCCCCCGCCAAAGGTGAACTCGCGGGCGCTGCCGGGGCCGATCTCGGCCACCGGCCCCAGTACCGTCCCGGGTTGGGGTGCGCGAGGACGCCGCCGCCAGGCCTTGGGATCTCCTGCCATGGGTCTGCACCCGCCGTTCCGCTGGCCTAAGCGGCTTTGGTCAGCACGAAGTCGTAGGCGACTTGCACGTGCTCGGCCGGAAGCCCGCGATCAGCGGCCGAAGCCGGGTCGGCCGCTTCGAACTGTACGATCAGCGAATCCCGAACGCCAAAGACCGCATCGCTGTCCAGATAGGGGTCACCATCGACGAACAGGTGCGTGGTCAGCCCGTCATAGCCCGGCGCTGAAACGATGAAGTGCATGTGCGCCGGCCGCATGGCGTGGCGGCCCATGCCGTTGAGCAGCTCACCCACGGGGCCGTCGGTGGGCACCGAGTAGCTCACCGGCAGCGTCGCGGCAAAGAAGTAGCGACCCTGCTCATCGGTGCGGAAAATCCCGCGCTGATTGCCCTCGGGCTGGTCGTCGGACTGGACCTGATAATCGCCCTCGGCGTTGGTCTGCCAGATATCGAGCTTGGCGCCGACGATCGGGTTGCCGTCGACGTCGGTGATCCGGCCTTCGACCCAGCAGGGCTCGCCGATGCCGTCATCACAGATGTTTTCGCCCAGCGCGCGTTCCGGTGAACCGGCGGCGTGGAAGGGCCCCTGCACGGTCGCTTCGGTCGCGCCGCTGGGCTTGCGGTTGTTGATGGACTCGCAGAGCATGGAAACGCCGAGAATATCGCTGAGCAGGATGTATTCCTGGCGGCGGTCGTCGCACTTCTGACCGGTCCGGGTCAGGAAATCGACGCCGCGGAACCACTCTTCCATGGTGGGTTCAACGTCCTTGATGAAGCCGTGCAGGTGGCCGACCAGCGCGGTCATCACTTCTTTGAGTCGGGGATCATCGCACTGATCCAGTCGGTCGAGCACAGCCTGGACTGAGTTTTCTTCGCTAAACAGGGTTTTCATGAGGAAGTTCCTTCTTCTTCGCTCAGGTGAGAGGACCCGTCCAAAACATCACCATTGCGGAGCCCAAGTACAATTGAGATTTCGTAATCTTGCATAGTCTGTCGCTATTCCTGCTGTGGTCGGGTCTTCGGGCTACCCCCTGCCGGCGTGGGCAGCCTTGGTCCGCGCGTGCAGATCGCGCAGGATTTCCAGCTCCTCGGCCGTCGGCGGCGGCGTTTCGCTAACATCCTCGGCGTAGAGAATCTCCCAGCCGACCGAGGCGGCCATCGCCTCCCGCGTGACACCGGGGTGCAGGCTGACAACCTGCAGCTCCTTGGTCTCCGGCTCGGGCGCCCAGACGGCCATGTCGGTCATCAGCCGGGTCGGCCCCTTGGTCGCGATGCCGCGCCGGGCGCGATCCTCCCCGCCTTCGCCGAAGCCGAAGGAGGTGAAAAAGTCGATCCGGGGGACAAAGCCGCGCGGGCTCTGCTTCATCGTGATGTAGATCTGCTGGGCGTGGACGGCGATTTCGGGTGCGCCGCCGCCACCGGGAAGGCGCACCTTGGGGCTGTGATAGTCGCCGACGATGGTGGTGTTGAGGTTGCCGAAGCGATCCATCTGCGCCCCGCCGAGGAAGCCGATGGTAATGCGCCCGCCCTGCAGCCAGTAGCGGAACATCTCCGGCACTGAAACGGTGGTCAGGGCCGTCTCGCACAGCTCACCATCACCGATCGACAGCGGCAGCACGTTCGGCTCGGTGCCGATGGTGCCGCTCTCGTAGATCAGCGTCACCCCCGGGGCGTGGGTCAGCCGCGCGAGGTTGCAGGCCGCCGACGGCGCCCCGATGCCGACGAAGCAGACATCGTCGGAGGTCAGAGCCCGGGCCGCGGCCACGGTCATCATTTCATTAGCGCTGTAGTCCATCACACCAGCCCCCTGACCCGGTCGGCAAAAACGCTGTCATCGACATCGAGCACGTTGGCCTGCATCCACGCCTGAAACCGGTCGCGGTCGGCGGCGATCTCGTCCCATTCGACGTAGGCACTGTTATCGCGGGGATAGACCCCGTGGACGTAGGACGGGTGTGCCCCGCCGGGAACCTCGCAGATGGCGCCGATGGTCCAGCCCGGCAGCACGCAGGCGTTGGGATGGGCCTGCAGGTCGTCGACCACCTGCTCGACCGTCACGATTGCGGTCTTGGCGGCGAGCACGGTTTCCTTCTGCACGCCCAGAATGCCCTCGATCAGCACGTTGCCCTGTCGGTCGGCCTTGGCCGCGTGGATGATACCGACATCGGGGCGCAGCGCGGGAAAGGCCGCCAGTTCCTCGCCGGTGAAGGGACAGGTGACGGTCTTGATGTTCGGGTTGACCTCGCGCAGGCCCGCGCCGATGTACCCGCGCATCAGGGCAAAGGGCATGTTCGAAGCACCGGCCTCGTAGGCGTGGGCCATGGCGGCGTGGCTGTGTTCCTCGATCTCCAGCGGCACCGGCCAGCCGTTCTCAACCGCATCCCGCATCCGCCGGAGCAGGCCCACCCCCGGATTGCCGGCGTAGGAGAAAATCAGCTTGGACACGCAGCCCATGCCGATGAGCTGGTCGTAGATCATATCGGGGGTCATCCGAATCAGGGTCAGCTCGCGCCGCCCCTGCCGGATGATTTCATGCGCGGCTGCGTGCGGGATCAGGTGGGTAAAGCCCTCCAGCGCGACACTGCAGCCGTCGGTGACGCTGCGCGCGATCGCGGTCTTCAGTGGGATGAAATCAGGCATCTTGTTCCTTGTTCCCGAAGATGACGTGACGACGGACGGGGAACAGGGTGAAGCCGGCGCGCTCCTGCACCAGCCCCCACAGCCCCTTGGGCGCGAACAGCATCACCAGAATGCCGATCACGCCGAGCACGATGTAGAAGTATTCGCCCACCAGCCCGGTGAGCACCTTGTCGGCGACGAAGTAGATCACCGTCCCGATGATCGGCCCCTCGAAGCTGCCGATGCCGCCGATGACGACGATGAAGATGATGAAGGCGGTGTATTCGAGCAGGCTGAAGTTCTTGACCGGCAGCAGCCCGCTTTCATCGAAGGCACCGATGGCGCCGACCAGCGCGGTCGCCGCACCGACGGCGACGAACAGCAGCAGCTTCAGCCGGATCGGGTTCACGCCCAGCGCCGAAGCGGCGGCTTCGTTGTCGCGGATCGCGGCCAGCGCCAGCCCGATGCGGCTGCGGATCACCACGAGGATCCCCAGCAGGATCACCATAGTCGCCGCCAGCATCATCCAGAAGCGGTAGGCTTCGCGTGCAAACACCTTCTTGGTATCGGGATCGATGGCCTGAAACGCATGGTGGACGGCGTTGATGTCACCGAAGCGGAAGGCGTAGTCCAGCGAGATCGCCGTTCCTGTGCCCTTGCCCAGCCAGCCCAGCTGCCCCACGACCAGTTGCACCACCACCGCGACCACCCACGTGCCAATGGCGAAGTACGGCCCGCGCAGGCGGAACACGATCCAGCTCAGCGGCACGGCCAGCAGCCCGCCCAGCACCATGGCCAGCAGCGCGGAGGCCAGCGGGTGCAGCGGTCCGACGAACATCCACGCCGGAAAGCTGTCGGCCAGCGTGATGGTCTTGCCCAGACCCGTCAT
>Ga0163109_10004888_pt1 | contig 10148 bp, 10 predicted proteins | sample CRUFie1St13metaG_FD_108704 | JGI IMG/M metagenome (GOLD analysis project Ga0163109, IMG submission 108704) | Marine microbial communities from the Costa Rica Dome - CRUD Field 142mm St13 metaG | ecosystem: Environmental > Aquatic > Marine > Oceanic > Photic zone | place: Costa Rica: the Eastern... | reverse complement strand
TACTAATAGCGTTTCTTATATTTATGATAAAAAATTAATAAATAAGATAATACGCAAAGCTAAACAAAATAAATATTTATATTATGGTGAGACAGATAAATTTGTTTATGAATTTTTAAATTATTACAATATAGAATCCAAAAAAATAGCAATTATTGGCTCAACAGTTCCTTGGTATGAAGCCATAGTTTTGTCTAGAGGCGGGATTCCTTACACTATTGAATATAATAAAATTTCATCCAACGATAAAAGATTAAACTTATTTTCATTTGATGAGTGGAGTAATATAAATGAAAAATTTGATTTCATATTTTCTATTTCTTCTTTTGAGCACGATGGCTTAGGAAGGTATGGAGACCCTATAAATCCAAATGGCGATTTGCAAGCGATGAGAAACATCTATAAAAATTTATTATCAGACAGTGGAGTACTTTTATTATCTATTCCTATTGGGAAAGACCAACTTGCCTTTAATGCACACAGAATTTATGGAAAACTCAGGTTTCCGTTATTGATTAAAGATTTTAATATAATTAAAACTTTTGGATTTGAAAAAGATCAATTTTTGAGATTTAGTGAGTCTGGAGATATTTCAATTGTAAAAGACTCAAGAAAACCATTTCAACCTATTTTTGTACTTAGTAAGTCTAAAATATAATATCTATCATTTAGAACTGCTCACTTCTGAAGCCTGTTTTATTTACCGCTCACTGCGATATGTAGCCTATTTACAACGAGCGTAAAATCAACTTAAATAAGTTATACTTAGCTAAGGTCAAATGGTTAGCCTGTATCTGAAATACAAGAGGTCGGTAGTTCGATTCTGCCTCTGGCCACATTTATGATACATAAATTTTTAATGTCAATAGTTAAAAGTATTTTAAATTTATATAATAAAAAAAGTGTTGAAGCTAACCTTTACTTTGTAAAAGAAGTAAATAGGTATTCAAATAGTATTCTTGGCAAAGGTTATACTTCAATAGGTCTAGAAGAAGAAGTTCAAAAACTTAAGCAGTTTCTAAAAAATGAAATCTCTAATGCAGTAGATGCTGGAGCTAATAACGGTAGATATTCAGAGAGCTTGCTTCAAACATTTAATATAAAAAACTTATATCTATTTGAACCAAGCTTAATTTGTTATCAAAACTTGTTATCAAAATTTGATAAGAAAGAAAATATTCACATAATTAATAAAGGTCTTTCGGAAAAGACTGAATCAAAACCTTTTTATGGTGAATTTGATGGAGATAAAGGTTCAAGTATTCATAATAGAAATTTAAATCACTTGAATATTGAATTTGTTAAATTAGGCAATGTAGACTTAATTAAATTTGATACTTTTTGGGAAAAAGAAATAAATAAAGAAACAATAGATTTATTCAAATTAGATATTGAGGGAAATGAATTATCTGCACTAAAAGGATCTATTAAAGCATTGGAATCAACAAGAGTCGTACAGTTTGAATTTGGAGGAACTAGCATAGATGCAAGAAAATTTTTCAAAGATTATTTTTACTTTTTTAAAGAATTAAATTTTGAATTATTTAGGATGAGACCTAACTCTTTAATAAAAATTACTCAATACTCAGAAGAAGAAGAAAACTTCACCTATTCAAATTTTCTCGCTGTCAACAATAAATATTTGTAAAAAATATCAGGTAACTTGTATAACAGGGAAAAACCAATTTGTTTAATTCTTCTTAAAGACCGTTTAATGTATTAAAGTGCCTTTTTACAACCAGCCTATTCTCAAACAGAATAAGTTATAATCAAATAAGGTCAAATGGTTAGCCTGTATCTGAAATACAAGAGGTCGGCAGTTCGATTCTGTCTCTGGCCTCAAAAAAATAAGGAACTTCTATTTTATGAATAATAAGAAATTTGAAAATCGAGATAATGCAAATAAAGATAATCTTATTGAAATTACAAATTTAATAAAAAATTTAGATTATTTTTTATTCTTTGGAACGCTTTTAGGAGATGTTCGAGAAAACAGTGTTATTAAAGATGACGATGATATTGATTTTTTAATTAATTTAAAAGATTTAAATACATTAGAAAATATCCTCAGTATTAACGGATTTAATGCTTCTGTAAAAGAAAAGTTTTTTATAAGTTTTTACAATACTAATATTACTGAACCTCATACGATTGATTTTTATGCATATTATTTAAATGGTGAAAATGTTGTAATACCAAAATCATTTTATGGAAATAGTTTTTTTAAGCTTAAAAGACACTACTTAATATTGAATAAAAATTTGTTTTTTCCAACTCTAGAAAATACTAACGGATCAAAGATTCCCAACAAAAGCAAAAATATAATATCCATAATTTATGGAAAAAAGTGGAATGAAAAACTTATAAAAAATTTAGATTATTTTATTTATTTCAGAAAAAATACTCCTAGAGTAACTTACAATTTAAAGTTAATAAAATTGCTCTATTTTCTTAGATTAATTAGTGAGCTTAGGATTGTATCGGCTAGAAGGTTTTTACTTGACAATATAGGATTTTATAAATTTTTCAAAAGAACTAATTCTGAATAATAAGTCTCAACAATAAAGGATCATGAGTTAAGTCTTTTACACTATAGGATTTTTTATATTTCGAAAAGTTCCTAGACACTTTGGAATAGATTATTTTAAAATTGTGCTTTTCTAAAGAATTTACAACCTCCTCTTGATTAAAGTCTCTCCTGTAATGATTATATTTTTGAGGATCTATTTCTGGATCTGCAATCCTTGTTTCAATAAAAATTTTATCCGAGATGTTTTTAGACATCCAGAGAAAAAGCTGTTCTTGAATTTCATAATTAATTGCATGTAACATAAATCTACAATATGCATATTCAAAACTTTTATTTAATTTCTCAATATCCATTAAATTTTGTTTTTTAAATTTTAAAATATCCGTTTCGTATATTTTATTTTTCGTAATTGATACTTGGCTAAAATCAATCCCTAGAGTTTTTATATTATTTTTTGCAAAAAACAAAGAATCTCTTCCATCTCCACATCCAATGTCTATCATGCTTGAATTAGTTTTTATATATTTGAGTGCAAATTTTGAAAAATCTGAATTAGGGAGGGCTATTTTTTTATTATTGTAGTATTTATCCCAATATTCTGAATTCTCACTTAATTCGTAACTCTTCAATTCAATACCTTTTTTGTATTGAATAATAATAAACAATATAAATTAAATATGCCGCTGTTTTTAGATACCCTCTTTATTTCAATAAAGCGCAAAGTAACAAGCGTAAACTTAACCTAATTAATATATAATTAGACTTATATTTTTTTTATTATGATTAAATGTACAATTTGTTGTTCAGATTTAAAAACAACAATTGATGATGAAGTTTATCATTGTATACAATGTGACCATTATCAATACTTTGGTAATAATAAATTAGAAATTTTTGACCATCCTAAATTGTCAAAATCTCTTGAATCTTTGAGAAAAAAGCAATCTAAAAAAATTGTAAACAAATTCAAAATTCTGTACCCACCTTTAGATAATTTAACAGCCATCGAGGTTGGGGCTGGAAAGGGTTACTTAATTAAAGAATTAAAAAAGATAATTACAAAATGCTATGCGCTGGATATAGATATCACTTATAAAAATGAACTAGAGGATTATGGGATTAAATTCAAACAAGGTAATTTAGACGATAAAAACAACTTTAATAATATTGATGTCGTCTTAGGGTCGCATGTTTTTGAGCATTTAATTGATCCTAATAAATTTTTGAGTGATATTGGTTTATACAAGATAAAATTTTTAATTTTATTTATACCAAATTCAAGAGGGTTTATTTTTTCATTTGGTAAATTGCTCAATACATTAAAAATTTCTTTGTTGTGGGAAAGGCTTTTTCAAAAAAATTCAAATTCACCACACTATCATTATTTTTCTGAAAAGAGTCTAAAAAAAATTGCAGAAAAAAATAATTTTAGAGTTATTGCCTCTTTAAATCTGAATATGGTCAATTACACACCAAATTTTAAAAGAATAAGCACTACAGAATCATTAATCATTTCAATTGCATCCTCTGTAGTCTTATCATTTTTAGAGATATTGAATAAAGTCTTTAGAGTTTCCGATTCAAAAGTTTACTATTTAAAGAAAATTAATGAGTGATTCACTAGTGTCAGTTCGCATTGCAATATATTGTTCCGCGCTTCAAAACTATTTGTCAAAATTCACTAAATATGAACAAAAAACTATCAATATTATTAGTGTAGGTCTATGAATAAATACGCAATAGTCAATCTTAAAGGTGGGCTTGCTAATCAATTATTTCAAATTTCATTTACGAATTATTTAAAGTCAAAAGGTTTTATTACTTATGTAGATACAAGTTTTTATGACAACGATCATATGTTTCCAAGAGAACTGGAGTTAAATCCATCTATCTTGGGTTTTAAACAGATAAAATTAAAATCTAATTTTATTTTTAAACTTAACAAAAGTATATATCTTGAAGACAACACTTTTGAACTAAGTAGCCTAAAAAAATATAATCGATTTGTTGGTTACTATCAAAATTTATCTTATTTAGAAGAATCAAGAGAGCTACTTAAAACAAAACTGAATTTAAAAACTAATGCCTATAATCAAAATCTTGTGGCATTGCATATAAGAAAAACCGATTATATAAAAATACAACAAGATTTAAAAAATTCTTACTACGAAATAGCGATAAATAAAATCTTAAATATGAATAGTAATTTAAAATTTGATATTTTTACTGACGATAAAAATCTGCAATTAGACTCTAAAATATTTAAAAACATTAACAAAATTTACAAACCAGAAAATGACCAAAAATCTTTAGACGTGCTACAAAAAATGATGAATTATAAATATTATGTAATTGCTAATAGTTCTTTTTCTATAATTCCAGCATTCCTCTCAGAATTTGATGAAAAAATTATATTTTATCCAAATCCTTGGTGGCGAAATTCAGATGTAAAAATTCAAAATATCCCATCTAGTTGGATTTCGATCGCAAATAAATTGTAAGTTTTGTATCACTAGATAAAAGCTTTACAGGCGATCTAATTATTTTTAAATATTTTGAATGTATATATATAGAATCTTATGAAATAAATAATTATGGCTGAAACAACCAACATCAAAGAGTAGTAACTATTAAAAAATAGTTGGAGCGCAGAAATCATTCCATATTCTAAAATTCCTAGAAAAATATTAGAAATAAAAAATTTCATAAATGCATCTTGCGAGCTTTTTTGAACAAAATATTTTTGTATTAAATAACTTTGTATTACTACATATATATAGGTGATTATGTAAACAGCGTTGTAATTGTATTCAAGAAGATCCACAAGAAAATATAATGACAAAAATCTAATTAAAAAACTAAAAAAGGAACTAATTGGAAATTTTAAAAATATTTTTAAAATTTCCCTTTCCTTGATAACTTTTATCAATTTCATTTAAATAAGTATAGTTTTGTAGTTTTATTTGAATTAACAAAGTATTTTAAATTTAATCTTATTGGATTTTACATAGAATCATAAAGAATAAAACATAACAACTAGTTTTCGTTAGAGCAATTAATTAGTTTGTCATATTTTATATTTTTTGAATTAGTTTTTACATAAATTGGAAACTCATCTCCATACTTATTCGGAGTTATATTTATACAATATGTTTTGTAATTATTTAACTCTATCTGATTGTTAAATTCAGGATCCGGCCAGTTTCTTGTTATTATATCAGGCTTCAATTCGCCAATACTGTAACTAAAATCCCACTTATTGTGACCTGGCATAAAGTCAGAAAAATTATATTGGCTAGAAACAACCTCCCGAACAGGTGGGTTTTTTGCAATAAATCTATCAGACTTTCCAAGGAAGTCAACTGCTGGTCTATCCATGTAATACGATAAATTTCCTGCCCAGAATATAGCAATTTTTGCATCTGGTTCAGTTACCTCATTTAACCTACTTCCGATCAGAACGTTAATATAATCAGTGCTTGTAATTTGCACTTCTTCACGTTGCATATAATGAATATGAGAAGAGCTCAAAAACACAGTAAATAACACAGCAATTAAATAGGCAGACAAAACTTTATTTTTTATAAAAATTAAGATAATCAACAAGATAGATAAGTATATAAATTCATGATATTGAACCTTCAAATTAGGTTCTTCAAAAAATAATAGTTGGTTTACATTTAATTGAATTAAGAATACACTAGCAAACAAAAAAATACATAATGTTACGTTTAAAAACTTATTATTTTTAAAAGTTGCTGAATCAAGAAAAAAAGGAATAGAGGCAAATATTAGCGGGATAATTGGTGTTATGAACCTGTTGGCGAAACCGTAAACCTCCCAGGCATCACCACCTATGTATATGTTGTATAACATTAAAAGGACTGTAACAAAAAAAATAGGAGAGATTATCCTCAAATTTTGTTTGTTTTTGAAATTATTAAAAAATAAATAAAAAATAAAAATTAACAAGGGTAGAAGGTTAAAACTGCTCAAAAGGCCTCTTGGTATTTTTTCAATAAGATAAAATCCATCAGTCTTTAGATAATATGTATTAGGAAGAAAATCTCTGTAATAAAAATATTGAAATAAACATAACCCTGATAATGTTGCTACACCACTTAGGTTTAACTTAATTAAATTAAAAAAATCTTCCATATTTGAAGTATTGAAAATAAGAAGATATAAACTTACACTTATAAAAATCACGATAAAGTCTATTCGAATCAGAATACCTATACACAATAGGAAAAAGATTTTTAAAAGAGTATCTTGAGAAACCTTTGAATTTTTCAAAGTAGATTTAATTAATAAATCTACTATTAATATAGCAATTAGGGTTATTACACCTACCTCAAAACCTCTTAATGACCAAAATACTAATGGGTACTGAAAAGGTATTAACCCGCCTAAAAAGTACGACAATTTTTCATTTCCACTACTCACAACTAGTGAGATAGAAGTTACTTTTAAAGATATGATAAATATTACAAATAGGTTTAACGATGAGACAATTAAAGAATTTGTTGTTAGATCAAATTTTAATAAATGTATTAGGGACAAAGCAATAGTATATAATAAATTTGTAAATCCCTGAACTCTTGGACCGCCCTCATACCAAACGAGTTCTCCAGAATTTACAAGAGTTTTTGCATAACTCATTGAAATCATTACATCATCAGCTAATGTAAAGATCCTTCCTTCAGGATTATTAAAACTCGACATAATAATGAAGTAGATACAAAAAAAGAGTCCAGGCAAATAGTAGTAAATATTTTTTAAATAGATATTTTTTGATCTCATTATGTGAATTATACAACTAAATATGAGAATTAATTATGTAGTTGAATTTACCAAACATTACAAAAATTGTTTTTTTTAATTTAAAACGTGGTTTAATAGATAGTGTCTCTATTAAATATTTCAATCTTAAAAGAAAAATATTCACTTGATATTTCAAAGATTGTTCATGTCGGTGCTCATGAAGGTCAAGAAGTAAACGATTATTTAAATAATTTTGGAGACATAGAAATTAATCTGTTTGAACCTCAAGAAAATATCTTTAAAAACCTTAAAAGTAATTACGGAGATTATAAAAATATTTACTTATACAACTTTGCTTTGGGAAGCAAATTAGGATTTTCAAAAATGTATAAGGCTGAAAATGAAGGACAAAGCAGTTCATTTTTAAAACCAAAAAAACATTTAGATGAACATCCAGAAGTACGATTTATCGGTGAGTTAAAAGATGTAGAAATTAAAGTATTAGACGATTTAAACATTTCAAATATTGATTTAATCAATATCGATACTCAAGGATATGAACTAGAAGTTTTAAAAGGAGCAAAAAATGCGCTTCATCAAATTAAATATATATTAATTGAGGTTAACAAAGATGAACTTTATGAAGGTTGCCCACATGTGAAAGATTTAGATAGATTCTTGAGTAATTACAACTTCATTAGAACAGATACATACTTTTGGTCTGACACATTTTCCTGGGGAGATGCTTTTTATATCAAAGCTGATTGTATAAGCGTTAGTAAAAGATATTTTTCTCACTTAAAAAATTATTTATATGGAATCGACTCTCTTTATTTAATTTTGATAAAAATAAGAAATATAATTTGGAATATTAGAAAATACATTTAAAAATAAATAATATTTTTTTTCTCATTCTTAAATAATTTTAGTTTTTTATTGAGTCGTTAAATTTTTTAATATCAGAACTGTTGGTAAAGAAATTCACTGTTAGAATTACAATAATTATTTAAGTAGTTAATTTAAATATAAAGTTAAAAAAAATTAAATGAACCTTGTAAATAAGACATTTCAAGAAGCCAATCTTCAATTCACTAAACACAGTAAGTATTTTGAGATATACGAAAAAATTTTTCATGACTTATATGAGAAAAACTTAACAATTGTTGAAATTGGTGTTTTACATGGAGGCTCTCTAGAAGTTTATAAAAAATTATTTAAAAATTCTAGAATTATTGGAATTGATAAGAATCCAAAAGTAAAACAATTGGAGCAGTATGGATTTGAAATTTTTATTGCTGATCAGGCAGACTTCAACGAAATGAATAAAGTGTTTGGTGAAATAGGTAGTTTTGATATTTTAATTGATGATGGTGGACACACATATGAGCAACAAATAACTACTTGTGAAGTTGCTTTAAAATATGCCAATGAGAAAAGTTTAATAATTGTTGAAGACACACATACTTCTTACATAGATGAATTTGATTCTCAATCAGGACACACCTTTCAAAAATATGCATTTAATAAAGTAGATAAATTAAACAACAACTTCTTCAAATCAGGCACTGAGGACAAGATATATTCTATTGAGTTTTATGAATCCATAACTATTTTTAATATAAATAAAAAGTTGACACAGAAAGAAAATCAAAATATCTATAACAATGGGACACAGATAAAAGAACTTAGAGATTTTAGAAACATAGAATTAATTAATACAAAATTCTATAAGCAAATACAAAATTTCTTCTACTATTTATTTCGTTCAAGATGGACTAAAAAAATTATGATGCCTTTTGCATTTTTGGAACAAATATTTTTTAGAAATTATTTTCTTTTAAAAACAAAAAAAAATAATAAAAATTTAAAAAAATATTTCTGGAAAAGTAGTTGAAGTAAAGTTTATTATTTTAAATAATCAATAAGTATTAGTTGTTTAAGTTTCAAAAACTACAATACTGTCTCTCCACCAATAATTAAAATTAACCCTTTTTAAACTTTCATTTATAAAATTGTTTGTAAGCTCTGTGTTTTTTTTAAATTTATAGCCATTCATAATTTTTATATAATCAGAATATCTTAATGAGGACACGTGTTGAGGGGGTCCTGTATAATCGGGATAAGAATTTGACCAAGTCATTACTAGATAAGTTCCAGTAGATTCTTTAATGTTCATTATGAAACTTGGAAGTGAGTTTGGCTCTATATGCTCCGCTACTTCAGTGCAAATAACAATATCATATTTGTCAAGACTAAGAGGATTTCTAATATCTTCGATTAATAAGTCATTGCGAATAGTTTCTGGGGCTAAGTTTTTCTGAAAATCAAAGTACTCAATACCGTTAACCAGAATATGTGGATGATTTGTTTTTACTATGTTTATTAGATGGCCTGTTGAACAGCCGATATCTAATATTGAATTAATTTCATTTAAATCAATTGTATCTTTAAGAACTTCATAAAAGGCTTGATAGGGAGAAATATCTTCTCTATATTCTGAATCTTCTGTGTAGATATTATCTATTAATAGCTTCTTATCATTAAATATTAACTTAGGCTTTCTATAAATAATAAATGGATCAATTATTGGAAAATTTTTATTTATAAATTTATTTATTGGAAAAGGTAAACGAAGATTTTTGAAATAATATACATATAAAAAAGGGTTTAAATATAAAACACATTTAATCAAAAAATTTGATAAATTTTTAAATTTTTTTGTAATAATTTTCAAAATTTTCATCTTTAAATTTTACACGCTTTAAAAAAAATTGTTTTAATCAATAAATTTATAAATTTTACCGTCATATTCTTAAATCAATAATGTCAAATTTACTTGTCCTGTGTTCCTCGT
>Ga0163109_10004887_pt1 | contig 10149 bp, 5 predicted proteins | sample CRUFie1St13metaG_FD_108704 | JGI IMG/M metagenome (GOLD analysis project Ga0163109, IMG submission 108704) | Marine microbial communities from the Costa Rica Dome - CRUD Field 142mm St13 metaG | ecosystem: Environmental > Aquatic > Marine > Oceanic > Photic zone | place: Costa Rica: the Eastern... | reverse complement strand
CTAACGCATCCTTACGATCCTAAAATGATCCCAGTTGATCTTCGTCCACCCATGCAATTAGGCCTTTATCTCTCCCGAGGTACTAAGGGCATTGCCTCCGATGGAGTTAAGGACCGTGTTCGAATCGGCCTCTGGGACTTACTCGACCACAAGCAAAAGACTTTCAAGGTTACCGTTTGGTTGGACAGGGGAGATATCCCTTTTCTTAACTGGGACAACGGCCCTGGCCCATCCGACTACTGGATGCGCGATATATGTAAGAAGTATCACACTGATATCGAGTTTCGAGGTAAGCAGGGTTCTCATGCCTGGCACATTATTGGGAAGGACCTAGTGCCCGGTCGAGTGTTGTCGGATGTCTGGAAAGGGCCACTGCTGCGCGTACACGACTTCCGTGTCCACGGTCCCACGACCGCAACCTATCAGTCCAAGGCAAGGCGGGTCTTTCTCGACGGGGAAATGGAGCCTGCCGATAGTGAGCTAGCTACTGCCTTCATGCGTTTTGCAAGGCGAACTTATCGCAGGCCAGTTAGCCAAAAGGAAGTCGAGCCTTATCTCAAAATTGCTACCCATGCTCGTGAGAAGTTAGGCCGACAATCCGGAGAGGCATTTCTTCTCGCTCTCAAGGCGATGCTCATTTCTCCTGATTTTCTTTACATGAAGGAGACGACTCCTGTTGGTAAGCGTCTTGGAGCCTTCGAGCTAGCTAGCCGACTTTCATATTTCCTCTGGAGTTCTCTGCCTGACAATGACCTTTTCAATTTGGCGAAGGATGGTTCCTTACTGAGAGCTGAAGTATTTCGCCAACAGGTTATCAGAATGCTCAATGACCCCAAGAGCGAGTCCCTTGTCAAAGGCTTTTCTACAAGCTGGCTACGCCTTGATAAGCTTGGCACTATGCCGCCAGACGCTGTCAAATTTAGAGAGTATTATAACCAAGGGCTCGAAGAAGCCATGCTAGAGGAAACCTATCGTTTTACAGCCCATGCGCTTCGGATGAATGTTCCTCTACGTGACTTCGTTCATTCAAGTTATGGATTCGTTAATCAGGACCTTGCCCGGCATTACGGAGTGGACGACGTCGTGGGCATCCATTTCCGCAAAGTAAACTACCCAAGTGATAGCGTCCGTGGTGGGCTTCTCGGACAAGCTAGCATACTCACATTAACCGCTAATGGTGTGGACACATCCCCCGTGGTCAGGGGTACTTGGCTTCTCGAAAATCTGCTTGGCACTCCGCCTGCACCACCTCCACCAGATGTTGAGCCCATTGATCCGGATGTCCGAGGGGCCAAAACCCTCAAGCAACTTCTTGAAAAGCACCGAACTGTGGAAGCCTGTGCTGACTGCCATGCCAAGATTGACCCCTATGGGTTTCCACTGGAGTTCTTCGACCCTGTGGGTGGTTACCGGCCGACCTACTACAAGCGTCGGTTTTGGAGCAATGCTACGCGCACTACACGCCTCTTTCCCTCCTCTCCAGTAGATGGATCCGCCCAATTGCCTTCCGGGGAATTCTTTGACGCCCCGCTTAGTCTTAAGAAAGTCTTGCTTGCTCGCATGGACTTAGTCTCGAAAAACCTCACACAGAAACTGCTTACCTACGCTACGGGTAGAGAAATGACGCTAAAGGACCAAGCGACTATTCAGAGAATTGCAAATAGCATCCACAAGGATGAGAAAGGCTTTCGAGACCTAATTTTACTAGTGGCCATGAGTGAAGTTTTCCGAACCCGATAGCTCCTTCAATTCTTCATGGTCAAAATCATACTCTTCATCTAACCAAGGTAATTAGAGTCAAATTTTTGCTGGTTACTTTCCTGCGGTGTAGACAAAACTTTGATTATCTGCCATTGAATCCAATATGAAAATGTTACCCGGAGGTCGTGCTGGTGGTGAGTCTACGTTTCTTGTTGGAGCTTTGCTGACAGGGGTTGGGTTGTGGTTGTTTTTTGATTCTGTAAGACTCTCCTCAGGCCATCTAGGCTTCTTTTCAGGCATGGTCGGGTCTGGTCGCGGTGGTTTTGATGAAACCACCTCTATGGGAATCATTTTGGTCCCTCTTTTTATAGGTGTTTTAGCCCTGTTTTTTGATGTTACTAAACGTTGGGCATGGGGTCTAACTTGGTTTGGTATCGCTGTACTTGCTATAGAAATCGTCAGTCGCTTTCGACCTATCTTTAATGTCAAAGCTACTCATGCAATTCTCATGCTGGTGATGATTGCTGGAGGTCTGGGAATGATGCTCAGAGGTTACTTGGCAGAAAAGAAATCAGATTGAGGCAGAAAAATTCTGTTTCGTGATCTTACCTCTCAATCAAGATAAGATCAGGGTAAATATTTTTTTCGTAATTACTCTGGAAATTTAGAACTGGAAAGTTGTAATTCATGATCGAACTTTCTCTTTTCTCAGGGCTCAACGCTAATCGCTCTTTGGGCATAGTTAATCTGAGACTTTGAAGGATTCTTCGTGTCTAGAACTTCTGGATAACTTCGTAAGAAGTTGTTCTCATCAATCAGGTTGATAAAATAGTGAGTTGTACCTTGAGGCAGTTCAGCTTTAACGGTTTTCTCATTAACTAGATCTGCTGTCTTACGAAACCACTCTTCATATCTTGCGTTGCCATTTCGGGTATACATTAGATTGGCTCTGATCACCTTCGCCCCTTTCTCCTGAAATTCGAATTCCACAGTATCTCCGTACTGTTTGTGGGAAAGCACCCTGCAAACTTTTGCTTTTGCCTGAGGTGCTCTGTGTGCATGCGGGTTGTAATAGGGGTAGCTTGCCTGCATCTCATTGAGGAATTTTGTTAGCCTTGCGTTCATTGCCTTTGCTTTTTCCGGCATGGATTGAACTAAGTTGTGCTGCTCCTCTATATCAGCTCTTTGGCTGCCTTTTCGCTCGGAATTATAAAGCCTGTAAAGTTCCAAAGGCTCATTGTTCGGGTTGTTTAGATGATCGTAATTTCGAACCAGTTTGAAATCTTTGATACGGATAGAGCTTTCAAGGGCAGCACTGTTGGGAAAATGCCAAACCATAGTGTCTCGAGTTTTGCCCCTTGTGCACTTCACGAGGGTAGGGTCGGTTGGATCCTTTAAAAGAAGTGGCTTAAGGTTACAACCATCTAGCTTTAATCCTTTGGGTGACTTAGTGCCTGTGAGTGCGAGCAGCGTGGGGTAGAAGTCCAGCCCATTCAACATCACATCCGATTGGATACCTCGTGGGATTTCAGGCCCCGTTATAATCAATGGAACGCGAGTGCCCCCTTCCATTAGTGAGATCTTTCCTCTGTCGAGAGGGTAGTTGTCGGTAATGATCTGCCTCTGATGACCTTCCATCCCTCCGTTATCAGATGTGAAAATAATGTAGGTGTTTTCTATGAGCTTATGTCCGGGCCAGCGTGGATCATCAGTTTGTTCAAGATACTGGATCAATTGGCCGACATAATAATCGAGCATCTCAACCATAGCACAGTAGAAAGGGTTGGTCTGCCCCTTCCCTTGCCAGAATTGCTTAGGGTCTTTAGGTAATTCCACACCCAACTTCTTTACATATTTTTCTAGCAGGGCTTTGCTGCGGGTTTGGATCGGAGTATGTACAAGCCAAGTCGCAAAATAGAGAAAGAATGGACGATCCTTAGAGTTGTGCAGAAATTCTAGAGCATCCTTTGTGTTTTGGTGGTAGGGAAAACCATTTTCGTCTAACTTGTAAGGATCATTCGATTTCTTGGTGGCGAATCCAGTTATGCGGTGGGGCTTCATTGGTTCTGTTGCCCCGCGGGCACTACGTGTCCAATCAAAGCCCACATCCTTTGGCTGTGGGAATGCGTTGTGATTGATGGCGATGTGCCATTTTCCTGAGTGACCGGTTGTGTAGCCTCCCGCCTTTAATGCTCTTGCAATTGTGAAAGTGTCTTCAGGCATTCTCCCACTAAACCAGGGTGACATCATAGTCCATGCACGCAGATGATGGGGTGCTGGCGGCGCGCCACCTACCACATGAGTCTTTTGGGCCCGAGCGGGATGAATCCCGCTCAAGATTGCACATCGTGTCGGGGCGCAGGTCGGAGCAGGGGAGTAGGCCTGCCAAAACTTGACTCCATTTTTAGCTAAAGCGTCAATGTATGGAGTCTCCATCGGGCTTGGCTCATCAATGTCGTAACATTTTACGTCTTGCCAACCCAAGTCATCAGTAAGGATTAATAAAATATTCGGTTTCTCTGGACGTTGTTCTGCATTGAGTCCACCAAGAATAATTAAGCTAATTAACAAGCCACTAGCCATTTTTATTATCATTAAATTCATACTTTTTGCATTCTAGTTTTCACTGTGTAAGTCTATGTTCGTATAGACTTTCTACTGCTCAGTCAGCTTTGTTAAAGTTTCCTAGCGTGGGAAACACTAAGTAAGCTAAACCAGAAATATAATCCTACATACTTTGACAACATGAGAAACTCTAACAGCGCCTTGGTGCATTCCCTTCTTTCTTTTTTTCTGCTTTCGCCATTCCAAGGTCAGGAAACTGAAAACTTTAAACTCGTCTGGTCAGACGAATTTAATGGGTCATCACTCGATTATTCAAAATGGGGAGTAGAGGAGAACGCCTTGGGTGGAGGTAATAACGAGTTGCAGGCCTACCGATGGAACAAGAAGAATGTTCGAGTTGAAGGTGGTAACTTGATTCTCGAGGCTCACAAGGACAGTCCCAACATGTTCGGTACTATCCGTCCTTACTCATCCGGTCGGATTCGCAGCAAGCTTCGTGGTGACTGGACCTATTGCCGGGTTGATGTGCGCGCCAAACTTCCCATTGGTCGTGGAATCTGGCCTGCGATCTGGATGTTACCAACGGATGAAAAATACGGTGGTTGGGCATCCAGCGGTGAGATCGACATAATGGAATTGGTCGGACACGAACCTTCTACCTACCATGGCACATTACATTACGGTGGAGGATGGCCAAGAAACAAGCATACTGGCAACCCTTACAAGCTTGCTTCCGGAACCTTTGCGGATGACTTTCACGTTTTCTCTCTCTTCTGGGAAAAAGGAAAAATCATCTGGGGAATTGATGGTGAACCATGGCAAACCCAGCAAAAGTGGTATTCTGAAAAAGCCCCTTTTCCTGCACCTTTCAACCAGCGTTTCCATCTAATTCTAAATCTAGCAGTTGGTGGAAACTGGCCTGGCGCCCCCAATGCGGACACCAAATTTCCCGCCAAGATGCTCGTCGACTATGTGAGGGTCTATCAGTCTGGTAAATGACAGGCTTTTTAGATTACTACAGACTCACGATTACCATGAATCTTGAGTGTTTCAGAGACTTACGGCTTTTCACCGATTAAAGAGAACGCCATGTGGGACTAGGGTCGAGTCGGCTTAGCCTTTCTGCAATCAGGCTGAAAGCTTTAAGTTCCAGCCAACCTCTTATTGACTAAGACTACTTCGCTTGGTCGATGATCCAGACGTTCCGGTAACGTACGTCCTGTCCATGTTCCTGAAGTTTCAGGCCGCCTGGTGCAGAAGTTACCTTGATTCCACCGTTGGCCTTTTTGACTTCGGCATCATCATGAACCTTGATTCCGTTCCACCAGACTGTAGCACGGGCGTTGGCTGTTTTTTTGTCACCGTCCCATTTAGCATCCTTGAAGATGAAGTGGAAGGCGTGCCATTGACCATTGGGTCTCCAGGCATTGCGGTCGGGCACTCGGTCCATGCAGAAGGCCGCGATCCCATGTCCACCGATTTTCCAATTATATGGATCCTGAATGTTTTTTCCCTTGGGCGACTCAATTTGAATTTCATAGCGGTTCTGCATGTAGACTCCGCTGTTCGTGTAGCCTTCGGACTTCCCATCGCCTCGAGCGCCCATCATGATAAACTCAACATGGCCCTCGTAGTCGGTGTATTTTTTCTTAGTCACCAAGTCATGTGTGCCCCAGCGCTTGCCGCCATCTGTCATCAAGGTCTTTCCCTTGCCATTCGGGTTATCCATAATCTTCCAGGTGATTTCCATATCCTCCTTGGGCCACATTACCCATTTTTTCCGGACTGAATCCATTGTGCCATCAAATAGGACCTCTGCTCCCGCTGGTGCCTTCAAGCCGACATCTTTACTCTTGTCGTATCCTTTTTGCTCCTCGGGCTTTTTTCCTGCATGAAGAAAACCAGCTAATGTAAATATGGTGATCAAAGAGATGATACGGGTAGGTGCTGCAGTACTCATGTTTTAGGTTATGAAAGTAGGTTTTTCAGGAGTTTAATTGGTCAATATGCTTCGCGTTCAAATACTCTAGAGTTAAAGTCCTGAACAAAGATAAGGGTGATGTAAACACCAACCTTCAATTTCCTCTGCCTCTAATATTGCCCCAAGTATTTACTGAATTGGCCCATTTGAGATGTTAATCTCCTTACTGTCGAATCCCCTCAGCTGCGGCAAGGGTGGCTGGAGATAGTTTTGCTTCTTCCATCCACAAAGTAACGTGACCATTGGGCGGCACAGGAGAGACGCCTTCTGGGCGGTAGTAGTCAGGATGAGGTCCAAAGTAGCGGTCACCGTTTCGGAAGTGAGTGTGACGTAAGAAATTGATTACGGAGATGGTAACCTTCCCTCCATTGAATTCTGGCAGAATATCCTCGTATAGATAAGCTCCGCGTATACCTGAGTATCTAAAAAAGCCTCCCTTAGACTGAGTGAGTAATTTGCCGTTTACATAGATGGCAAATCCTTCGCCAGACCGGTCGCATCCAGCACCTCCCAGAATCAAACGGTAAGCATGGCCTTCCTTGACTGCTGGAATGTCAAAGGTCTTGCGAAGCAATAGAACCTCTTTCTCCCAAAAAGTCTTTGGCATCTCGCTGCATCCGCAGTGGGAACCATTGCAACTGGATCGACGGCGGTCCAGCTTGTCACCAAATCTTCCGAAGGGTGCCTGACCTTGCTCCCATCCTGCCTTTTCTGGTGCAAAGTCTTCAGAGAACCAGTTTTCCATACCTTTAGGGAAAGTGATGTCTCGGAAGCGATCGCTTTCCGCTAGATCCTGTTTTTCGGGAGGGTCGAAGCTGAAGTACGACCATTCGGCATTACGCATCTTAGGACCAAAGGGTTTCCATGCATAGTCAGTGACTCCCGCCATGTCATAAAAATCAATCAGCTCATCCAGTTCACCGCGAATGTCCGTCGCGAGGCGAGAAGGCTTTTTGCCAGTCACGATGCCCTTCAGGCTGCGGCTTCTAGGACCGAGTGCAGTCTCGAGGAACCCTGGTACCATCTCGCTCATGATCATGGGCTTTAGTGCCTGTCCCATCTCTCGGTAGTAGCTCGGCGGATAGTGGGGTCCGCGTTTATTGTAGTTCGAGGTAACTTCATCAGAATAGATCCATTCAACGCTGGGATGTTTGGCTGATTCCTGAATGGTTTTGATTTTCTCAGCTTTACCTCCATGAAGCCTTACCATTGCGCGACCAAGTGCATCCCCTATGAGTACGTAGGTTTCTGCATTATGGTTATAATGATATCCTGTGCCAGTAGGGGACTCTCCTCTGTTGCGCCAAAAGCCACGAGTGTCTACACTCGCAACCGTTCCGGTAAATTCGGGATACTGCTTAGGATCTGCAACGGCGATTTGAGCCTCCCATGTCATAAAATGTCCTGGCTCCATCTTCATCCCTCCGAATCCCACTGTTGCCACCACTGCCTTTAGTTTAGGTGTCTTGAATTCTTTTCGCAGGTCTTTGATCAGGTTTACAAGGTGCTTTTCGTAGGTTTCTTTGGGAACGTTTTTGTCTTTATGTCCCTGAAACCAAACAAAGCCCTCGATCTCGTAGCTCTGACCTTTGTAGTTGGGGATGACTTCTTCGATGTTTTTTAGGGTCTTGTGAACACCCTGTATCATTAGATCATACTCCAGACCACAGAATTCGTTAGCCTTTTCCTCATCCGTCTTTCCGCTGGAGGGAGGCCGGAAGTCAAAGCTCAATGCCCGGTTGCCCATGGAAGATTCTATCAGAAGGACTGGTTCATTATGATAGGTGCCCATGACATGGCCAAAAGGAACTTCTGGCCCAATGAATCTTCCATTGGACGTTGTGGTAAGTGGGCCTCCACTGCCATTTGCTTCCTTGGAAATGCGAGTCTCCCAGTAAGTGACATCATTACGGATACTCCATCCCCCTTTGTCATCGCTAAACCATGGGTATTTTCCTGCTGCAATAAGTGTAGCAAGGTCCCCCTTGCCGGGGATGTCGATGTGCTTGAGCCAAAACGCGGCTGAACCACTTTTCATGTAGGTGATTGTGATGGGGTATCGCTTTCCGCGCTCAAGTTGAACTTCAGTATGCATTGCATCCTGTTCTAGATCCCTGCGATATACCTCCTCATCACCTAGTCGAACCACTGCATAAGTGCTAGAATCGTATCCCGCATGAATCTGATGTTTTCCGGACATGGGGACATCAATATATGCTTTTACGACTACCGTGTGCGGGCCTTCTATTGATGGCAATTGTTCGGCAACCGTTCCAAGGGCCAGAGTGGAAGCCTTGACTGGTTTCAGTTTCGAGTAGTCCCGACCTTCCTTGTAGTTTCCCTTGTAGATCATGACCTTTGCACCTTTCGGGGCATTTTTCTCAGCTGTCTGGTAAACCCCATGTGGGAGAAGTGCCGAATTACCCACTGGCATGCGTCCGGCTTTAAGAGCCGGGTCGGCCGACAAATAGATGCTTGGGTACGTGGGTCTGGCTCCTTCCAGAGTCCCAAAGCCTACCATGTTAGACTGGCCGGCTAAAATGTAGACCTTAACCTTACCATCTGAGGGAGGCTTTTGATTGGGTTGTGGCAACACTGCAGGTACATCTGCTGCTGTCATTGCTTTGAAAACTACTAAAATTAGAGAGATTAGGAGCAAATATTTCATATAGGGGAAATTGATGTAGATTCTGAGCGATATTTGGTTGTTGGAATAGGGGCCAGAATTGATAGGGTAGCCGAAGATACCGATTTGCTTTAGCAGAGTTTAACTCAGCAAATAAAGGGCTTCACTCTGAAGCAAATGGACCACCTTTTCATTTTAATCCTAGTGGCCCTTGCCTAAGAAAGATTAGGTTAGAAACCGATCAATCGCTCCTGTTTGTTTAAAACGCTTACGCTGCATGGTTAGGTCCAAGTCACCGTAATGTTCGATCGGATTTCCATAAGCGTTGAGCAGTGTGGTGTACCAATTACTCAATGTCTTGTGGCCTTCGGTTCCATGGAAGGGGAGACGGATGTAGCGACCGGCAAGATCGAGCTTGGAATTTTTTCCAGTCATCAGGACCATGGGCGCCTCATTATCTGGTCCATGGTGACCGGCGCCCGTTTCGGGCATGTAGATGATGGTGGTGTTGTCGAACATCGTGCCGTTACCTTCGGGAATAGATTTGAGCTTCGTCACCAAAGTGTGGACCTGTTTCATGTGATGGGTCTTGATGACATTCCGCATGTAGGCGGGGCGCCCCCTAGGGTCCCCTCCACCGTGGCCGACCGCGTGGATATTGGTCTTCTCTTTGTTTTCTGGCAGGGTAGTGATCTTCGTGCCTAGGTCGTCAATGGTGTAGGTCACGACGTTGGTTAGACCGGAGGCCAACGCGGCAACAATTACTTCGGTGTACGCAGCCTGCTTTTGCGGCAAAGTGGCGTTTTGTCCACCTCCAGCGTGGACGGGATCAAGCTTGGGCAGAAACTGGTTGATCTTATCCCCTAGTGCAATGACCTTTGTGTTGCGATCACGGGTCGCCTGAAGTGAATCTACTTGGTTGTGAATTTTGAGGCGTTCATCGCCGATGAGTCCTCCAAGACGACGGGATTCTTTTTCATGGAGATAGTCCAGTAAGGCGTTATCCGAATCAACCGCCCCGGGGTCGGTTACAGACTTAAATAGTTCCTCGTACGCGGTCATTGGGTCCGCATAGCAGTAGTTGCGCTGTTGGGGCGCAGGGGCCGAGTAACCTGAGACGATTCCGGTCCGAATCTCACGGCCATGGGGGACAGCAAGCGACATCTCCACATGACCGAATGGAGAGGGGAAGAGCGTGGCCAGTTCGAAGTCAATCGTTGCTCTCTTGATATTGCTCAGTACGTTGCGCCCGGCTTTAAACGCACCCATACATCCT
>Ga0163109_10004885_pt1 | contig 10151 bp, 13 predicted proteins | sample CRUFie1St13metaG_FD_108704 | JGI IMG/M metagenome (GOLD analysis project Ga0163109, IMG submission 108704) | Marine microbial communities from the Costa Rica Dome - CRUD Field 142mm St13 metaG | ecosystem: Environmental > Aquatic > Marine > Oceanic > Photic zone | place: Costa Rica: the Eastern... | reverse complement strand
TGTTAATTAAAATGTCAATTTTTTTCTGTTCATTAATTATATTTTTTATTTTATGATAATTAGTTAAATCACAGACATATGATTTACATTTAGACTTAAATTTTTTAATTATTTTTGATACTTCATCTAAATCTTTTTTTGTCCTACTAATTATTATTAAATTTGCACCTGCTTCAGCAAGTGCAATAGCGCAAGCTCTACCCAAACCCTTTCCTGCGCCAGTTACTATCGCTGTCTTATTTTTAAGATTAAATTTTTTTAAGAACATTATAAAAATAATATTTTAATATCTGTGTAAATCAACTCAATAGCGACAATGAGGATTGCTAATAAACCAGCCCAAGCTATCCATTTATATTTTTTAATCCAATTAGAAATTAACGTAGCTGCTGTTGCCATTAATACGATTGATAAAACAAGTCCAAAAATTAACAAATAGTAATGGTTTCCTGCTGCTCCAGCTACACCTAATACGTTATCTAAACTCATAGTAAAATCTGCTAATAAAATTGTCCAAATAGCTTTAAAAAAACTTGAGTTGTTTACTTTGATATTGTTTTCATTATTTGAGCCTTTAATAACATCAATATAAAGCTTATAGACTACGTAAATAAGAAGTAGGCCACCAAATAACCTTAAACCTGTAATTTGTAATAGATAAGCTGTTAATAAAGTTAAAATTATTCTTAAGACAACAGCACCACCTATACCCCAAAAAATAATTTTTTTTCTCTGCTCTAAAGGGAATTTTGAGGCAACCATTCCTATAATAATTGCGTTATCACCTGCAAGAACGAGATCGATTAATATAATTTGCATTAATATTGCAATTTGTTCTGGGGCAATTATTTCATTGAGCATTAACTTCTAAGTATCATATCAGCACCTTTTTCTGCAATCATTATTGCACTTCGTTTATCTACTCTCTTGTATAGACAGTAGAAAATTAAAGTTCTATATTGAAAATGTGAGTCAACAAAAAGCAAAAAAAACTCTTATAAATTGGGATTTAGTATCAGTAAATCCAAATGATAAAAATTGGGACTGGAAAGATGTTTTTTGTTTTTGGGGAGTAAATATTCAGAGTGTTATAGGTTTTTCATTAATAGCATCACTTTATTTAATTTATGATTTAAATTCGCTGATTGTCTTTTTTGGTACATTATTAGGATCATTAATTGTTTATATATTCGCAAACTGGATTGGAAAACCTTCTCAAAAGTTTGGATTGCCCTTTGTTGTATTATTGAGATCATCCTTAGGAATAAGAGGAGCAAAATATTTTGGACTCATAAGAAGTTTGGTTGGAATTACCTTATTTGGAATACAAACCTATTTTTTATCTAAAGTACTTACTTATTTGCTAAAAGCATTAATATTTTCAATCGAACCTTCTTTCTTAGATAAAGAAATTTTTCTTACTTTTTTTATGGATCTAAATATCATTGATTGGACCTCAATTACTATATGTATAATTTTTCAGTCATACTTATTCAGTCTAGGAATGATTTTTAATAAAAAAATAATTCAATTTTCTGCTATAGCAGTTTATCTTGCAATGTTTTTGTTTTTTATATCAACTCTATTAAGTGATGTAAAATTTACTTCAGAAGTATTCGTAAATTCTTTAAATTATAAAAATTTTGTAAAAATAGATAATTTAGGACCATTACTTACTGTTGCGGGAACTATATTTGCTTATTTCTCAGTTATTATTTTAAGCTTTGGTGATTTTTCCCGATACGTAAAAAATGAAAAGGAATTAAAAAAAGGAAACTTAAGTCTAATTTTAAATTTATTAATTTTTTCTTTTTTTGCATTGTTTATTGTTACCGGTGTTGATGCTTTTTTAAAAGAAGATCCAGACTCTATGACCAGAATACTTACAAATCCAACAGATATAGCAGTTACTTTGAATAGTTTATTAATTACAAATTTAATTTTAGTTTTTATAATATTAGCATCTGCATCAACAAATTTAGTAGCAAATTTTATTCCATCGCAATATTCGTTAATAAATTTTTTACCTGAATCACTTTCTTTAAAAAGCTCTAGTTTAATTATTTCTTTTTTAGGTTTTTTAGTTGGTATTTTTTGGTTAACTTATCTTAGCCAAATAGGAATTTTATCATTTATTGATACCTTTGGAACTTTTTTTGGTCCTCTTGCAGGTATAATGATAATTGATTTTTATTATACAAGAAAAAGTAATTTGATTAACAAAGATATTTATTCTTTAGAGAAAGACAAAGCCTATTATTACTCTGGTGGCTGGCACATAAAAGGAATTTATTCAATAATATTAGGTTTTATTTTCTCTGCTGCAACAATTTGGAATCCTAATTTAATGTTTCTCAAATCATTTTCTTGGTTACTTGGAGCTTTAGTCTCTGCTTTTGTTTATTTTCTTTTAACAAAAAGATAATTATATTAATAATAATTAAAACTTGTTTTTAATGAACTTAATAAGAAAAATTTTTAGTCCAATTATTTTAATTATTTCTTTAATTTTATTATCATATACGTTTTATAAATCTGAAATTTATTGGAATGGTACAAAAAGTGATTTCTATGATATCTATTATATTATCTCTTTTTTAATCTTAATTTTTGCTATTTTATCTTTTTTTCTTTCAAATAAAATTAAAGATTACTTAATAATAGTTGGTTCAAGTGTAGTAATATCATTTTATACTTTTGAATTATATTTAGTTTTTTCAAATAAAGATTCTAAAAACAGTAATAATTTTGAGATCTATAAAAAAAAAACTGGAAAGGAATATGACAAGAGAAGTAAGTTTGAAATTTATAATGATTTAAAATTAATTGATAGTGATGTAAAAGTGATGGTATATCCTACAAATTATTTTGGAAAAAATACCGAGATATTTCCCTTATCAAATTCATCATACTCAAAAACTATATATTGTAATGAGAATGGCTATTATTCTATTTACGAGAGTGATAGATATGGTTTTAATAATCCCGATGAGGAATGGGACAAAGAAGAAATAGAATATCTATTAGTAGGTGATTCCTTCGTGCATGGAGCTTGTGTAAACAGACCAGATGATATTTCTTCAGTTTTAAGAAATTTATCTAAGAAGAATGTTTTAAATTTAGGCTTTGGTGATAATGGTCCATTGATTGAATATGCGGTGTTAAGAGAATATTTAGAGCCAAATGTAAAAAAAATATTATGGGTTTATTTTGAAGGTAATGATCTTTTGGAATTCAAAGATAAGCTTTCTAATAAGATACTTTCAAAATACTTGTCAGATTTATCTTTCAATCAAGGTCTAAAAAACAAACAAGATATTATAGACATTATGACTGATAAATTGATTAACGAAGAAATAAATAAAAGAAATCAATTTGTTAAACAAAATCATTTTAAATATAGATTAATTAAGATTCTCAAAATCTACAATATTAGAACATTATTTGCCTCTCAACAGGAGCCAGTACTTCTTCCAGAATTTAAAAAAATAATTAAATTATCAAATAATCTTGCCATACAAAATAATTCTAAATTATATTTTATATATCTTCCACACTACAGTCGTTATAAAAATAATTCTCAATTTAATAATTACCATGAAATTAAATCTTTTATTAAAGAGTTAAATATACCATTTATTGACATAGATGCTGAAGTTTTTAAAAAAGAAAAAGATCCATTAAAGTTATTTCCTTTTAGGCAAAATGGTCATTATACAGTCGAAGGTTATAAAAAAGTAGCAAAAAAAATTTTTGAATTAACAAGATAAGAATTAACTATATTAACCAAATTTAAATTTAGGAATTAGTATCCTTAAATTTAAGTTTTTGAATGGAAAACGGTTTTTCCTCAACTATTTTATAGTTTTTCGTAATTACAGGTGCGGATAGTATAATTGACCAGTAGATTAAAAGTATAAAAATTGAAATCGTTTTCATAATTATTATTTATTAATAAATGTTGATTTTTGGATGTTTAAATTTTGTCAAAATAATGTATTAACAATTTTATTTATGATCAAATTATTGAAACAAATCATTTTTTTTATATTTTTAATAAATGTAAGCTTTGCAAATGAGATAAAAGTCTTTGATTTCACTAGTACTGAATTAGATAAGTTGGAGGTAAGAAAGGTCAGAGGTGCAAAAAATAAGACAATTTACTCAATTGGAAACAATGATAAAGGTAATTTTTTAAAAGCGGTCGCTGATAATTCCGCATCAGGACTAGGAAAAGAAATTATAATTGATTTATACAAAACCCCATTCATCAACATTACTTGGAAAGTTGAAAAAGACTTGTCAGGCATTAAAGAAAATACAAAAAAAGGTCATGATTATGCGGCAAGAGTTTTTGTGATAAAAAAGACAGGTGCAACACTGCTTTCAAATAGAGCGATTAATTATGTATTTTCTAGTAACAACGATGTTGGAACAAATTTTCCAAGTCCTTACACGAAAAAATCAATAGATAATGTTTTAGCTAGTACAAAAGATAATTTAAATGAATGGGTTACTGTCAAAGCCAATGTTAAAGAGGATTTTAAGAGATTTCATAACTTAGAGGTTAATGAACTTGATGGACTAGCTATTATGTCAGACACAGATAATTCAAAAATGAAATCTATTGCTTATTTCCAAAATATTTATTTTTCGTCCCAATAATTAAAATTTTAAATACTTTTTTAAACCTATATTTAACATAGCAAGAATGACTGCTACAATTACATCCTCCAATGGACTAGCTTGTGGGTAACCAAAGTTCCATGCAATTACCAATACTAGCCAAATAACAAAAATATTCATGATAATACTTTCACCTTAGTTTGTATAAAATAGTAAATTTTTTGATATAATAAAAATATGCACGAAAATTTCTATCATAAATTAAAAGTTTATTACGAAGATACAGACTCCGGTGGAGTGGTTTATTATGCAAATTACTTAAAATTTTTAGAACGTGCAAGAACTGAGGCTCTTAATTTAATTGGATATAGTAATAAAAAAGTTAAAGATGATTTTAAGTCTTTAATTATTGTGAAAACTTGTAACATTGAATACAAAAAACCCTCATATTTAGAGGATGAACTAAATGTAAGGTCTTTTGTGAAATCTATTTCAAAAACATCTTTTTTTATGAATCAAATAATCACTAGAGGTGATGATACAATTGTAGAGGCTCAAGTCCATCTCGTTTTTGTAGATAGCAAAGGCAAACCTAAAAAAATACCTGATCAAATATATTCAAAATTTAAACCTTATTTTTGTGATACAATTAAAACTTAGCCAACCTTTTTGCTCTTTTGAATAAGTCAATCATCATCTTATCAGAAATAAGTTTAGTATTAACATTTCTAGGGCTTGGGTGATAACTTGATAAAATTATAAGACCATTAGGTAATAATTGAGATTTACCGTGTTTAAAAATAAATTTTTGGTTGATATTAAATTTTTCTTTATATAATTTTACACAATTATCGAACGCAACTTTCCCCAAAGTAACAATTACCTTTAGTTTTTTTAAAGATAATATTTCTTTATCAAAAAAATTAGAACAATTATAAATTTCATTACTTAACGGTTTGTCTTCTGGTGGTACACATTTAAGTATATTAGTTATGTAAGTGGATTTTAACTTTAAATTATCATTCAAATTTTTTGAATATGGATAATTTGAAATACCTACTTCATATAAACATTTAAACAAAAAGTCTCCTGATTTATCTCCTGTAAAAGCTCTTCCAGTTCTTGTACCGCCGTGAGCTGCTGGTGCTAGTCCAATAATTGCTAATTTTGAATTTGAATCTCCAAAACCAGGGACAGGTTTACCCCAATAGACCTCATCTATATTTTGTTTTCTTTTTTTGGTACTTACTTTGTTAATAAATTTTACTAGCCTCGGACATTTTTTACAATTAACTATTGTTTTGTTTAAATTATCTAATCTAATATCCATAAATGAAATTTTTAAAATTCTTTATAGTAATATTTATATCTTTAGCTTCATCAGTTAAAGCAGATTTAAATAGTGATTTATTTAAACAGCTTAAGGAAGGTGGAAAATTAGTATTTATTAGACATGCTTATGCACCTGGAAGTGGTGATCCCGATAATTTCAATCTAAACGATTGTACCACCCAAAGAAATTTAAGTGAAGAAGGTAAAAAACAAGCAGAATACATTGGTAAATTTTTTAGAGATAAAAAAATTAAAATAGATAAAGTTTTATCAAGTGAGTGGTGTAGATGTAAAGAAACAGCTAAGATTGCTTTCGAAAATTTTTCTACTAATAGTTTTTTAAATTCTTTTTATAGTTCTAAATTTGCTAAAAATAAGGATAAACAGATTGATGCTTTAAATAATTATTTATTAGAATTTAAAAGTGCTAAAAATTTAATATTGGTAACACACTACGTTTTAATTTCTGAAGTCTTAAACTATGGTTCATCATCAGGTGAAATAGTTGTTTCTGACAAAAATTTTAATATTATAGGAACTATTAAAATAGATTATTAAAATATTATGTCTTCAAAAAGAGCCATGAAACAAGCACAAAAACAAGCTTACGCTAAGCATAGAAGCAATATTACTAATAATAAATTTGTGAATAAAAAAAAAAACTCATTTATAAGTAAAAAAAGCAAAGATTAGGTATTCAATTTTTATTGTTTTTTTCAGCAAAAAATATTCCTATTAGAAGAAGAGCTGTCCAACCTAATCCTAAAAGACCTTTTAAAACATTTGTATCTGCGCTCCAAATTTTAAGAACTAAAGCCCCAAAAATAAGTCCAATTATATAAATTATTATGACAACTGATGTTTTACTCATTTTTTAAATTTTTTTTAAATAAAGAAATACCATTTTCAATTTTATAAGTATACGACTCTTCAAAACTTTTTAACTGCCAACCAGTTAATCTTTTTTTAATAATTTTGATATTTTCTTTTTTCCAATCTTCAGTTGTATTTTCCTGTTTCCAGATTTTTTTTTCTTCGTTGTTCCTGCCACAACCATAACAATATCCAGTAGTTGGATCAGTTTTACAAATACTTATACAAGGTGAAATAATCATACTATTATTATAAAGGAAAATTAATGTAATTTGCAACAATTGTCGTTGGACAATTAGTTTCAATCATATATAAACCTTTTGAATTTGTGGGGCGATGGCGGAATTGGTAGACGCGTCGGTCTTAGGAACCGATAGAGCAATCTGTGAAGGTTCGAGTCCTTTTCGCCCTACCATTAAATTTTATGAAAGTAACTGTAGAAAATAAAAAAGGTCTTAATAAAGATGTTAAAGTTATTGTCGATAAAAAGACAATGAGTGATCATATGGATCAAAAATATGAAGAAATAAAAACCACAGTAAATCTTAAAGGTTTTAGACCAGGTAAAGTTCCAAGAGAAATTTTAAAAAGACAATTTGGTAAAGCTGTTTTTAGTGAAGTTTTAGATAAAGTTATAAAAGAAACTTCAACAAAAGCGCTTGAAGAGAACAAAATAAAACCTGCTGGACAACCAAAATTAGATCTTAAAACATACGGAGAAGATAAAGAATTAGAATATATAATTTCGGTTACTGAACTTCCAAAGATAGATATTAAATCAATTGAATCTATTAAATTTGACGACTATTCAGTAAAGATTGATGAAAGTGAAACCGATAAAAGAATTAAAGACATAGCAAAAAATCAACCTAATTTTAAAGATGGACCAACAGATGCAAAAGCTAAAGAAGGTGATTTAATAGTTTTTGACTATACAGCTACAGTTGATGATAAACCTTTTAAAGGTAACGAGGGAAAAAATACTCAACTCACTTTAGGTAAGGATTTATTTTTAAAAGGATTTGATAAACAACTATTTGGTGTTAAAAAAGACGATGAAAAGATCGTTGAGTCATTATTACCAGAAAATTTTCCTGAAAAAGATTTGATTAATAAAAAAGCAAAGTTTAAGTGTAAAATTTTAAATATAAAAAACCCTGAAGAGGTAAAAATAGATGATGATTTTGCAAAAAATTTAGGAGCTAAAGATTTAAAAGATCTTAAATCATTAATTTCAAAACAGATAAATGATGAGTATAAAAATTCACTTGATAGACTTTCTAAAAATCAAATTTTAAAGGAAATTGAAAAATTTAAAGTTTCTGAAATACCCGAAAACTTAATTGAGGAAGAAGTAAAGATCCTTTCACAGGGAATGTCAGAAGATGATGCAAAAAAAAGTCGAAAAAATTTTGAAGAAATAGCAAAAAAAAGAATTAAAGTCGGTTTAGTCTTAAATGAAGTCGGAGAAAAAAATCAAATAAAAGTAACTGAACAAGAATTACAATCTGAGGTTCAAAAACAGATAAGAATGATGCCAGGTCAAGAAAAAATGGTAATGGATTTTTATCAAAAAAATCCCTCTGCACTTTCAAGTTTAAGAGGCACTGTTTATGAGGATAAAATTTTAAAATGGGTTAAAGAAAAAGCGAAATCAAATAAAAAAGAAATATCGAAAGATGAAGCTGAAAAAATTTTGAAGCAATCTCAAAAACAACAACTTGATCAAGAGTTAAAAGAACATAGGAAACCTGAAAAAAAAGTAGATGAAAAAAAATCTACAGCAGTAAAATCAAAGCCAAAATCGACAAAAACAAAATTAGCTACTAAAAAACTAAAAAAAGTTAGCAAAAAGTAATCTCAAGTTGTATAAGTATAACGAATCATCTTATGACAAACAAAATATTTGAACATATGAGTAATTTAGTGCCAATGGTCGTTGAACAATCAAGCAGGGGCGAGCGTGCTTATGATATTTATTCTAGATTATTAAAAGAACGAATTATTTTTTTAACAGGTCAAATTAATGACAATGTTGCATCTTTAGTGACTGCACAACTTTTATTTTTAGAGGCTGAAGATCCTAAAAAAGAAATTTTCTTATATATTAATAGTCCTGGAGGTTTAGTTACTGCTGGTCTAGGGATTTATGATACAATGCAATATATTAAACCAAGTATTTCAACGCTATGTATTGGACAAGCAGCTTCGATGGGATCTTTTTTGCTTTCAGCTGGTGCTAAAGGAAAAAGATTTTCATTACCAAATTCAAGAATAATGGTTCATCAGCCATCTGCAGGATTTCAAGGACAAGCGACTGATATAGAAATTCATGCCAATGAAGTTCTATCTTTAAAAAAAAGATTGAATGAAATTTATTCAAAACATACAGGTAAGACAGTTGAGGAAATCAAAACAGCTTTGGAAAGAGATAATTTTATGACAGCTGACACTGCTAAGTCTTTTGGATTAATAGACGAAGTAGTAGAAAAAAGATCTTAATACACAAGATATTGAAATACAGCTTATTCAACCTTGATTAGTATTAGTTACTTATAATAAAGTAAATTAATTGATTCGTTTTAAAAACTTATGAGCACAGAAAATAAAAATATTCTTTATTGTTCTTTTTGTGGGAAGAGCCAACACGAAGTTCGAAAATTAATTGCTGGACCAACAGTGTTTATTTGCGACGAATGTGTTGAGCTATGTATGGATATTATAAAAGAAGAAAATAAAGATACATTTGTAAAACATCAAGATGGTTTACCATCACCAAAAGAAATTTGTAATGTCTTAGATGATTATGTTATTGGCCAAACTCATGCTAAAAAAGTTTTATCAGTTGCAGTACACAACCATTATAAAAGATTAAACTACGAAAATAAAACTAGCAAAAACGTTGAACTTGCAAAATCAAATATTTTATTAGTTGGTCCTACAGGATGTGGAAAAACTCTTCTAGCTCAAACTCTTGCACGGATTTTAGATGTTCCATTTACTATGGCTGATGCTACAACACTTACAGAGGCAGGATATGTAGGTGAGGATGTTGAAAATATTATTTTAAAATTATTACAAGCAGCAGACTATAATGTTGAAAAAGCTCAAAGAGGAATTGTTTATATTGATGAGGTTGATAAGATAAGTAGAAAATCTGAAAATCCTTCTATAACTAGAGATGTATCAGGTGAGGGAGTCCAGCAAGCTTTATTAAAAATAATGGAGGGTACTATAGCAAGCGTTCCTCCTCAAGGAGGAAGAAAACATCCTCAACAAGAATTTTTACAAGTAGATACTACAAATATTTTATTTATTTG
>Ga0163109_10004884_pt1 | contig 10153 bp, 13 predicted proteins | sample CRUFie1St13metaG_FD_108704 | JGI IMG/M metagenome (GOLD analysis project Ga0163109, IMG submission 108704) | Marine microbial communities from the Costa Rica Dome - CRUD Field 142mm St13 metaG | ecosystem: Environmental > Aquatic > Marine > Oceanic > Photic zone | place: Costa Rica: the Eastern... | reverse complement strand
TTGATTTTGAATATATGTTTCATACTCATCCATCAACACCTAAACCAGGTTCTCGAGTTAGCGAAGGTTTTTTATATGAGTTTCCAAGTATATCTGATTTTGAGCATTTTATAGATCATCATAATTTTGGTAAAATTCAAGGTTCTATGATAATAGCACCAGAAGGACTTTACATAATAAAATGTATAGATCCAACAAAAAAAGTTAAGATAAATGAGCGTGAATTTGAAAATTATTTATATGATGAAATTGAGAAAATACAAGATGACGCTATAAAAAAATATAAGAATAAATTACATAAATTTAACGAAATAATCGCGAATGATAGAACTTATATAGATAGATTAAACTTATTAATTAAAGAATTTAATTTAAAAGTTTTTTATAAACCAAGAATTAAAGTAAATAATAAATGGATTTTAGACGATTTATATTTAAAAGTTAAACCAATTGAATAATTCGTTTTTTTTTTAGAAATAAAAAAAATATTTTATAATTCATATATATATGAGTAATACTTTAGCATGTGTAATTTTAGTTATTTTAATCTTAGGAGTAATTTATCAGCTAGTTATGAAAAAAGAAACTTTTGAAAATGATAGTGGATCTAATTTGACTGAATGTTATAAATTAGACACCAATATGTGTAGTCCTGATTGTTGTGGTAATCAATGGCCTGTAAGTTTCGATGTTCAAAAAGACCCTCGAATTGGAGAAGGTGAATTAGGTGACAAATTTATTAGTACTAATATGACATGTTCCGGAAAAATGGGAACTGGTTGTGTTTGTGCTTCAAGAAGCCAATATTCTTTCTTAAGTGACCGAGGCACTAATGCTTAAATTCTTATATAAAATTCATTACCTTTATTTCTTTTTAATTGTGGTTGTTTAAGATCACTTAAACAACCATCACAAAAATAATAAGAGCAATAATCTTTATTATGCTCTTTACATTTATTTTTTTCATGATTACATAATCCTTTTGGACATAAATACTTTTTGATGTAATTTACATCATAATCGTTTTCTTTTTTCTCTTCTTTATCCATTTTAATTTATTTAATTGTAATTATTAGATTACAAATTATTTATAGTTTAAACTTAAATTAATTCAATTTTTTTTTAGTTAAATTATGTAAAATAATTTAGTAATATAATATATGAATTTTTTAGTAGAAACCAAAAATGAGTATACTATTCAATTAATAAACATATTATCTCCACATATTTTTGAAGGATTTGAATCAATTTATTCAGAATCTAAAAAAATAATTAAAAAAGGAGAAGAGAAAAAAATATTAAAAGCGTTTCAACAATTTATAAAACGAGTTCCATCGTGGAATAGTAATTTAATAGAGAATGAAACAGTAAGAATAAAAGCAGCTAGTAGATGTGATTTTTTACATAATTTGTTAAAAGCAGTTATAAAAGCTAATATTATTTTATTATCTAATTCTAAATTGGAAGAAATTAATATTGAGAAAAAATATTTAGATATTCCTTTAGAGAAATTTATTCATAGATGTTATATAGAATGTGCTAGACAGTTTTATAACGCACCATACTTATTTTATCACGATATAAGACCAATTGAAAGAAAAAAACACCAACGAGAATGTTATGATATAATAAAACAAAGTATTAAAGAAGCTATTAGAAAAATGCTTCCTGTTAATCATATATTAGATAAATATTTAGGCGCAAAAATAGAACCTGTTTTAATTGAAGTAGATAAACCTTTATCTAAAACAGAAACTGAAAATTTAAAAGATTTAGTTAATTATGACCTTAATATACAAAAATCAGATAGTATTAAACCATCAAATAATTTAAGAGTTACAGAAACAAATGAAATTATTAGTGATAATGAAACTAATAATATATTAAATGAACTTAAAAATAGCATGATAAAACCTATATCTGAATACTATAATGAAAATAAAAATTCTATTCAAGATGAACTAACTGTAAAAGACTTGAATACACAAGTTACTGAAATAAAAGAAAATAATTTTAATGAAGCTGTTAATAACTTAAATTCTGACGTAGAAAGTATTCTTATAATTGATACTGATGCACAATATGAAGACGTATTTAGTAATAACGAAAATAAAAATAATTTAGATTCTAAAAAAAAAGACCTTCTAATATCTAAATTTAATATCTCATAAAAATATATTACTATATATATGGAAATTAATAAAACTAATCCTATTTTATACGGACTTGTCGCTGGCATTATTACTTACATAATATTATACGTTGACGTTAACTTCGAAAATAAAAGAATTAATTTTAAAAAATCACAAGTTGACGGTAAATGCCTGTGCCCTAAATTTTATGTTACCCTTAAAGTACCTATTATGATTGGAGCCCTAGTTTGGACAATTATATCATATTTTTATGATCTAAATCAAGAGCAAGAAATTAAAGAAATATTAAGTAATAGTACAACATTATTCGATCAAGATTTATTTACGGATATGCCAGATTTTTAAAATATTATTATATATATGGCTAGTTTTAAGGATGTCAATTTTGGGGGCGAGTGTCTTCAATTAGATAAATTTGATTTAAAGAATTTAGTATATGATCAAAACGGTGATTTTTTAAATCCCCGAATTGCAATTATTGCAAAATCTGGTTCAGGAAAAAGTTGGGTTATACGGGATATATTAAGTTATTTAAGAAAAATTCCTTGTGGAGTAATTATTGCTCCTACTGACAAAATGACTGGGTTTTATAATGACTTTTTTCCAGTAACTTTTATACATCATGAATACAAAGAAAGCACTATACCTAGATTACTTAATAGACAAAAAATTATTTTAGATAAAAATACAAGAAGAAAATCAGAAGGTAAAAGACCAATTGATCCAAGATGTTTTCTTATTATGGACGATTGTATGAGTAGCAAACATTTATGGCTTAAAGATCCTAATGTTCTATCTATATTTAATGAAGGTAGACATTATCAATTAACATTTATTTTATCTATGCAATACTCTTTAGGAATTCAACCTGAATTAAGATCAAACTTCGATTATGTTTTTCTTTTAGGTGAAGATTTTATTAATAATAGAAAAAAATTATATGAGCATTATGCTGGAATGTTTCCTTCAAGAGAGTTATTTGATCAAGTGTTTTTACAGGTAACTGATAATTATGGAGTTATGGTTATTAATAATAGATTAAGATCAACTGATATTAGAAAAAAAGTTTTTTGGTATAAAGCACAAAAACAGGACAAATTATCTATTTGTTGTGATCGTTTTAAAAGATATCACGAAATAAATTATGATCCCAATCATGATAAAAGATTACCATTTATTGATATGAATAATTTTGGTATCAAAAGAAAAACTCAAATTCAAGTTGTTAAAAATGAAAATAATGATTAATTTAATTTTGTATTAGCTTCTGTTTGTACAAAAGAACCTACCCAAGGTGAAGGATTATCAAACATAGATCCAAAAATATCGTCGATTGGAACTGGAGAATCTTGTTCCTCTTTAAATGTTCTTGGAACATATTTATATTCAGTTTGTTTTTTTTCACATTTAAAATTACTTTTTGTTACATCAATTGTAATAAATATTATAGATATTATAAATAATATTAATAATAACACTTTTGCATTTAACATATATATATATATATATAATAAATATATTTTATATATATATGAATTTTAGAAGAATAATTTTATTCTCTTTTATTGCTCCTTTTATAGAACCTATAAATTTAGATTATTATGTTAACACTAAGTTAGATAATTACGAATTATTTACTAATGATAATTTGAAAACAATTCTAAAAACTGATCAAGATATACAATTTAATGATAATCATATTGTATCATTCGATTATAAATCTTCCGTTACTGGATTTAAAGTTATATCTAATATGACACTAATTAAAAATTATGAAAATTTTAAAATTCATATTAATAATTATTATATGAATAATACTATCACATTTACTAAAAAATATCAAGATACATTACATATTAACGTTATATCTGATTCTAATATGAATATACCAAAATATATTCATAAAAAAATTCTTAATAAAAAAATTAAACAAATTATTAATACTATTACTCAATTATAATTTTTCTTCCTTTAATAAATTCTCATACTTCTCTTTAGCTTTCTTTAACTCTTCATTTAAATTCACATCATCTAATGATTCATCCACTAATTCATCTAATAACTCATTTTTCTCTTTATCATCCTTATTCTCTAATGTTTGAGAACCACTGGCATTAAACATTTTTACCTTCTCCTGATTCTCCTTATGCGCCTTCATTAAATTATTTAAATCATCATTCGCATACTCGAAATCCTCCGCATTTTCTGAATTATCCTCCCACGCTACCCAATGTCCTATATTCCCGACATATGTGTTTATCGTACTCTCTACATTATACAAACTTTTACACCTCTCCTTCGCATCTTCCTCATTATTATACATTCCCCTTACCTTGAATCCACGAATTTCTAAATTATTCTCCTTCTCTAACTGATCAGATGTTAAAAATGATATACAATAATATTTTTGATCTGTAGGATCATCTTCCTTCAAATAATCTATCTTCTTCCCACCTTCATTTATCACTTCTTCTGATTTTAATAATTCTTGTTTTTCCTCTTTCTCTTGACTAATATATGTCGTATCATCATAATTAGTCTTTCTTCTCTCATGACTCTCATTCGCTTCTTTTCTTTCATCTAAATATAATCTCATTAATTCATTTAATTCACTATTTAAATCATCTCCTTCTTTAAAATTATCTCTATACGCTATCCATTTCCCAACCTCAATTGCAAAAACTGGGAAATCTTTCTCCTTTTCATGAAATTTTCTTGCCTCATCATTTGCTCTTTTATTAGAACTATAAATACCTTTTATTTTTAATAAAAATTTATTACAATTTTTAACTAATTCAGGAGTAATTAATGATACAACCGCCCAAGTCTGATTATTTATTACTGGATCTTCAATCAACAAATCTGTCATTATCTAATATAATTACTTTATCTTTAAATCATTCAATATAAAAAATCATAAATCTATTTTTAATTTATTAATAAATAAGTCATTTAAATTATCTTCACTTTCAATGATTACTTTTATAGTATCTAAATTTATTTTTAATAAAACATAATCATCTTTATAATTTTCATGTTTAGTATTATCATCCATGAAAATTTTAATTTCTTCATTCCCAGCTAATTCTAATATTTCACTCATAATAACTTCTAAAAATGTAGAAATTGAAATAATTACATCATAATCTATCTTTACATTATGAAAAATATTCTTTAAATACATTTTTAAAGTTTTAAAAACACTTTTTGTTTTAATTACTATACCTAATCTTTTACTATCAAATAAAGTTTTTGTATTAAATTTATTACAAATTTTATTTCTTATTTCTTTTTTACAAGTATCATCGTCATAAATATGTTTCATTACTTGTAAAAAATGATTTTTATTTAACCTAAAATTATTACTCCCTTTAAAGAAAAGTGCTTCTGGTCTTTCAATTTCATCATCAGATGAATCTTCTGAGATATACTCATATATATCATCTTCTTTAATTGCATTTTTTATCAAAGATATTTTAATTTTATTTATCATTTCTAAAAATAATTTATCAAAAATAATATTTAGAAAATTCTTTGTTTCATTATTTATTTGAAATTTAACATTTAATTCTTTATTTTTCACATATATTCTAGTGTCTGAATGTATTTGATCTAAAATATTTTCTATTTGATAATTGATTAAATTTTTATTTTTTTTTTTCAAATTAAATATAAATTGTTTAACTTCTGAATTTATTAAAGTACAACCTTTATAAATTATATTATAATTACTTATTTCATTATTATTCCAATAACCTTTACAAATAGTTCCATCTAAAAAATGCAATTCCCCATTACCATTTTTACAATGATTATTATTAATTTCGCCTATATATTTATTTCCATTTTCATAAAATATGATTCCATGATCTATTTCATCATTATGATATTCACATTGAATAATACATTTTTCATTGGCCTTTCCTTTATCTATTGAATTCGTAACATTATTATATAATATTAAAGAATTACCATTTTTTTTATCATCAATCCATTTACTTACATAACTAACACCATTATCAATTAATATGCCTTTACCATGTTTTTTATTATTTAACCATTCACCATTATAATCATAACATTTGTAATTATTGAAAGTACCATATTCATCAAATTCATTATTAAAATTTAACATAAAATTGCCTTCTCCATCTTTTTTACCGTCTTTAACAGAACCAATATATGTAAATTCCTTATGAAATAATCTAACTTTTTCACAAGTAACATTTTCTTTATTATCTTTATTTTTTATTAAATCATTTTCAAAAATAATTTCTTTTTTAATTATATTCTTTAAATTCCATTCATCAATTTGACTTTTTAAATTATAATTATAAATTAATATAGGTTCAACAAATTCTTGATTCGTTAATGGTGATTTACAAGATTCATTTAAATGTTTTTTTATATTATTAATATCGTATGTATGCCCATCATTAAATAAAACTGGAGTTTCCATTACATTAAGACCAATTGGACATTTAAATGATTCTATTTCACACTCTGGAGCATAATATGCTAAACTTTTTGGATCTTCCATTTTATTAGTATAAAAATTTATAATAATAAAAATTAATTTATTTCAATTTTTTTAAGAAATTCACTATCGATATTTCTTTATCTAATTTACATTTTTCTAAATATTTTATGTATTTATTCATCTATAAAAAATTTATAACTTTATACTTAAATAACTTTATAATTTACTAACATTTCTTGAATAAATATTATCATAATATTTTTTACCTCCACCACTTTGGTTAATTGATTCTAATTCAATTTCTGTTGGTAATTCAATTGATAATTCACTGTCTACACCATCAGATTTTTTATCATCACTTTTAAACAATCTCTTAAAAAAGCTAAACATATATAATACTAAATATTTTTTAATTCTTCACAATAATTTGAATAAATACTTGAACAATTCATACTCTGACACCACTCGTCACTATATTCATCACTTATTGATTTACAATTTGGCTTACAAAAATCTTCATAAATTAATACACAGTTTATATCCTCGCAAAATTCATTACTTACTTCTGAATTAATTGACATACATCTATATTTTGGCACTTCATGCTGACGTAGATAATTGCCAAAAACTCCACTTATAAAAATTAATAATATAAAATACATTTTATGTTATTAAAATTTATTAAAACTTAAATTATTTTAAATCAATTTTTTCTCTAAATAAGAATAGTTATTTTCTAAATTAAAATTGAAATTTACAACAATTATTTACTTTTCTATATATATAACTAAATATGGACGAATACAAAGAGCTTTTAAAAAAATGTTATAAAAAAGTAAATATTAATTTAAATTATGTTGACAAATTAATAGAAAGTGTATATCCTTGGCAAGGAAAAGATTATTTAATATCAAAAATACCAAATACTAATGATTATGTACCAATTGATTATAATCTTTATGCAATTGTGAAAAAATTGTGGAAAGAAGGTTTTATTACACTGGGTTGGGACGAAGGTAGTGAAATGGAAATTGGTTTTATAACTTTAAAAAAAACTAAAACTACTTTAAATAAATTAATTAAACTATTTGGTAATGATAACATTATTTTACATAAAAAAATTATTAATAATATAGATGATAAAATTAATATTAGTAAGTTTAATGATGCAATATCTATAAATTTCGATTATAATATTATTCCAAAAATACATAAAATACTCGGTATAAAAAAAACAACAAGAAAGCCATTACCAGGATCTGTATCTTGTTCTGTAATATTAAAAATTGATTATAAAAAAATAGATAAAATGTTTCAATCTTCCTTAAATAAAGAAAATTAAATCTCATATTCAGGATACTTATTCACAAGTTTTTTCTTAAACAATTCGTAATTCTCATCATAAGATTTAGATTTATTTAACTTCATTTGCATATTATATTTATTACTATCATTTCTATAATCTAAAATAAATATGATTCTTCATCTTTTTCTTTTAGTCTTATACCAACTGGTAATTCTTTTTTTTCTTTAATGCATTCTTTATTTTGTTCTATATTTTCTAAGTATTGTTTAATTTCGGTAAGTTTATCTTGAATTGAAACTTTATTAGATTTGGAGCTACTAATGTCTTTATCTTGTTTAGGGTGGCCTTCAATTCTGAAGTATTCTCTATACAAGTTTTTTTCTTTATTGTAGCATTCGTTATAGTAGCATACGTATTTAGGAAGCATATTTTGTGTAATTTCTTGAGGTAATTCTTGTGCGATAGATTGTCTTTTTCTTTTATCAGTGTTTTGATTTTGTTGGCTTTGTGTGGCTAGACGCAGATTGCATAATCTGTTATCTAATTTATCTCTATTGATGTGGTCAACTGTTTTTGTATTTTTACTTAAGCCATTTCCATAGTAATCCATTAGATGTTGGTGTAAATATAATATAGTATCATTATCTTCAATAATTACATGAGCGCCAATATATCCATTTGATAATTTATACCAAGTTAATTGTTGATTATTAAAAGATTTTACTTTATTAATTGATTCTTCAGAAATAATTGTGTAATCATTATTACATTCCATAAAATATTTTTTTCTCTTAGAAATAATATTAATTGTTTTATAAATTGAATTTTTTTCGATACCAGCTGATTTTCCTTTACTGTTTATATGACCATCAATCTTATTTAATACTTTATAAATTTTTCCTTTATAACAAATTGTTCTCTCTTCTATAATTTTTAAGTTTGAAATACGATAATTAAATATATCACCATCAATAAATGTAACTTTATCATTACACTTACTCTTCATAATTTTGTCTAATAAATAAATTGTTTTACCATTATTATCTAAATGATATGGTCGAATTTTATTATCTAATTTCCATCTTATCAATGATGTTGATTTTGAATTATTTGTACATAAATCTTCAAAATTACCTATGTCGAATTTAAACTCCTTTTCATGAATCTTTACTACAAAAGACATATTTTATATAAATATTATACAAAGTAAGTCTTTAAATAACTTTATTCAAATAATATATTTTATTTTATATTCTATATAATAATTCTAATTGCTATACGCAAGTCCTCCCATACCAGACATAACTCTCAATACGTTGTAGTTAACAGCGTATACGTATAAAGAAGATGAAGCACCAGCCATAGTAACAGTCAAAGTTGCGTTATCAATTCTGGAGAAGTTACATGTTCCAGATGGTTGATGTTCTTCTGGGTTCAAAGCAAAAGAATATACGTTAATACCAGCGCTTGGAGTTCTGGTGTGGTGAGTATGTGGTTGTACGAAGTTGAAGAAAGCACCAGTTTCTTGGCTGAATCGATCATGTCCGTTCAATTGTAATAAAGCACTTGTAACTGGGTTAACTCCATTTCCATCAGTGAAATCACCGAATCCTTGGTCAGCACCCCAGATCAATTCTTTAACTGGATGGTTAAAGTTTAATCTGACTTTGCTGGTTCCAGTAGCAGCAATAGTTTCTACACCAGTAAATTGTAATTGTTCAACTAAGTACTCATGAGAAGCTTGTGCGAATCTTTTTCGCTCTTCAGAATCTAAGTAAACATAGTTTACTAATAAGGTAGTGTTAGATAAAGCTAAGTCAGCAATAGAATCGAACTCAAACTCTAATCTTACATCGTGGTATTGTAAAGCAATCAATGGTAAAGCCAAACCATCGTTTCGGCAGCAGAAGAATTGTAATGGAACATACAAACTTACTGCATCACCAGCACCCATAGGCATAACTGGAGATACAATAGCAGTGAAAGCATCTTCGTGTTCTGCAGTTCGGGTCAATTGACTCCAAACATGCATCCATCGTCCGTAATGTTTGTCAATTTTAGTTCCTCCAATTTGTAATTCAACAGATTTGATGATAGCATATCCCAAATCTGCTACATCTACTGCACCAGAAGCAGTAGCAGTGGTCTTCAACCACATTTTTGTTACTAAATCTCCGTTTCTAGTAATTACAACAGTAGATTTTCCTCCTAAAG
>Ga0163109_10004883_pt1 | contig 10153 bp, 9 predicted proteins | sample CRUFie1St13metaG_FD_108704 | JGI IMG/M metagenome (GOLD analysis project Ga0163109, IMG submission 108704) | Marine microbial communities from the Costa Rica Dome - CRUD Field 142mm St13 metaG | ecosystem: Environmental > Aquatic > Marine > Oceanic > Photic zone | place: Costa Rica: the Eastern... | reverse complement strand
TCTCGATCTCGGGATCCGACTTCGTCGAGATGTTTGTGGGTGTCGGTGCATCGCGAGTTCGAGACATGTTTGAACAGGCGAAAAAGCAGTCTCCCTGCATCATTTTTATCGACGAAATCGACGCAGTGGGCCGACACAGAGGCGCGGGTTTGGGCGGGGGTCATGACGAACGCGAGCAGACTCTGAACCAGTTGCTGGTGGAAATGGACGGCTTCGAGCTGAACGACGGCGTGATTGTGATTGCAGCAACCAACCGGCCCGACGTATTGGATCCTGCGTTGCTCAGACCCGGGCGGTTCGACCGGCAAGTGGTGGTGGGTCTGCCCGATATTCGGGGCCGGGAACAAATTCTGAAAGTCCATATGCGCAAGGTGCCGCTGTCTGAGGATGTTGATCCCTCCAAGATCGCCCGCGGAACACCGGGATTTTCGGGCGCTGACCTCGCCAACCTGGTGAACGAGGCCGCACTCTTTGCCGCGCGAGGTGGGCTGCGCTTGGTGGGTATGAATCAATTCGAGCTCGCCAAGGACAAGATCATGATGGGCGCTGAACGACGGTCCATGGTGATGTCTGAATCTGAGAAGCGAAACACCGCTTATCACGAGGCGGGCCACGCTATAGTCGGGAGACTCATGCCAGAGCACGATCCGGTTTATAAGGTCTCTATTATTCCTCGCGGCCGTGCATTAGGGGTCACGATGTTCCTACCTGAGGAAGATCGATACAGCCACAGCAGACGGCACATTGTCTCGCAGATCACCAGCCTGTTTGGCGGTCGCGTAGCGGAAGAGATGACCTTGGGGAAAGAAGGCATCACGACAGGTGCGTCTAATGACATTCAGCGAGCGACCGAAGTTGCACGCAACATGGTGACCAAATGGGGCTTGTCTGAGCGGCTGGGCCCGCTGATGTACGACGAGGGCGGAGATGAGGTCTTCCTGGGACGTACTGCGGCTCAGCCCGCCAAGGCCATGTCAGATGAGACGGCACTCGCGATTGATAAAGAAGTGCGGAACATCATCGACGAATGCTACGCCAACGCCCTGCAGCTTCTTGAAGATAATCGAGGCAAGCTCGACATGATGGCCGATGCGCTCATGCAGTATGAAACGATAGACGCCGAGCAAATCGATGACATCATGGAAGGCAAGACGCCACGTCCGCCCAGCGGTTGGTCTGGCGATGATCGGGGCGCACCGCCTGAAGACGGTGAGGCAGAGGCCTCGACTAGTCCCATCGGTGGAGCTGCGACCGAGCATTGAGGCCACGCTCAGTTTTGAGCATCCCTGATTAAGTCCCACAATTCATGACGCGACTGGTTCCCTGTGGCGCGCGAATGCTGGATCTCAGCAGGCCATGTGTCATGGGTATTCTCAACGTGACACCTGATTCGTTCTCCGATGGTGGCCAGCTTTACCGCGATCAGCGCGTGAATGTGGATGCGGTGCTACTTCGTGCCGAGGAGATGTTGCGCGACGGTGCCGACATTCTCGATGTCGGCGGCGAGTCGACGCGACCCGGAGCGGAGCAGGTATCAGAAACCGAAGAGCTTGATCGCGTCACAGGTGCCGTAAAGGCCATCGTCGAGCGGTTCGACACCATCATCTCGGTTGACTCGAGTAACCCGACAGTCATGACTGAATCAGCTCGACTCGGAGCGGGTTTACTGAATGATGTTCGGGGGTTCTCCCGCGACGGTGCGCTGGAAGCGGCCGCCGCCTCGGGCCTGGCCATGTGCGTAATGCATATGCAGGGGCAGCCGGACACCATGCAGATGAATCCTGACTATGTCGATTTGATTGCCGACATAAACTGCTTTTTTGAGGAGCGCGTGCGGACACTCTTTCTGGCGGGTATCCCGCAGGACAGGATTATTCTCGACCCCGGTTTTGGTTTCGGAAAAACCGCTGAGCATAATTTTCACATGCTGGCTCGATTGAATGAGCTGGTCTATCAAGATTTCCCGCTTCTAGTCGGGCTTTCCCGAAAGTCCATGATTAGCAGTGTTTTAGAGCGTCCCACAGAGGACCGATTGTTTGCCAGTTTGGCACTTGCCACCATGGCGGTTGAGCGGGGTGCGCGTATAGTGCGGGTGCATGACGTGGGCGCGACCGCAGATGCGTTAGCGATGTGGCATCGGATGAACCAGAGTGACACCTGATGAGCAAACAGTTTTTTGGTACTGACGGCATTCGCGGTGAGGTTGGGAAATACCCGGTCACCGCCGATTTCATGTTGAAGTTAGGTTGGGCGGCAGGGAGAGTATTCGCAACGGCTAACCGCCAAACCCATGTTTTGATTGGAAAAGATACGCGGGTATCAGGCTATATGTTTGAGTCGGCTTTAGAGGCCGGGCTTGTCGCTGCCGGTGCTCGTGTGACCCTTCTTGGGCCCATGCCCACGCCGGCGGTGGCGATGCTGACGCGAAGTCAAAAGGCGTCTGCAGGGATTGTCATCAGTGCCTCTCATAACGCTTACACCGATAACGGCATTAAGTTTTTCAATGCAGCCGGCACCAAATTATCGGATGAGCTGGAGCTTGAAATTGAGCGCATGCTGGCCGAGCCCATGGAGACTGTACCGTCGTCATCTCTTGGTAAGGCGTCGCGAATGGTCGACGCACCCGGACGTTACGTTGAATTTTGCAAGAATACTTTCCCGGACGCGCTGAGTCTTGAAGGTATGAAGTTGGTGCTTGATTGCGCACACGGCGCGACTTATCAAGTCGCGCCACAGGTATTCAGAGAGTTAGGGGCGGAAGTCGTGTTGATGGGCGCTGAGCCAGACGGATACAACATTAACCGTGATGTTGGCTCAACGTCGCCCGCGGGACTGCAATCGAAAGTATTGAGTGAGGGCGCGGACGCAGGCATCGCCTTTGATGGTGATGGCGACCGTGTCCAATGTGTCGCGGCGGACGGCAGTGTAGTGGACGGCGACGAACTGCTGTACGTGATCGCGAGCGACCGTCTCCACTCCGGCGAAGCACCCGAGGGGGTTGTCGGGACACTCATGTCCAATCTGGGAATGGAACAGGCATTGGCGGACAAGGGAGTGGCACTGGAGCGCGCCCGGGTTGGCGATCGCTATGTCCTAGAACTCATGGGCGAAAAAGGGTGGTTGTTGGGTGGTGAAGCCTCAGGCCACATCATCTGCGGCGACCTAACGACCACCGGTGATGGCATCGTCGCGTCCCTGCAGGTCGTGGCGGCGATGGCGAGATCTGGGGAGACGCTAGTTGCATTGAAGAGTGCGCTAAATAAATTACCGCAGACGTTGATCAACGTGGTGGTGCGTGACGGCTTCGTGCTGGAGGAGGTAGAAGCCGTTACCGTAGCTCGCAAGCAGGTCGAAGCCGCATTGGGTGATCGCGGGAGGTTGGTTCTCAGGCCTTCAGGCACGGAGCCGCTGATCCGGGTGATGATCGAGGGCGCTGATGCCGGAGAGAACCAGCGCCTGGCCGAGAGCATTGCGGAAGCGATTCAGCAGTCGCACTAGTTTGGTTGCGGCGCCGTGGCGTGACCGGTATGATCTCGCGCCCTGAGTTAATTGCCCGCTTTAGGCGCAAAGTTAGGACAGTCCATGGAACAAATCACGCTGATGGTGCACTTGCTCGTGGCAGTGGCCTTGATCGCACTCATCCTGCTTCAGCGCGGGAAAGGCTCCGATATTGGCGCTTCCTTTGGCGCTGGAGCGTCGCAGACGCTCTTCGGCAGCGCAGGCAGTGGTAATGCGCTGACACGCATCACGGCGTGGCTGTCGGCTGTCTTCTTTATCAGCAGTTTCGGTTTGGCTGTCATCGCTGATAACCGCACAGCTGATGAGGACGAATTGGGCTTCGAGTTGCCCGCCGCGTCTGTGATCGAAGAAACGGCCTTTGAGAGCGACGTACCGGTAGTGAATTTCGAGCCCGAAACCGATATGCCTTTCGACGACGCGCCTCCTGCTAGCGAAGACTGATGAAACATGCGGAAGTGGTGGAATTGGTAGACACGCTATCTTGAGGGGGTAGTGGCCTATGGCTGTGCGGGTTCAAGTCCCGCCTTCCGCACCAAACAAACTGCCCATACGGCAGTCATACGAGAGCCCCGATGTCGGGGCTTTTGTTTATCTGGCTCTTGCAGATGCGGTTGCGACTATCGTCTTGTAGACTCGTAGCGACGCCGGAGGGCCTTCCTGTCAAATCACAGCTGCTGACGTTGCTTCGATCTGCCCTTTACTTATCATTGTTCGTGACAGGTGCCTGCGCAACCACACACAACTTGACTGTTCATTCCGATCCTGAGGGTGCCACACTGACGACAGTGGGGACGGGTGGGGATCTCGGCCTTGCACCGGTCCTATTGGTCTTCGAAGACAGTGGTTTGGAGGCATATATGGGAGATGACGGCTCTTATCGGGTGCGCGGTATCGAGGCGCGTTGGCAAAGCGGTGCAGTGGACATAATGGACCCGATTCCGTTGTGTCATGCGGATCAGCGTCATCACGAAGTCACTCTCGAAAGCCCGGTGAGGTAGCGGACTTGAACGTGGACTTGCAGTTCGCGCACGATTTACGCGCTACGGATATAGACATGCACCGCAGAGCACAGGGAAATCGTACCCAGTATTCGCCGCAGCAAACGCCTACTAGACCTAATGGCCCGCCGGCCAGTTCGGGGCCAGCCGCTCGATCCCCCTAAATTTTCCGGGTTGACGGCTTACGCGGGCATTCCTATACTCCGCGTCCTCTGCTGTGGCGCCTGCGCCATTGTGACGCCTGCGAGAGCTGCGTGAATGCGTCTCGCGTGAAAGGGGGCGGTCACTGAGAGTATTGTTGCGGGGTGGAGCAGCCTGGTAGCTCGTCGGGCTCATAACCCGAAGGTCGTCGGTTCGAATCCGGCCCCCGCTACCAATTTGATGACGGCTTGTTGCTCGCGAACGTCACCTCGGAAGCCCCTTTTGGGGCTTTTTTGTGGCCGACAGAAAAGAGCCGGAGGAAACATTATGTCGGGGAAGGAAGCGCTACTGACGCAGCTTTTGCGACCGACGGTAGAGGCGATGGGCTATTTGCTATGGGGAATCGAACTGATTTCCCCAGGACGACGGCCCACGGTGAGGCTCTACATTGAGGCTGAGTCGGGCGTCACGGTAGATGATTGTGCGCAGGTCAGTCATCAGGTCAGCGGGATTCTCGATGTTGAGGACCCGATCATCGGCGAGTACACCCTCGAGGTGTCCTCACCCGGGGTGGACCGCTTGCTGTTCCACCCAGAGCACTATCCGCTCTATATCGGGGAAATGATTGATGTGCGTTTGCGGCTGCCGGTTGAAGGGCGTCGCCGGTTCAAGGGCAACCTGGCCGCGGCCGAACAGGAAAAGATAGTCATCGAGGTTGACGATCAGGCATATGAATTGCCCTTGCGGTCAGTCGATCGGGCAAGGGCGCATCCACGGTTGGATATCAACCAGGATAAAAAGTAGCAAGTAACAAATTTGAGAAGGCCGGGCCTTTGCTCGTTTTTCATCAGAGTGAGAGTGAGACGATGAATAAAGAAATTTTGATGGTTGCCGAAGCGGTATCAGCGGAAAAAGGCGTGGCGGAAGACATTATCTTCGAAGCGATCGAGCTGGCACTGGCCACCGCCACCAAAAAGCGTTACGACGAAGAGGCCGATATTCAGGTCGTGATCGATCGTGAGTCGGGTGATTACGTCACCACCAGACGTTGGTTAGTGGTACCAGACAGCGAGTTGGCGCTCTTGGGAACCCAGTTCACAACCGAAGAAGCAGCTGAGGTGGACACCTCGTTACAGCCCGGTGATTACCACGAAGAGACGGTCGAGAACGTCGACTTTGGACGCATTGCCGCGCAGACCGCCAAGCAGGTGATTGTGCAGCGGGTGCGGGACGCAGAGCGGGCGCAGATTGTCGATGAGTATCGTGGACGAGAGGGTGAGCTCCTCTCGGGAACTGTGAAGAAGGTAACTCGCGACAACATCATTGTTGATCTTGGCAATAACGCTGAGGGGCTTCTTCCCCGTGGCGAACTGGTCGGCCGTGAAACCTTCCGAATCAATGATCGCGTCCGTGCGATTCTGACCGAGATCAATACCGAGTCCCGTGGTCCCCAGCTGATCCTGTCCCGCGCCTGCCAAGAGATGTTGGTTGAGCTGTTCAAGATCGAAGTGCCCGAAATTTCAGAGGGCGTCATTCAAATTCGTGCTGCGGCGAGAGATCCAGGCTCTCGGGCGAAGATTGCGGTGAAGACCGGTGATCAACGAATCGACCCTGTTGGTGCATGTGTCGGAATGCGAGGTTCGCGGGTACAGGCCGTTAGTAACGAATTAGACAATGAGCGTGTCGATATCATTCTCTGGGACGACAACGCGGCACAACTGGTGATCAATGCCATGTCTCCTGCAGAGGTGGAGTCCATCGTCGTAGACGAAGACAACAGCACTATGGAGGTGGCGGTCGCCGAGGATAACCTGGCGCAGGCCATCGGACGCGGCGGCCAGAACGTGCGGCTGGCATCTGACTTAACCGGCTGGATCATCAACGTAATGAGCGTCGATGAGGCGATTGAAAAGCAGGAGACTGAGGCGGGTGAGGTTATCGAGCAGTTCATGATCGCGCTGGATATTGATGAAGACATCGCCACGGTGCTGGTAGAGGAAGGCTTCACCACACTTGAAGAGATTGCCTACGTTCCCCTTGAAGAAATGAATGCCATTGAAGGCTTCGACGAAGAAATTTCAGAGGAACTTAGAGCGCGCGCAAAAGACGCGCTGTTGACCATGGCGATCGCGTCTGAGGAAGAGCTAGACGCGAACGAACCGGCAGAAGATTTGTTGACGATGGATGGCATGGATAAGCACCTCGCCTACACGTTGGCGAGTCGCGGCATTGTGACCATGGAAGATCTCGCTGAGCAGGGTGTAGATGACCTGCTGGATATTGAAGACATGACAAACGAGCGCGCTGCGGAATTGATCATGACCGCACGTGCCCCTTGGTTCGCTGAGGCGGAGGAAGCCACTGCCTAACCGGGCAGGGTAAGGCAGTACTTCTAGAAACCGGGCGATTAGGGAGAGACAAATGGCACAAGTGACAGTAGAGCAGCTCGCAGAAACCGTTGGCGCGTCAGTTGACCGCCTGTTGGCGCAAATGAAAGATGCGGGTTTACCGCACTTGGCGGCGGACGAAGCGGTGTCAGAGGAAGATAAGCAAACTCTCTTGGCTCACTTGAAGAAGAGTCACGGTGAGCGTGCCGCCGGTGCGCCCAAGAAAATTACCCTAAAGCGCAAGTCGGTGAGCACGTTGCGTGCAGGGGGAGCAGGCAAGCGCACGGTCAATGTTGAGGTGCGCAAAAAGCGCACCTACGTGAAACGTGAGGACGTCGATGAGGCGGTTGCCGAGCCCGAGGCAGAGGCGGTTGCAGATGCCAGCGCGGACACGCCCGCAACCACTGAGGTCAGGGCGCCAGAGACGGTGCTCGAATTAGAGCCGGTTGGGGAGCCGTTACCCGATAGTAACGATCCGGAAGTGTTGAGGCAGCGCGCAGCAGCCAGGAGAAAAGCTGAGGAGCAGGCACGCCAGCTGGAGCTCGAAGCGGTCGCTAAAGCGAGAGTAGAAGAGGAGGCACGGCAAGCCCAAGAGAAGGCGAATCAGGCGACTGCGAAAGATCAGGACAAAAAGCCCAAGCGACTCCACGCCGCTCCTACGAAGGAAACGGGCGCCCAGGCACGCGACGAGTTGCGGCGCCGGCCTGGTAAAGGACGGCTGGAACGCGGAGGCGTCCCCGGCGCGCGCGGTAAGCAGCGAGGGCACAACCTGTCCATGAACGACTTGGAGGCGGCCGAGGCGGGCGTGGCTAGACGTCGCGGTGGACGCAGGAAGAAGCTTCAGGGCGAGCCTAATCAGCATGCCTTTGAGCAGCCAACAGAGAAAATTATCTATGATGTCAACATCCCCGAGAACATTACGGTAGGCGACTTAGCGCAACAAATGGCGGTCAAGGCAGGCGAGGTCATCAAAGAGCTCATGAACTTGGGTGTGATGGCTAACATCAATCAGGTGCTAGACCAAGACACCGCAACATTGGTCGTGGAAGAGCTGGGTCACCGCGTTGTATTGAAAAGCGCCGAGGCCGTTGAGGAGAAGCTCGAAGAGACGCTGGCGAGCCAGGAAGGCACGCCAGAAGCTAGGGCGCCGGTCGTGACAGTCATGGGCCACGTTGACCACGGGAAGACCTCGCTACTCGACTATATCCGCGAGTCCAGAGTCGCTAGCGGTGAGGCGGGAGGCATCACCCAACATATCGGTGCGTACCACGTCAAAACTGACAAGGGCATGATCACGTTCCTCGACACGCCAGGACACGCAGCCTTTACGGCGATGCGTGCCAGGGGGGCGAAGTCGACCGATATTGTCATTTTGGTTGTCGCCGCGGATGACGGCGTTATGCCACAAACGGAGGAGGCGATTCAGCACGCGCGCGCGGCTGAAGTGCCCATTGTTGTGGCGGTGAACAAAATCGATAAAGAAGCGGCTGATCCCGAGCGTGTTAAGAACGAGCTGGCTGCCAAGGAGGTGATTCCCGAGGAATGGGGCGGCGATACGCAGTTTATTCCTGTGTCAGCACACACCGGGCAGGGTATCGATGACTTGCTCGACGCCCTGCTGTTGCAATCGGAGCTACTCGAGTTAACCGCGCCTGCTGATGTACCGGCATCAGGCCTCGTTATCGAATCGCGGCTAGACAAGGGTCGCGGTGCAGTAGCCTCGCTGTTGATTCAGCAGGGCACGCTGAAGCAGGGGGATATCGTATTGGCAGGCCTGCAGTATGGCCGCGTTCGTGCCATGCTCGATGAGAACGGTCAGCAGATTAGAGAGGCAGGTCCGAGTATTCCAGTCGAGATACTGGGATTGGACGGCACACCCGATGCGGGCGACCCCGTTGTCGCGGTGGAGAACGAGAAGAAGGCGCGTGAAGTCGCTGACTTCCGTCAGGAGAAAATGCGCTCATCGAAGCTGGCGCGTCAGCAGGCAGCGAAGCTCGACAATATGTTCGAGACGATGACTGCAGGGTCCGTCCAGACGCTCAATCTCATTATCAAGGCAGATGTGCGTGGCTCTTTTGAGGCACTTCAGGGTGCGTTGGCCGATCTGGGTAACGACGAGGTGAAGGTGAATATCGTCTCCGGCGGTGTGGGCGGTATCTCCGAAACCGATATCAGTCTGGCTATGACCAGCTCAGCCATTATTGTCGGTTTCAACGCCCGTGCCGACAGCAAGGCGCGCAGTGTTGCCGAGAACGAAGGCATCGAAATCCGCTACTACAACGTCATCTACGATCTTATTGATGATGTTCGTGCGGCGCTCTCTGGCATGTTGTCCCCGGAGCTTCGCGAGGAAATTGTGGGTATCGCGGAAGTGCGTGATGTTTTCCGATCGCCCAAGTTTGGCCAGATTGCGGGTTGTATGGTGACGGAAGGTACGGTTTACCGCTCCAAGCCGATTCGCGTCCTGCGTGACAACGTGGTGATCTATGAGGGTGAACTAGAGTCACTCCGTCGCTTCAAGGACGACGCGAACGAGGTGCGAAGCGGCACTGAATGCGGTATTGGCGTAAAGAACTATACGGACGTGAAGGTTGGCGACCTGATCGAAGTCTTTGATGTCAACGAAATTGCTCGCAGTCTTTGAAGACCGCCGCCATGGCAAAAGAGTTTGAGCGGACGCAGCGCGTCAATCACTACCTCCACGAGGAATTGGCACGCCTGCTTCAGAATACAGTGCGCGACCCCAGGGTACATGAAGTGAACCTCACGGGTGTTGAAGTTAGTCGTGACCTCAGCCATGCCAAAGTGTTTTTCACTCTTATGTCAGACGTGACTTTGGAGGAGCGCGCCAAAATCAGCGCGGTACTCGCGAGGGTCTCGGGGTTTTTGAGATCCGAGCTCGCTAAGCAGTCAGCGATGCGGGCCGTTCCGCGAATTAGCTTCCGATTTGACGAGAGCGTTGGACGTGGCCGCGACATGGAGAGCTTGCTGCGGGAAGTCCGTGCGGCAGATGCGAAGCTGCAGGGTGAACCAGAGGCCGACTCCGACGGTTCAACCGACTAAGCATGGCGCGAGGGCGAAAAGGTCGGTCTGTTAACGGGCTGCTGG
>Ga0163109_10004882_pt1 | contig 10153 bp, 11 predicted proteins | sample CRUFie1St13metaG_FD_108704 | JGI IMG/M metagenome (GOLD analysis project Ga0163109, IMG submission 108704) | Marine microbial communities from the Costa Rica Dome - CRUD Field 142mm St13 metaG | ecosystem: Environmental > Aquatic > Marine > Oceanic > Photic zone | place: Costa Rica: the Eastern... | reverse complement strand
TTGGATTATGAAATTCGTGTACATTTTGAGGATGTAAAAACTGACAGTATTCACCATCTTTTATTGATGGACAGTCACAAAATCTTCTCCAACTGTTGTTACAGATAAAAGGTATTTTGAAATTACAAGTTGATGAAACTTCTGTCTTCCATAATTCTAAAACTTTTAAATCATTTTCATGATAAAGATGATAATCATCTATATCAGAAGTATCTATATAAATTTCTTTTATTTTAGCTAAAGAATTTTCTATGATTTGAAAATTATCTAGAAAAGAATTAATTTTATCTTTAATACTAGATAAGTTAGTTTCATTATACATATTCAATTCTTTAATAAAATATTTAAAATCTTGATTGTATTGAACAGTTTTAGGTTTACACATTATACCAATAATATGGTTCAAAACTTTGGTTATGATATATGAGAGATGATTAGAATAATTTTCAGGGAAATTTGCATTACAAAGAAAATCAGTTAGTTTATCTTTCAAAATATTCAAATTTATATCATTCAAGAATAATTCTCTTCCTTTACGAATAAATTGATTAGGTTGATTACTAATTCTATCAAATAAACTTTTTAAAAAATACAAATGAATATCTTGGATAAAGTGATGATTATATATATATTCTTTTAAATTATCATTTTCTATTACAATATCAAAATTAAAAAATATTTCATTAATCATTTCGATAGATAAATCTCTTTGATTAATTTTCAAATTATAAATATCATTTTCAGATAGATATTCAAATGAATAATATTGACTACAATGTTCATTTTCATTGTAAAGTATGCATATTTTTTCACGATTTGGATATATTTTATCTTTACCTATCCAATATAAAATTTTAGCAATATTTAATTCATAATGTTTTTCCGCTTCAATTCTTTTTTCAAATAATTTTTTCTCTTCATTAATTTCATCTCGTTTATATTGGTACGCCCATCGTATAGATTCGTTATCTTTGCTTTCCTCAGCCCAATAAATCCAATATTCATCTCTATTTTCTAAAATTCTATAATAATATTCAAATATATACTGTTTATCATTTTCATCAATTTTATTTAAATCAAATGTGTTAATTATTTTTATTTTTTCATCAAATTCATTTTTTTTAATTCTTGAAATAAAGAAGCAGCCATCTTCTTCAATAAAAGAAATATTTTTTCGACTTTGTTCTTTTATAAGATTATATTTATCAAATAAATGATTACTTATTGGATTGTCTAAAATTGACATTTTGATTTAAATTTGTTTATGTGTCTTTTTATTTAGGTTAATAAACTATTAATATAGAAAATACTTATTTTTTCAATTTTTTTCACCAAAATAATTGTTTTTTATATTTAAAAATACATCAAAATAAACTCTTAAAAAGTTATCTATATTATGACTTTCAAAGTATTTTCTATAATCATTAATAACTATATCATGATGTATTACTCTATCATTGATTAATTTTTCATAATTATCCAAATTAAAATCATTAAATTTATTGTAATTATACATTAATTTATTATATTTTAAATCAAAAAAATATATATCATTTTTTAATAAATAATATTTTTTATCATAATAAAGTTTTATTTTATTATAATAATTTATACTTTTTAATAATTCTTTATTTTTAAAATTATAATGTAAATTATTACATTTACATAAAAATATATTATTTAAATCTCTTTCAATAATAAACTTATGAATAATGATATTATCATTTTTAAATCTCATCTTAATAATAAAAATTATTTATTATCATATAAATTTAATTTTTCAATTTTATTAATTCACTTATATCTAATACATCGTAAATATTGTATAATTTTCTTTTATAACTATAATTATTAAAAAATATTAAACATGAAAAATTTAATGTACTATCATATGCTTTTTGTAATTTTTTAGATAAATCATTTCTATCTTTAAATTCTTTTTTCATAACTTCTTTATAAAACATATCAAAATCAATATAAAGATCTAATTTATCAACTTCACCATAAAAAAACAAATCCATTCTATTATTAATTTCTATTTTATATAATTTTATACAATCTTCATAAATAGAATCTAAATTTAATTTATTAAGAATATTTTTATAAACATTATTAACACTATTACCTTTCCTAATATCATTTTTTATTAACTCTTTTATTATACTATTTTTTGTTTTCATTATAAGTAGTATTATAATTTAATAAATATGGGTTAAATCCATCTGTTTTACGAGGACAAATTTTACATGGTTTAGGATTTTTACAAACAGGATTTCTTTTTTCTGGAATTGACCAATTATCAGTATGTAAATAAGAATATCCATAAATAAATTTATTATTTAATTCTGGTTCTGATTCTCTTTCTTTTAAAATATTATTGAAATTAGTTGTCATAGTTTTTACATTATCTTTTATAACGTTAACAATTTCATTTGTTTTCTCTTTAATTTGATCATTAATCGTATCATTAGAATTATTATTAGATGATTCTACTTTATCAGTATCAATTTCAGTATCAGTATTAATTTCAGATTCTGTATCAATTTCAATAGTTTCAGATTCAGTATTAATTTTAGGTTCTGTATTAATTTCTTTATAATCATAAGTATTATTTACATTAGGTTTTTCTATAAAAGAGTAATTATTATTATTGATTGGATCATAATTTTCTTGTATATTAATATTAATCACTTTTTCTAATATTAAATTAAATAAAATTATAACTAAAATAATATTTATTAAATCAACAATATTATTCTCACATGAAGGAATTTTAACAAGTAATATAAATAAAATTAATGAATAAATTATTAATTTTAAAGTTATCATATATAATATATATATATATTTTTAATCATACCATAAATTATGCAATAATGTTATTTTTTCATTATCTATTGTTGTACAGTCTTCTTTTAATATACCTCCTGTGTCTCCACTATTAAATGACCATGTCCAAAAAAAAGTATCCCTAATATTATTTTCTTTTAACCAATTAACAAATTCTTGAGCAAATAATTTTTCAAATTCGTCCCCATCTGTTTTATAACCCCATTCACCAACTGATATTAATTTATGATTATCTTTATCAAAAGTAGAATCCCATGCTTCTTCATTGATTCCATCACTAAACCAATATTTATGTATTGTATATGTGATTCTATCATTATATTCCAAATCATCTAGCTGAACTCCATAAAGATTTCCACCCCATCTAACTCCACCTACATAAAATTCGAATCTATTAGGGAAATTACTCTCTATAAAAGAAACAACTTGTCTACTTAAATTATTCCATTCAACAACATTATTTCCCTGATACTCATTAAAAATATCTATCCCCTTTAAATTAGGAAAAAACTTGTATCTATCTAATATTTTTTTCCAAGCTTCTAAAAATTCATCGAAAGTATAATAATTATCATATGGTCTATAAGATTGATGTGTACTATGTAATCTATGAAAATCTAAAACAACATTTATTTCATATCTATGTGCAATTCTAAAAAAATTGTCCATATCTTTCCAATTATTATCATTAACAAATTCTAATGAAAAAGGTAATCTAATATAATTAAAATCTAATTCTTTTATCTTTTTTATATTCCACTCTATATCATTTATCCAAGTACACATTAGATTCTTATATTCTGTTTCAAAACCAAACCAATTAATACCTTTAATTAAACTATTAACAGTTGGTAGAAAAAATAAAAGTTTGAGTAAACTAAACTTCATATATATATATATAATTATAATTTTAAATCTATATATTTGTTGTAAATCATACTATTGTAATTTGACCACTTTTTTGATTTATTTAAATCATATATTGGTAACCATCTTACTATATGATTTTCTTTAGTATGGATTTTACCATGATATTCAAACGTATAGTATGTTATAACTTCAAAATCATTATCTAGATCTTTATGTAAAAAATGAAGATTATAAACATCAATTCCTGTTTCTTCTTTAACTTCTCTAATACCAGTTTGAATATAGGTTTCATTATGTTCTACTTTACCTCCAGGTAAATTAAAATCTGTATGATCATTCTTTAATGAAACTGATAAAAAGTCATTTTTATTTTTATTAATTATTAATACCAAGACTGCAGTATTCATATAATAACATATGATTATATACTTAAATAAATACGTAAAATAACATATTTAAATATATACAATTAATTAATTATATGCCTTACAATTTAAGAGATAAAAAAAGAAAAATTAATGATAATAATGATTCTAATAAAAAAACTAAATTTAATGATTCAGATGATGACAATTCTGATATTGAAACAATTTATTCAACTGATATTGAAGAAGAAATAGATAATGATAATTTTTTAGATTGGAATTTAGATTTATTAAATCAAGATGACATTAAAAATAAGTTAACAAAGACAATAATTGAAAAATTAAAAGATGATGTAAAAAAGAAAAATATAAAAAATGTTAACGAATATCTAATAAATTTAGAGAACAAAGTTAAAGAAAGTGATTTTACGAAAAATGAAGATTATAAAAATAATCTTTTAGCATTATCGTCTATAGAATTATCTAATAAAATATTAAAAGAATTAATATTAGAAATAAAGTATGAAAATAAATATAATAAAAAATTAAATTTATCAGATTACTTAGATAATAAATTAGAGTTATTAAATGAAGTGTATAATTTAAATAATGATAATAATTTTATTTTTAAATTATTAATAGATCCAATAAATTACCTGGAAGATGAAGAATATGATACATCGTCAGAGGATAGTGAGAATAAAGAGGATTATGATAAACAATTTGAAAAATTCTTATCAAATGGTGTAACAACTTCAAAAAATGATTTGAAATATTTTAAAAATTTGGATAATGAAAAGAAAGAGAATTATTTAAAAAAAATTAATGAGTTAAAGGATATAAATAATGTAGAGAAGCCAAAATTATTAAAAATAATCGAGAGTGATATTAGTTTATCGAATAAAGGAATTATAGTAAATAAGATTCAAAATTTCGAATCATTAAGTCCTTATAGTGGTGAATATTTTAAACTTAAAAATTGGGTAGAAGGTATTAATAAGGTACCATTTGGTATATATAAGAAACCAGTTGTTTCATTAGCTAGTTCATCTAAAAAAGAGATTAAAAATTATTTAGATAAAGTAAAAAGTGATATGGATGTAGCAGTATATGGACATGATAACGCGAAAAAACAAATTTTGCAAGTAATAGCTCAAACAATCACTAAATCGAATGAAGGTGGTTCTGTAATAGCGATTCAGGGACCTCCAGGAGTTGGAAAGACACAATTAATTCAGGATGGAATTTCAAAAGCATTAGACAGACCATTTGAGTTTATTTCGTTAGGTGGTGCAACAGATTCAGCATTTTTAGAGGGTTTTGATTATACATATGAGGGATCAAGGTGGGGTAAGATAGTAGATAGTATAATTAATGCAAAGTGTATGAATCCAGTAATATTTTTTGATGAATTAGACAAGGTTAGTGAAACAGCTAAAGGTGAAGAGATCATAAACATATTAATGCATTTAACAGATAGTACACAGAACAGTCATTTTAATGATAAATATTTTCAAGGAATAGATTTTGATTTATCGAAGTGTATTTTTATATTTTCGTTTAATGAAGAATGGAAGATTAACAGAATATTAAAGGATAGGATGTATATAATCAGAACTGATGGATTTCAATTAAATGAGAAAATCAAAATAAGCAAAAATTATTTAATACCTAAAATAATTCATTCAGTTGGTTATAATGTAGATAATATTATAATTAGTGATGATATAATTAAATTTATTATAGAAAATTACACATTTGAGGGAGGAGTAAGAAGATTGAAAGAATGTGTGTTAGAAATTTGTAAAGAAATAAATTTAAGAAGACTAAATGGATCAAAGTTATTGAAAAAAAAAATAAGATTTCCTATTAATTTAACAAAAGAGATGTTAACAGATGATATTTTTAAAAAAAGACGTTCAATGTCAATAACTAAAATTTATGAAAAACCAAAGATTGGTTTAGTAAATGGTTTATGGGCGAATGATATGGGAGTAGGAGGCTTAATACCTATAGAGGTATTTTCAATACCTACAAATAATAAATTAGAATTGCAGTTAACTGGTCAATTAGGGGATGTAATGAAAGAATCAATGAGATGTGCAAAGACTGTAGCATGGAATGTATTACCTGATAAGTATAAAGAGAAATTAAATAATGAGTGGAAGGATTTTGGAAATACAGGAATTCATATTCATTGTCCAGATGGAGCAACTCCAAAAGATGGACCATCAGCAGGAGCAGCAATTACTACTGCTATATTATCATTACTTATGGGTGTTCAAGTAAATAATAAGTTTGCAATGACTGGAGAAATTAATTTAAAGGGAGAAGTAACAGAGATAGGAGGTTTATGTGAAAAGTTAAATGGTGCAAAGAAAGCAGGAGTAGAGATTGTATTAGTTCCAAATCAAAATAAAAATGATTTGGAAAAAATTGAAAACGGAGAAAATAATCCAATAGATGATAATTTCAAAGTAATATTAGTAAGTAATATTTGGGAAGTTATAAATCATATTTTTAATAAAAATATTAAAATTAAAAAGTATTAATATTATTTTGATATTTCTTTACATTCTTTTTTAATTCATCATAAGCAAATCGAATATTATTTTGATTATTATCATTAATTTTAGTATAAGCATTAGACCCTTTAAAAATATAATCTTCTTCTAATTTAATATTACCATTATTTATTAAATTAGATGCTTTTTTAGCTACATAATATGGTGGTATTTTTCTTAAAAAATTCATATATATATACAATATATATTTAAAAAAATATTATTAAGATAATATACTATGGTAATTCAAAAATATAAACCAGAATTTATTTTTAAATTTAAAAATGAAGTAGAATTAGATAAAAATTATTTTGATGAAATTAAAGAAATGATGAATCAATCTACGGATAAGAAAAATTTTAAAGTTAAAGTTTCAAAAAATATTTCTTTTAATAATAACAAATGGCATAGAAAGCGATTTTTAACTGATGAAGAAAAGATAAAAAAAAAAATAAATTCATTACTTAATATGTATAGTAAAAACAATTATAAAAAAATTACTATTGATATCTTAAAAATAAAAATTAATAATATTATTAATCTTGAATATTTAGTTAATATGATAATCTATAAATATAAAAATGATTATAATAATGATATATGGAATTATCTTATTGAAAAAATAATATTTTCTAATATTAACAAATGGAAGTTAGATGATAAATATATTGCAGAGAGACTTTTAAATAAAGTTCAAGATGATTTTAATAAAATCATTGAATATGATTATCAAGAAACATTAGAAACTTTAATTAATGAAAATATTGATGATTATTACAAAATAAAAAATAAAAATATTGGCTTAATGAAATTGATTTGTGAACTTTTTAAATATAAGTTAATTGATAAAGAACTAATTACATTTATTTTAGAAAATTTAACATTAGATTTAAAAAAATATTATAAATTAGAGTTAGGTGTAAGTTTAGTTCAATATTTATATAAATATATTAATAATGATGAAAGAGATAAATTCATTGAATTCTTTTCAATATACTTAAAAAATCCTAATTTAAATAAAAAGATTAAATTTATGATTTTAGATTTCATAGAGAATAAAGAGATTAAAAAAGAATCTCCTTCAAAAAAAGTAATTGTAGATATAGATGATGATAAAATTGAAACAATTTTAAAAAGCGAAATAAATGATTACATAGAGAGTAATAATTTATCAGAATTTACAAACAACTTAAAAAAATATATGACAAATGATACAGTAAGTAGTAAATTTATATACTTTTTTATTTTATATATTTTAGAGAATGATAACATAGATATATGTTTAAGTTTAGTGAATAATTTATATTATAAAAAAATATTAAATAAGAGTAGTATAAATATTGGTATTAAAAATTTTTATGAAGATTATGATGATTATAAATGGGATTATACAAATATAGAAATTGTATTAGAAACTGTAACTGTTTACTTAAAAGATAAAAAAATATTAGAAGAAGGTATTTCTTTAAGAATGAATTAGAAGAAAGAAGAATTTTATTTTATCTTCTTTTTTAAAAGGATAAATTGTCATTTTACTATCTATATTATTTTTAAGATATTCGAAATTATAATTGTATGGAATTTTAAAAACAAATATCTTAGCTTTATTTTTAAAAGTTTTGTAAAAATCTAGTATTTCCATATTACTTAAATAAAGTTTCATATTCTCATTCTTTTTATAATTTCTTCCTCCCCAAGGTGCATCTATGTAAATAACATCTTGTTCTAACTTACTAATCTCTGTAGTAACATCTCCTATTATAGCATTTATATTGCTTTTTTTAAATACATTAATGTTATTTATTAATGCTTTATGATTAATATTTGATACTTCTATTGAATTAATTGTTTTGAAATAATTCGATAAATAGATTGAATCTGTACCTATATTAGCAGTACCGTCAGTTATTGTTATATTATGATCTGTTAAATTCTCATAAATAATATTTTTTAGTAATTGAGAACCTTCTACCTTACTACTACTGTATATACTTTCATCAGTAAAAAGTAATTTATTAAATTGTTCTGATGATAAGTTATTAAAAATTAATTTAGCATACGTATAAGATACTTTAATAATATTATTACTCATAATTTAAGTTATATTTTTTTCTCTAAATATTTATTTATCATAATTGTAGTCTTTATAAATAGTAAATTTTTTATTTAGTAACTCTTCCATAAAAATAACTGCTTGTCTAGGATCATCAACAAATTTATTTTCATTTCCTTGTATTTTTTGTATTTCTAAAGATTTATATTTCTCAAAATTACTTGTAGGATATTCATGATGCCAAGTTAATATAGTATAAGGATCAATTACATTTTTGAAAACCTCACTTGTGTAATTTGGATATGTGTAACAAAAATAAATAGCAGCTCTAGATATTTCTCCTCTATACTGTTCCTTAGGATAAAATAACCTATTCTTACAACTCTTTACAAAATATTTATCTCCAATTTTATTATCATACTTAATAACATTTCCTTCACCACAAAGTATTTTAGAATCATCATAAAAATTAGGATTAGATATGTACTTATAATTACTTCTATGACTATTTACTTTAGATGGATATAATATTATATTATGTAAATCTTTACTAATAGTTTTATTATTTTTAAACGTTGATTGTGGTATTATATGTTCTAATGTATTGTCACCTTTTTCCTTAATATTATATATATCAAATAATATCTGACGCATTTTATATTTTGGTACATAATTTATATTATTAAACGCAATAGTAGATATGAATAAAGTAAACATATATATTAAATATAAATACATATATAAATTTATTTAGATAAAAAATAATTTTAATTTAATTAATAATCTTCATATTCAAATACACTTATTCTTTGTTTTTGCTTCTTAATCATTTCTTCTACTCTATTTAAAATTGCTATATCATAAGTATTTTTGATAAACATATTAATTCTAATTTCTTCCGGGTCTGTTTCTTCATCTTCGTATTCATCATTTATACATATATTTTTATTTTTCCACTCATCATAAGCCTCCTTTGATATTATCGTATGACCTCGGTTTGAAGTTATTTTAAACGGATACTTATCTTCATCTCGTTTATAAATAGTTTTTACGTGATCATCATAAATTATTGATGCATCTCCACTTTCATCTTGATAACGAATCCAATTTAATAATGTAATCTTCTCTCTACCTAACTCTTTACCTAAGAAGAAGTCCCGATTACCTATTTTGAAATAATTCATCTGATGTATAGTTATATAATTTATTAAAATGTATATATATATAAGAAACGTCGATTACAAATATTATTAATTCTGAAAACTATCCTTCATAACCTACTATTAGAAAACAAGTCGCTTAAGCCTAGTTACACAAATTATTCTAATCTTAGAACCTCTCGCCTACCATTAGAAAACTACCCACCGAAGCCTAGTTACACAAATTATTCTAATCTTAGAACCTCTCGCCTACCATTAGAAAACTACCCACCGAAGCCTAGTTACACAAAT
>Ga0163109_10004880_pt1 | contig 10154 bp, 7 predicted proteins | sample CRUFie1St13metaG_FD_108704 | JGI IMG/M metagenome (GOLD analysis project Ga0163109, IMG submission 108704) | Marine microbial communities from the Costa Rica Dome - CRUD Field 142mm St13 metaG | ecosystem: Environmental > Aquatic > Marine > Oceanic > Photic zone | place: Costa Rica: the Eastern... | reverse complement strand
TCCCCATTTTCTCCGGACATGGAGCATTTTCACCATCGCCTCATGGCAAAGGGGTTGACCCACGGAAAAGCGGTTCTTGTAATGTGGGCCGCAGCATTCAGTTGTTCGTTTCTTGCGGTTGCTGCTGCTTTCGGAAAAGGGGATCAGCTTTTTGCCATGTTCGTATTTTTCGGACTTGGTGGATTCATTTTGCTTCGCTATCTAGGCTACTTCCGCTTTGAATTTTTTGGAGAGGGTTTGTCGACTTTGATGCGTGACAGAAAAAGTACTCGAAGCATGGAACAAGCTGTCAAGGATGCTGAAGTTTTGATTTCTCAAATAAAGAGCTTTGACGAAGTCCATGAAGTTTTTTCAAAGGTTGCAGAGGGAATTCAAATCCATGAGGTTAAAATAGATTTTTTCAGTGAAGATGGAAGATTGGGTGCAATTTCCGAAAATAAAAAACCTGAGCCAGGACCTCGCGTAAGGTGGAAAGATTTGGATCAAAAAGGTTATTATTCTAGAGATAAGGAGTTCATTGCGGAGTTTCAAATCAGCGGTAGAAGCCTAACCTACGGTTTGGTTCAATACACCTTCATGGATGGTCGAAGCAGTTTGCAGGTACAAGAGGAAGTTCTTCTTGAGAGAGTGCATGATGCCCTTTCTTCATTTGCCGCTCGACTGAGAAAATCAGAGCAGGTGATTTGAGGCGAACGGATTTTGCCTTTGACCGACTTGGATTTTGATTTCGGGAAAGTTAACTTTCGGTAATATTTGGTATTGTGGTCAATCCATTGGATTAAATCCGTATTACGTTAAGACAAGAAAGCGTACGATCTTTGGGGAAAGATTAGGTCTTTTTTTTAAGGTAAAAATAATTATTTAAGACAAACCCCCTACAAATTTAAAGATATGATCATCCTTCTTCTACCAGCTTATAACGAAGAAAAGTCCTTCCCTCCACTAATGGATAAGTTACAGAAGGTGCTCGGAGACGCTGGTCACGACTACAAAATTCTAGTCTGCAATGATGGAAGCACCGATAATACTTCGGAAATGCTGGCAAAGTATTCGAAAATCTTACCGATGGTTATCATCGAGCATCCAATCAATCGTGGGTTGGGAGAATCTTCCAGGGATCTTTTTGAAAAAGCCGTACAGATCGGCAAACAAGGTGACTATATCATACGCATGGATTGCGATGATACTCACGAACCCAAATATATTCCCAAAATTATTAGTAAGCTTGAACTAGGGTACGATGTTGTCGTGGCATCGAGGTTTGAAAAAGGCGGAGGCCAAATGGGTGTCTATGGTTACAGAGCTTTTATTAGCCGGTGCGCCAACTTGTTCATGAAGTTGTTTTTCCCCATTAAGGGTCTTCGAGAATATTCCTGTGGTTACCGAGGCTATAGATTCTCAAAAGTTAAGGAGGCTGTTGATTTTTTTGGAAACAATTTCATTCAACTCAAGGGTCTTGGCTTTACCTGCACTTTGGAAAAACTAGTTAAACTGATGTTAATAGGAGCAAGCTTTGCTGAAGTCCCCTTTCTTCATCGCTACGATCAGAAAAAAAGCGACAGCAAGATGGTAAGCAGTGTGACCACGCTTGGATATTTGGTCATGACCATCTTGTATCACTGGCCATGGGGAGGATGGAGAAGTGCAATCAGAAAGAATCATGATTCTTGGAAGATTTCCAATGACATGTATTGAAAGTGTAAGGAGCTTTGGGGAAAATAATCCTCTTTCGTCAGGAGAATCCGATCATCCAATTGGTTCACCTAAATTTTTGAAGAACCTTTTTACGCCTTTTCTAGAAAAAAATTTGGGTTGATGATTTACGCGACTTTACGAAAAAAATGTGCGGAATAGTTAGCATTCATTCCTCGGGAATGCCTTTGCAGAATTATGAGGGCGTTCTCGAAGATATGATGAAGACTTTGCATCATCGAGGGCCGGATGGAGAGGGTAGGGTCCACATTCAAAGTCAGGTGCTGATGGGACATCGCCGTTTGTCCGTCATTGATCTTGAGAATGGCAAGCAACCTATGATTTCGAAGGATGGGAGGTATTCCCTCATCTTCAATGGTGAAATTTACAATTATCTGGAATTGCGTGAAGAATTGATCAGCCAAGGCGTTGCTTTCCATACCATCTCCGATACCGAAGTACTGCTTAATATGCTTGTGCAATACGACACTGATGCCATTGCCAAGCTGAATGGTATGTTTTCCTTCGTTTTTCATGACCGGAAGGAAAACCAATGGATAAGTGCCCGTGACCCCATGGGAATAAAGCCATTGTATTTTTGTCAAACCGATGACCATCTGCTTTTTGCTTCGGAAATAAAGGCTCTATTGGCGCATCCGCAAGTTGCGGTCTTAAGAAATGAAAAGGCTCTCAATCAGTATTTGTCCTTCCAAATGTGTTTGGATGAAGAGACTCTTTTCAAGGGGGTAAGAAAAGTCTTGCCCGGACATTATCTCTTGGGGCAAGGCAGTGAGATAAAAAAGACCGTCACATATTGGGATACCAATTATAAAATCGATGGGAATCATACGGAGCAGGATTTTCTGGATCAAATTTACGATACCTTGCAGGATTGCGTTCGGTTGCAACTTCGTGCAGACGTTCCGGTTGGGGCTCATTTGTCGGGGGGAATGGATTCGAGCTTGGTTAGCGTCTTGGCATCCAAACAATTGGACTCAGAAATATCCTTGTTTCATGGAAAATTTGCAGAGGGAGCAAATTACGATGAATCCGAATACGCAGAGATTATTGCAGAGCAAACTCAAGGCTCTTTGCATCAGACCATTCCAACGGCACAGGAATTTGCGGACATTTTGCCGGATCTCATTTATGCCTTGGACGAACCAGTTGCTGGCCCTGGTTTGTTTCCTCAGTATGCCGTAAGCAAGCTTGCAAAAGAAAAAGTGAAAGTAGTCCTTGGTGGTCAAGGCGGAGATGAAATCTTTGGTGGGTATGCCAGATATCTCGTCGGATATCTCGAACAGGCTTTGAAGGGAGCGATCCATGAAACGCAAGAAGAAGGGGAGCACTTGGTCTCCCTCGAATCAATCGTGCCTCATCTGCCGGTGTTGAAGCAATACGTTCCGCTTCTCTCTCAGTTTTGGCGGGAAGGATTATTCGGAGAAATGGATCAAAGATATTTTCGACTTGTTGATAAAAGCCAGGGAATTCATGAATTGCTGGATAAGGAGTTTTTGGAGCGATTTGATAAGGACTACCTTTTTTCAATCTTTCAGAAAGTCTTCAATCATCCGGATACACTTTCCTTTATCAATAAAATGACGCATTTTGATCAAAAGACTTTATTGCCGGCTCTTTTGCAAGTGGAAGATCGAGTAAGCATGCGGGTTTCGCTGGAATCGAGGGTTCCGTTACTCGATACGAGGCTCGTTGATTTGGTAACTACGATTCCTCCAAAATTAAAATTTCAAGGTGGAAGGACCAAGCATTTGTTGAAACTTGCGGTCAAAAATCTTTTGCCTGAGAAAATTCTAAACCGAAAAGATAAAATGGGTTTTCCTGTTCCAATCAAAGAATGGATGCAAGGAGGAGTCTTTAGAGATTTTGTCGGTGACACCTTACTATCTGAAAGAAGTAAGAGCAGGGGAATATATAGCCATATTGCTCTTGAGGAAATGATATCAAACCCCGGAGTCGGCGGTCGGTCATTGTGGGGAGCTTTGTGCTTGGAGCTTTGGCATTTGCAATTCATTGACAAATAACCTGACATTACCAAGACGCGAGGTACTTGTCCGCCACGTCTTGCATTCGTTGACTTGCTATTGGCCCATTGTCTGCAATGAACTGAATCGTTTGAAGATTAGGGATTACCAAATGGAATGCAGACTTCAGATTCCTTTGAACTTGGTATCAATCGAGCTTCCCGAGTGGGCAGAGGATTGCGGAGTGAATGGGGCAATCCTGGTTCCCCGAGAAAGTGTTTCCAAGTCGCTCAAAATTTCAGACTGGAGAGAAACTGATTGGTGGTTGGCTGCGTTTTTAATGATGGAATGCTGGCATGAAAGAATCTGGGAAAGAAATTTTGGGGAGATTCATTCTTACAGTTTTAAGCTTAAGGGTTGGGACACTCGTGCTTGGGATTATGCTTGGGTGAATCGAATCGGTTTGTTTTTGAGAAAATGGTTTCTTCGCGAGAATAATCTGAAAGATGATTTTTTCGGTGAGTTACCTCAACCGAAAATCTCCGTTTCTCACGATGTGGATGCTGTGAGCAAAACCCTTCCCATTCGTATTAAGCAAGGAGCCTTCAACCTATTCAATGCCATGTTGCTTGTTAAGAAAGGAAAGTTTTCCTCGTCATTGAGAACCTTGGCCAAGGCCCGTCGCGTACTTTTGGGTTTCGATGATTGGTGGCTTTTTGAAAAATTGCTCAAGCTCGAGAAAGAATTTGATGTGAAAGCGGTCTATAACTTTTACGCCGATGAACGTCCTAAGAACCTAAAGAGATGGTTGATGGATCCGAGTTATGAGATTTCTTCCCATCGAATAAAAGCATTGTTGCTGGAGATTAAAAAAGCTGGCCATGATATTGGGCTCCACCCAAGCTTCGACTCTTGGAATAACGCCAAAAATTTGAAGGAACAGAAGCTTCTAATTGAGAATTCCCTTGGTTCGGAAGTATCTTCCTGTCGGCAGCATTGGTTGCGGTTTGGTTGGAGCATCACTTGGAAAGCTCAGTCCGTCGCCGGCATTGAGAGAGACTCGACCTTAATGTTTAACGATCGCTTTGGTTTTCGTAACAGTTCAGTGATCTCCTGGAATCCTTGGGACCCTTCGATCGAAGGACCTCATGGTGTAAAATGCACAAATAGCGTTTTGATGGATTCTCACTTCTATGACTACAAAAGCATGAATGCGATCGAGCGCCGGAAACGGATCAACGGAATCATTGCGGAATGTAAATTAGTGAGGGGCGAAGCCTTTGCGCTTTGGCATCCTCATACCTTGTCCGAAGATTATGGATGGTCGGATGGTTTCCGGGAGTTGCTTCAAAGTATTAAAAATCTTGAAAAGAACTAGTTGTTTGTACCATGTCCTTCTCGTCGGGTCGGTCATGGGGTTCTTTTTTCCAATCCTGTCGTTGCTTTCAAGGTTGTCTGCGAATGATGGCCAATACCTTAACAAACTGGTTGAATTAGTGGGATTCGGCGAGCTTTTGGGCTACCTATCGCATTTTCCCAGTTGGCATGTTGGAGAAGGGATCGCTTTCCCCTATGACTTGTACGCAAGGTGGTCCGCTTACGGGCTGATTTCAATTTGCTCTTTGTGCCTCTTCAGAAAAAAAATCGAACCCTTTTTGGATAAATTTGAGTCCTACCTAATCGGAAACAAAAAAATTCACATTCTTATGCTGTTTGCCGTTTTTGTCTACCAAAGCAAAATATTTGCAGGCTGGTGGTTTCATGGAATTGCAGGATGGGATTTTAGCAAATGGGAATCGAAAATAAACGCAGGCGCCGAGAAACCCAATGGATTTTCTCCAGCCTATTTGAAATCTGCAATTAATTGGGAAAATTTCAGTCTCCTAACCTCCACTCAAAAAACACCTTACACGATTTCAGGAAACGCCCTGATTGCGTTTACAGAAGACAACCGAACCATACCCATTAATCTTGGCTTGTTGGAAATCGTATTCCCGGATCGGTTTATGGAGTCCCCTCAAACTTTTCTTGAACTGATCAATTATAAAATCCCGATGATTCGAGATTACCAGAGCCTTTATCCTGAGCATACTCCTTTTGCCCGAATTGATTACAGTGAATTTAATGGCAGCAAAATTTCCAAAGTAGAATATTGGGACCTGAATCTAAGTTCGGATGGTTCGGTCCATGAAATTTCTTCAGCAAGGATCAATCAGGTTTTCAGTCGATGAAAAACTTATTCGATTACCGGCAAAAAGATTATCCCTATCACTTTTGGTTGATGCAGTTTATAGCCTTCTCTTATTGCATTCTGAGATTGGCATCAAGGGACTACTCGATTTATGGCGAATTGCCACTCGAGTATTTTAATTACAACAGACCCTATGTGAGCGTATATCCCTCTTTCATTTTGGAAATTTTGAATACGCATTTTCTGTATTGGTTCGTTGATTACCCCTCCACCGCAACCTTGTACCATAGTCAAAGAATCTCAATGCTCATTGCCATTCTCGGATTACTTGGAATATTTCCACGAATTTGCGCGTTATGCCTATTTCTTTTACTCACTCATTTCACTGGTTTTATTCAGGCGACAAATGCAGAATTGGAAGGAGGAACTTTATTGCTTGTGGTTTTACTCATCTTAGCGCTGAGTTCGAGCGCTTCGTTTTATTGTCTTTTTAAGAGGAACAACAGAAACAGATCCAATGAGAACAGATGGCCGGTCTTTCTTCTCTTTTTGTTTGTGGGCCTTTTTTACACCTCTTCCGGTCTTAATAAACTGATCGACGTCGGACCATGGTGGCCATTCGTTCTTCACTTGGAGAAACTGGCTCAAGTTTCCATCGAAAATTCGCTTTTCCTCACAAGTAGAAGGGTTGATGCCCTTTTTTGTCTGGGAGTCCTGAATGCTGGATACTTCTGGTCCGTTATTGCGGGCTTAATGACTTTAGTGGGAGAGCTGGCGTTTGTTTCAATTCTATTTTATCCCAAATATCGTCTTTTTCTTATAACGAACATGTTCTTTCTGCATTACTTTGTGTATTTGACTGCAGGGATCAATTTCCTGGGTAGTACTTTTATTCTTTTACTTTGTTTGGATTGGAACGCTTTATTCAGAAAAGTAACGATCATTTACGATCCCGGTTGCGCTCACAAAAAAAAGTTTGCCGTTCTTGCGAAACGCTATGATTGGTTGGATAAACTGACCTTCTTAAGCAAAGACAATCCATCATCGAAAAATTTCTTAGCTCAGGATGAAACTTGTGATTTTCTAGTAATCGAGGAATCATCCGGAAAAAAGCGCGGCATGGATGCCTTGGGTGTTCTTTTTCACAAAATTCCAGTCCTTTGGTTTTTTGCCTTCCTCTCAAAAATCCCAATCCTAGAAGCATTGATCATTCATTTATGCAGTAGGTTGAACAAGACCTTTTTATCGATCGTTTCCCATTCAACCCCAAAATCGTATTGATCGCTCGTGATCTAATGCCCAATTTCCTATCCGAGAAACTTTGGGGTGATCGAATGCGCTATGGACTTCATCCCGTAAGGGAAGATCCATGCTGGATTGAATGGCAAGGCATGCAGACCGAATTCTACCTGGAAAACCAAACAAAAGGAATCGGTGCAGTGGTCAATGACTCAGGTTATGAAATTATGTCGAGCCTTGATCTTGAAAATAAGACAGTTCTTGAGTTTGGTCCAGGGGATCTGCGTCATTACAAATTCTGGAATGGCCACCCTAAGGAATATTTTATCGCTGACGTCCACGAGGGCATGATGAATGCTTCAAAGGAAGTCTTTGAAAGAGAAAAGATTCCTTACCAATCTTATCTCATCAGAAGAAACGAAGATCTTCCCATAAAACAACATTCGATTGACGTCTTGGTGAGTTTTTACTCCTTGGAACATCTTCATCCATTGATCGATTATCTGATGAGCATTAAGCGCTACTTGAAGCCAAACGGAATAATCGTTGGCGCGATTCCAACCGAAGGTGGCTTGCTTTGGGGTCTGGGTAGGTTCTTTACGACAAGGAGATGGCTAAAAAGAAATACGACAATCAATTACGATAAATTGATTTGCTGGGAGCATCCAAACTTTGCCGATCATATTATTCGAAGTCTGGATCAAAATTTCCAAAGAATGGATCTCAAGGCATGGCCAATTCCCTTTTTAGCTTCAATCGACTGTAACTTGACTTATAGATTTTGCTACAAAAACACGAAATAGAGGAAAATCCATTTCATCGGGAAATTCTTGCCAATTTGCCAAGAGTCTTGTCTTTGATTGACGGCGACGAGACCAGCCAAAGCTACGGGTTCGCAGATCGTTACTTTTGGGCCTGGGGGCTGATAGACTTTTCCAATGCAACCTTTCAAGGCTTTGCCAATGGTCTGGCCAGACTCTGGGTCAACGAGCTTTGGCCTTATCCTACGGAAGAAGAGGTCTTTCAGGAACGTATCCATTCCCTATTTCTCGGTGCCAAAAAACTGACAAGAAAAAACGGAAGTCTTGAAGAGGCTTTTCCGAATGAAGGTTCCTATTGTGTGACCGCTTTGGTCGCGTATGATCTTCTCGTCGCGTATGATCTTCTCAAGGAAATCATTGACGAAAATAGGAAGGAACGTTGGTTGCAAATTATCAAACCTCTTGTCGGGTACTTGACCAAAGCAGACGAGAATCATGCCTTTGTGTCCAATCATTTGGCGACCGCAAGCGCGGCTTTGTTTCGATGGAATCTGGTTTCGGGAGATGACCCTAAGGCAAAGGAAAAGGGTGAGTTGCTCTTGCATCGCATCCTGGAAAACCAGTCATCCGAAGGATGGTTCAAGGAGTACCAAGGAGCGGACCCGGGTTATCAATCGCTGTGCATGAACTATTTGGCGGATATTCATCTCCATTGCTCCGGATTCAATTTATCGGAACCTTTGCGGAAATCGGTGCAGTTCCTTTGCCACTTTGCCCATCCCGACGGATCATTTGGCGGACATTATGGAAGTCGTGCGACAAGGTTTTATTATCCTGGAGGTTTGTTTAATCTTAGCGATTCAATACCTGAAGCATCTCTTCTCAGCGAATTCATGATGCGATCCATAATCGAACGAAAAGTGGTCAGCTTATCATGTATGGACGAACCCAACCTATCCCCCATGTTTAACTCCTATGCTTGGGCCGCATCCAAGTTTAATAGGGAGAAACCAAACTTTAGCCTCTCTGATGAGCTTACGCTTCCTTGTCAGGAGCGAAATCATGCGAGAACGGATTTTCCCGATGCTGGTCTTGTCATCGACCGAGGAAGCGAACACTATTCGATCATAGGTTATAAAATGGGTGGGGTGGTTCAGCATTTCGTAAAAGATGAATTGAAGATTTTGGATACTGGAGTTGTTTTTGAATCGCCCAACGGCTCCTTGGGCAGCAGTCAGTTTTATCAGGATAACCAAGTGCCGGAGGAAGATTCGTCAAAAATTGTCATAACCAGTCAGATTGCGGAAATGCCCAAGACCCTTTCAACTCCCTTTCGTTTTCTGATCCTGAGGATTCTATGTCTTACCGTTTTTCGTTCCTCCAAACTTCGGGAATGGACGAAGAGAATTTTAGTGAGACGATTGATTACCAAACCAAAGCTTTGGCCCATTTGGAATTCTAGGGAAATAACTTTGGGCAAGAACTTGCATTTCCAAGATAAGCACGAAGTCCCTAACGGGTTTAAAAGGTGTTGGTTGAATGCTCCATTTGTTTCCGTTCACATGGCGAGTAAGGGCTATTGGCAAATCAACGACGAACGCTCGAAAAATGATCCCTAGGTTCAAGCCCTCTCTCTCTTTCAGAGAAATCCTTGCCATGTTCAGACCGAACAAAGCAATGGTTGGTAAATTTGAAAGCGAGTTTGCCGAAAAGTTCGAAGCTGTGGACGCAGTTGCTTTTCCTTATGGTCGCTCCGCCCAATGGGCATTCCTCAAGGCTTTGGAAATCGAAAATGCCGAAATCCTTATGCCATCCTACACCTGTTCGGTGGTTGCTCATGCCGTTACTCTCAGCGGAAACAAACCGAAGTTTGTCGATATTGACTTGCATGATTACAACATGAATCTCCAACAAGCCGAGTCTTTGATCAATGAAAGGACCCGAGGTATCATTGCCACTCATACGTTCGGTTACCCTCAAGATTTGGAGCGGCTTGAAAGAATGGTGGAAAACGCCGAAAAGCGGTTTGGACATAAAATATGGCTTATGCAGGATTGTTGCCACGCTTTCGGAGCGCAATGGCGCGGGCGTACCGTAGGGAGTTCGGGCGATGTGGCTATTTACGCGTTCAACGTGAGTAAAATCATGACCAGCATATTTGGTGGTATGCTGACTTTTCAATGTCAGGAACTTGCCGATAAGGTTCGTAAATGGAGGGATGCAAATTTTAAGAAACCCGGTTTTCTTAAGCCATTATTGCGAAGGATATACCTGTTGTCCGTTTACTTT
>Ga0163109_10004879_pt1 | contig 10154 bp, 10 predicted proteins | sample CRUFie1St13metaG_FD_108704 | JGI IMG/M metagenome (GOLD analysis project Ga0163109, IMG submission 108704) | Marine microbial communities from the Costa Rica Dome - CRUD Field 142mm St13 metaG | ecosystem: Environmental > Aquatic > Marine > Oceanic > Photic zone | place: Costa Rica: the Eastern... | reverse complement strand
TGTCGCCGTTACCAAAAGGATCAGCAAGAGTAGACTCAAGCTCCCAAGTGGCAGTAGCCTGAAGCGCACCGAGTGAACCACTTACCTCAGTGATGTTGTCACCGATTGGGAAAGTAAAGTCGAGTGCGGCTTGGTTTCGAGCATCCTTGCCTGCTGCGGTAGCGAATAGACCACCTTCATCAGCGGTCAACTTTGCTGCTGCACCTCTAAGCACAACTCTCATGGTTTTAACCGTGCCGTTGGCATTCAATGCTGTCACCTTTGTAAGTCTTCTGACAAGTGAAACGCCATCAGCCTTGCCAGCACCCTCGGCTGCAAGAGCCAAAGCCATGACGTGATGTGGCGTCATCTGAGCAGCAAGGTTGCTGCCGCCTGTTACTTCACAATCATCAGAAGAATCACTAGCATTCGAAAGCGTTAGTGTTGCAACAGCGATCTTGTCCGTTTCACCACCACTCGCTGAGTCAGCAATCAAATCAGGATCAAAGTCAACCAACTTTGCCTCGGTATCGTTCAACTTCGTTGCGAGATCAATAATCGCAGCGTCAAGCTGTAAAGCACCTGTGACTTCAGGATCGTCACCTGCCGCCGCTACATGGGCGGTCGCCTTCAAAGAACCACGAGCTGAAGAGTAACCTTGGGAAAGGTTGTAAAAACCGTTATCGCCAAGCTCAACACCTTCGATGATTCCTGAACCGATCTTGCCCTGACCGTGGATTGATTCACCCTCGGTGTTATCACGCTCACTCGACTTGGTAAAGTCCAAGAAGAAGATGAGACCTGATGGTAGGCTCATAGGCTGAACGCTAACAAGATCGTTAGCGAGAAGTCCACCGAAGACACGGCGAACTAATGGGAAAGCAACTGCGGCGAATCCTTGGACTCCGCTACCGCCTGTTGCACCCTGTACGTTTGCTTCTCTGAGAAGCTCTTTTGCTTGATTTTCAAGTAATACTGCCATCGACTGACGTTCATAGTCAGTACCAAGTCCCTCAAGTAGTCCTGTCTTTGACCACTTGTTAAGGAGTGCAGCACCTTCCTTGACGACGTTACGCTGAACGACGCCTTCGGTAAGTCTTTCTAAAATATTAGACATTTTTATTTCCTCCTAAATGATAAATTAGTCTTATTTCTTAATACCTGCAAGGATAGCCCATCTATCTGTTACGGGGCTTTGTTTTTCTTGCAAATTGTTTGTGCGTCTAGGCATAAAAACTGAAGACTTCTTTGTTACTGCTTCGCTCAGCGATTTTGGCTGTCGTGCTTGACGGTCGCTCTGCACTGCGCTTTGAAGTGTTTCAAATAAAACCTTCGCTTCTTCTACTGTACTCGCACGACTAATAGCTTCGGCAACTTTGTTCTTTTGCCGCTCATTCAGGGAGGCACTATTTAAAATTTTATTCGTGTAAAGTAATTTTGCGTTTAATAAATTCGTTTCGTTTAGTTTGTTTTCGAGATGCCTGATGATCTTCATTGCTTTCTTGTGTCGCTCGGTAAGATCTTTAATTGCTTTTTGCTCTTCTTTTTCTTTCTCTGCTCTCTCGGTATCTCTTCTTGATGCATGAACAGCATCCTGCTCATCTTCCATCTCAGTACCAGAACGACCAAAAAGATTTCCAGATGGAACAGATTCGTGATCCACCTTTAGCAGCTCTTGAACAACAGCATCAATAATATCTTTTGTTTCAGCCAGTTCAAGCTCATCCTCTTCTTCATCTCCAAGATCATCGAGACCTAGCTCATCCTCTCCACCGCCAAGGTCTGCATCAGGGGAGCCCGGAGCGTCAAGCTCCATTCCCGCCTCTGCATCGGCAGCAGCAGCAAGCTGATCAAAGTCTACAACTACTTCTTCTTGCTCGTCTGGACATGGGCAAAGATTTTCGCCATCGGTAGCGGCAGGGGTCATGTCAGGTAAAACGTCAGGAGCTACTTCACCACCTAGTTCACCTCCTAAATCCCCTCCTAGTTCGTCTTCAGGAGCTTCTTGAAGCTCTTCATCAGACTCTAGTAGTGAATCTACTGCGCTTTTAATTTCATTAGAATACTTTTCAATGATTGCCGCTTCAGCATTCTTAATTGCTGCCTCTTTTAAGGCTTCGGCATCGACAATAGCCTGTTCTAACATTGATGACATTTAAAAATCTCTCCTTTTAACCAAACGATAAAAAACAAACGTGGTTTTTCATAAAATAAATAGTATGTAACTGACCAAAATCCCCATTTAAAAACGGAAAATACTAATCAAGTCCATTTAAAGCAAGAATTGCAACCAAACCGGGTAAATTTTCACGAATGTAAACGCCAGAAAACAAAGTCTCTGTTCTACCCCCAACATAAGACACCGCCGCATCTAAATGCTTGCTAACTTCTGGGTCTTCAGCCATCTCTGGCGTAATCACCAAAAGCATTGCTCCTGTTTTTGGCTTCCCCTTTGGCTCGGGGCAAGGTGAGCGTCTTAAACAATTTTGATATAATTCTGCTCCAAGATTAGGACCAGTATCTTTTGCGATTGTAGACCCCAAGAACATTCTCTTCGGCGTCTTCAAACACCTCTCTAAGTCTTTTGAATCAAATGATTGAATTGGAGACTTTTCATCTGCCAACTTCAACACTTGGGTCAGCAATTTTACAAAAGTTGTGTTTGCAGTTGGGTACATCCCCAGCATACCAACCTTGCCTCTCAATAGTTGCACTTGCTTTTCATTATCTAACACAATCTGTGTACGATCTGAAAGTTCTGTGTTTAAAGATTCTGCATTCTCCCTGATTGTAGAATTTAGCATCTCTTGCGCTGTCGGTTGAGTTGTTACATAAATTACTGAACCTTCAGCTTGCACAGAAGCCAAGTATCTATCGAAAACACCGCTCAAGGCAGAAGTAGAACTACCTGTTCCACCGCCGCCACCGGCACAAACAATAAGCCAATCAACCTTACCAAGTTTAGTTCGAAGAGCGTCTTCAACCACTGCACTGTTGTCAGAAAAAACTTTCTTTCCAATAGTAACATCTTTAGCTGCTCCGTCTGCACCGGGAACTAAAACAAGGTGCGCCTCTTCTAGTCCAAGGGGTTGGTCTTTAGCTGTTGTATTAATTAAAATCGTCTTATTGTAGCCCTGCTCAATAAAAGCTTGAGCAAGCTTACCGCCGCCGCCACCGACTCCGATAACACCGACGTTGAGAGCAGTGTCTACATCGTTCTCGGGAAGCTGGTTTTCATGCTTGACTTCGACGGCTTCGCCGTAGCTGTCAATAAAATCAAAATCGTCACTCATTGTGTAATTCTCCTTATCGAAAGTAAATAGACATAAAACAAAAAAAAGCTAAAACGAACTATTTTCGCCCTTTTTTATTTCTATTCATTGCTCTTTCTGCTTTTCTTTCATCTCTGCGGCGGCGATATTCTGCCTCCGCTTTCTTTCTTCTTCTTTTCACTGAAGGCTTTTCGTAAAATCTGCGCTGATACACCTCTTCAGTAATACCAGCACGCTTACACTTTTTAATAAATCTTCGGATCAACCTCTCTGGGTGTTCCTTTGGTCTTGCCACTACTTCAGCATTGATAGGTTTGTTTGCCATTATATTATCCCATTAACTTTCTTGCAACGTCCAAGTTTAGACCGGGGATTTTAGTAATGTCAATACCGGGATCGTTGGGGTCTCGATCTCTCATCGGACCATTCGATGGTGTAGCTTGTCCTGATGAAGATAAAGGTTGAGTGCCTTCAAAAATATCTACACCGTTATATGCACTCTGACCAATAGAGTTCAACATCTCTCTCTTGTGTCTTCTCAACTCTTCTGTTTTAATTCTGTTTACTTCTTTCTCTCGTTCGCTAGTTTGAACTTGCGTGTTGCGAGTCTCAGTAATAACCTGACCACCCAAGCCGCTAGCTACTTCGGAAACAACCTTTGATAACACGCCTGACTCTTCAAGTAAAACTTCTCTAATACATTGTTTAATCAAAGGCTTTAGTGTCTTTTTTAATTCTTCTCTACTCATTGTTCACCCACAATATCGTTTAAAATTCTGTTAATTCTATCTGCTTTGGTAAAAATGTTTTTCTCCACACCCTCTTTCACAGACATATAAGCACCGGGCGTAGATGGCTCTGATACAAAATCGAAACAAATCAACTGAAAGTCGTCTTCCACAATTGTATTGCCGTTATTATCTTCATGGACAGATCCGAGACCTCGACTAGAGATTCCAAGCTTAACACCGCCTTCGACCAAAGATTTAAGAATATTTCCCGATGGTGTATTCAATACCTTGATCTTTCCCATGACATTGTTACCATCCCACCAAACATTGGTGACCATGTGAGAAGCGTTTTTTAAATTTACAACCGAGTCTTCTGGGTGGTCTAACTCACCTAGTGCTCTTCTCTCACCTATAAGCTTTTCGTAGTTCTTCATCTCCCTAGCCAAAACCTTATGGGGGTAAATTCTACCATTGCCGTTCAGTTGATCTGCCTTTTGCATGATACCGGTAAGATACGTGGCTCCATTTTGTACCTCGATCTTCTCTTCTTCAGTTAGGTGATCTTGGCAAACACCACCTTCACACATTTCATAATACTCTCTCAAGACTTTTTTAGCCATTTTGTATTTCCTCTTTGTCTATCCAAATAACCCTAATGGGTGAACCATAAAAATTTGCAATCTCTGCTGTTACGTGAAGGGGTAGCCATCTGGTTCCCCCGCCACGCCAGTTTAAAAGGTTGCCATCAATGGCTTCTGATAATACACCTATATCTGAATCCTCATCTGAAGGATACCAAAAATTATAATAGCCAATCTGACTAATGGTGTACCTTGCACCTTTTCTTATAGTAACTTTTTTATTCATCTCTGCACCTAGCCCTACATTATTGAGAATTAATAAATGTAGGGCAAATTATAGAACCCTTACAACAGTGTCGAACAGGTTGTAACATCCACTTTGCAACCCAAGTATTACTCTTCATCGTCCTCGCCTCCGTGATATTCAAACATACCACCCATTTCATCAAAACTCATTCGGTGGTATGGGTCGCTATCGCAGTGCTCGCATTTTTGCTGCTGCTCGGGCTCATTATGATTATGAGAAAAATTCATTCCTTTATCTCCAAAAACCATGTTCATAACATATGAACTTCCAGAACCCAACCAACCACAAATAAGAAAGTTTACTGCGTTTAGCTCAAAACTAAATAGTTCTGTAAATGGATTTAAGCAAAAAAGAAGTGCTCCAACCCAAAAACCTGTACACATTGGACAACTAACAAGCTCTCCAAGAAAATCAGACTTTGATTTTATAAATGTTCTGGGCTTTTCGAAGAGCGAGCTATAAACTAAAATTTGTGTGAGACCATACCCCGCTAGGGTGAACCATAGTAGTTCCATTGTTACTCCTGATAAAATGGTGATGCTGACGGATGACTTACTTTGTACTGAGTCGGATGAGGATTAATACTTCCCTTTCGCTCTCCTTGTTCAATGTCACCCAAATCTGTTGCGTCATTAGGTTTAGTCAGCATATCTGCGATCTCGCTTTCGTGACTATCGCTGAATTCATAATATGCCTTTTCTTCTTCTAGAAACTTGCCAATATCAAAAACAACCACCTCCGTGGAGTCTGATCCATTATATGACTCTGCCACATAAGCCGCCTCCATCGAACCATAGACATTTCCAGAACGAACACTGCCCGGATCTACAACGCCTTTTCGTGAGAGATAGCGAAACAATCGATCTTGTGTATCATATACATCTTCTGATAGCGAGCCTTTCGAGATTGTTAAAACTTTTTTACTATTTGGCATCACGACAATATCAATATCGGAGTGGTCTAAAATCATGATGTTTCCATCAAGGCTCTTTCTTGCCACCATCTCCATGGATGCTTGAGGCTTTGGCTCTGGTTTTGGTTGTTCGACAGCACCATCATTAGCTGGACCACCCACCTTCATTACAATAGCCATTATTCAGTGACCTCTCTAGCCAAGGACTGGATTTTTAGGATTCTTTTTACTCCCGATTCGTCCAAGGGCTTGCTACCGAACGTATCTAAAATCTCTAGTACAGACTTTGCGTTGGTGAGCATCTTAGGATCGCTTTTAATTTCGGTCAAGTTCAAAGATGCCTTAACTACAGACTTGAGTCTTTCAATCTCTTCATTCAGATATACTTTGAGAGATAACCCATTGTCTGCAAAAGAATAAATAAACTTGTTCAACAGATCTCTCTGTTCTTCGTGTAGTTTGTCGGAGTATTCAGTATTAAACTTTTTAGTGAACGAACGATATGTTAAGTTTGAAATGTGTTTGAACTCTTGCTCGCTCTCTTCAGGTGTAGACATAATCTCTACCTGTCTTTGCTCCATTAGAACCCTGCTAGCTAAAGGACCAGTAGAGTTAAAAATTTGTGCGATTGTAGCCAAATCTTTATAGTTTGGCACAAAGTTTGCATATACATCACCGCCCACTGATTTAGAAATATCAGAAATAAGTGCTGATTGATTATTAAAAATATCCTGTTGTGGAATCATAGCATAGACTCTTTTAGCCTCTACTAAAATTTTTTCAGCCACTTCTTTGGTGACACCTGTTGTTTCCGTCAGAGAACGATATACATCCAATTCTGAATGTAGGACCGTACCTTTCGAAAAATGTTTCTTTAATACAGACACAACTTGCTTTTTCTTTTGCTCGTCTTTCCGAATAGAAGCCTTAGTCAATTCCTTAACAAGAACTTCAAACAAGAATGCGGTGTTGCGCTTCTTATTATGTCTGAATTTATTTTTTCTTTTCGGACTCATCTTTGTTTCTCCCCAAATTTTCTATTAAACGACCAATTTCAACACTCATGTTAATAATTTTTTGCTCGTCTACTTCATAATTAGTATCTAGTACAGATTCAGCAAGCGGAGACTTAACTAATCCCATTATATCGCTAGCACCTTTATGGGTATTTCTTCTAGTATTCTTTCCTGTCTCGTTTGACCATGATGCTTTTGTTCTTCTTTTGTTTGCACCTGCGGCACGCCTGTCGCCGCCGTGTTGTGGTTTTCCGTTTACAGTTTTTGGCTCATACATCTTACCCTTTGATGCTGGTGTTGTCGTTTGGACGTTAGATGATCTCCTAGCTGGTGCTGCCAAGAGTGCGCTGTCGTCGTCGCCGCCTGCATCATCTTCACCACCCAAGTCATCGCCGCCCAAGTCATCGCCGCCCAAGTCATCGCCGCCTTCATCTCCGAAATCGGCACCACCACCTTCGCCGCCTTCGGCGGTTGCACCTTCGGCAGCGGCTTCAAGCTGAGCGTCAAGGATCTTATCAAAGAACATTTCTCTTTGGTTTTGCTGAAACTGTTCGTCTGACATTTGAAATACATTCTTTGCAATCCAGCGACGAGAAAAATATCCCTCAGTGGCTGCGGAGGCAACATCAAACTTTGTATTCCAATGTTCAAGCTCTTGCAGTTCTGCAATCTTAGACGGGTTGTTTAGGGAAAGCTTGAAGCCGATAAGATCTTGCTTTCTAAACCCAAGTGTATAAAGGTGTACGATACCAACTTTCTCAAGTTCAGAAACAATCACACGCTGTAATCTCTGAATCGTTCTGGCAAATCGAATATCTTTTTGAGCTAGTGTTGCCTTATCTTCATCTGCCCCCTCTGCTCTAGAAAGGTATGAGGCTGGGATCTTCAAAGCCGAAAACAATTTATCTCTGAGATACTTTACATCGTCAATATCTCCCGTAAAACTGCCACCAGCCAATGTTTCAATTCTTGTATTATTGTTTGCTCTAACTGGAATATAATAGTCTTCATCAATGCTCATCGGGTTGTATCGAAGATCTACCCTACCTGTTGATGAGTCCACAATTTGATTTCTCTTCATCGTGGACTTTACTCTCTCCATGTACTGCTCTACATCCTGTGGGGCAATATTACCAATATCAATGTAAAAAACTCTACGCTCTGGCGAACGTACAATTCGATAAGCCATCATTGCATCTTCTAGCAATGTAAGCTGTCTCCAAATTCTGCGTGCTGGCTCTAAAACAGAAGTGCCGTAAGGTGCGTACCTGTCATTACCTAAAACCCTGAAGTGTGCTATCTGCCAGTTCTCAAAAGTCATGCCTGCGGAGTTCCACTGGTACTGGATGTAGTTCGGGTTGGTTGGATCTTCGCCTTCCATTCTTTCAATCTCGCTCGGTGGCAAACCCAGACCACTGGTTACTCCATTTGAATCATCAATATCCAAATAAAGGAAAAAGTCGCCGTACTTGCACATTGTTCTTGCCCATCCGAACAAGTTATGATCAATATTTAAAATATTGTGATACAGAGAGTGCAGAATATCTTTAATTTCTTGATTCTGACAATCAATTGTCAAGAGTGGTGTCAATTTTGTAGAAGTTGTAATCTCATCTGCATAAATATCAAGCCCGGACGCAATCTCTGGCATATATTCCATCTGCTCAAAGTCCATATAGCGAACTGAGCGATCTTGCTGCAACATCTTTGCAGATGCCAGTGCATCGAAGCCGTATCCGAACTCACTTTTCTTAAATTGCTGACCTGAAGCTGAAGAAAACTTCGATGAGTAATTATCAAGTTGTGTTTTTCTAAATCTTCTCTGTGTTTGCTTTCTATAGTTTACAATCGGTCCTGAAAACAGGCGAGTTAGCTGTTTGAACAACAGTGAATCTTGATTTCTAGTATTTTTTGTATTTTTTGCCATTTTTTATCCCTTTGTAATCCACATGAAAGGTTCTAAACTTTTAATTTTGTCTTTGTACTCATCTCTTCTAGTGTAGCCAGCTTGTCCGGGTATAGAAGTGTTAAATTGAGAGGTAGATTTACTCATTCCCGCCAAAATTGCCTTTCTATACTCGACTTCTCGCTTGTCACCGACCAAAGCAGTGTCTCTAACCCAGCAAGCGATAGCCATAGCCATGATCAAGTCGTCGTTATATCCTCTCATCGCCTCTGGTTTACCATTATTCCAGACAAAAGTCTTAATTTCTGTCAATAAACGATTAGAATTTACACTAATTAGGCTATTTCTTATAAATTCTTCTAATTTAGCGATGATTAAGGGTCTTGTTTTCATAGAAGTTGTAAACCCCGGCACCGAATTGCTCCTTTGCTCTGCCACATACTGCTCCACATATTCGTGAGTAGACTTGATAGAGTAATATATATTATTATACTCCATGTCTACTAGTTTTGTTAAGACAGAATAACCAACATTGTTATTTTCAACGACCACCATGCAGTTTCCATACGATCTACCCGTGTCATAAATCATTTGAGCAAAAAAATCTAGTTCAGGTTTGCCTTGATACTCTGCAACCTGCTTCATATTGGTAACATCAACCACATGAAACACAGAATAATCTTTTCCGTCGCCTCGGGCTACGTCGGCAGATAAAATATAGGAAAGCTCTGGGTTGTATTTCTCCCAGATATATAAATTTCTATCAAACCCTGTTTTATAATCAGGCTCTGTGATTGTAGAAATCATTTTTTCAATGTCTTCGGGGTGAATTACTGTTTCACCTGACATATTAAAGTTACATTCTAGCTCTTGTGCAATCTCACGCCTAGACATGTTTCTGGTTTCTTTATCGAACCATTCAATATCTCGATCAGGGTGTACATCCCATGGGAGTTTTGTGGGGAAAAAATCATTGTTCTCTTCTTCGGAAGCTACATAGGTTTTGTGAAACCAATTACCAACGCCGTTAGGGGTAGATAGAGCAATGCAACTTCCACCGGTTGATAGTGTTGGATACAAACCCATCCACAGTTCATCTAATCCTTCGATGTGTGCAGCCTCATCGAGCACCAAAAGTGACAAAGCTTCAGAACGACCAGCATCGCCAGACGTAGATGAAGCTTTAATTTGTGAACCATTGGAAAGCTCGAAAGAAGTTCTATTATCTACTGAGATTGTAGAGATTCGTAACCAAGTGGGTACGTGCTTCATGATGTTTTTTACTTTCTTTACCAAGTTCGAAGCTGTGCCAAACTTGGTCGCCATGACAAGTACGTTCTTGTCTCGGTGAAACATCATAAGCCAAACAACATATCCCGCCGTGATGGTTGAGATACCTAGCTGTCTGGCTTTTAAAATTACATTGAACCGGTGATCATTAAAAGATCT
>Ga0163109_10004876_pt1 | contig 10156 bp, 8 predicted proteins | sample CRUFie1St13metaG_FD_108704 | JGI IMG/M metagenome (GOLD analysis project Ga0163109, IMG submission 108704) | Marine microbial communities from the Costa Rica Dome - CRUD Field 142mm St13 metaG | ecosystem: Environmental > Aquatic > Marine > Oceanic > Photic zone | place: Costa Rica: the Eastern... | reverse complement strand
AAGTATATCAACTCATTTAAAAGGGGTTCTTTGGGTGAAATTGGAGGGATTAATGTCTGGTTTTCGACAGTATGGAAATGAGAAAATACCCCTGGTTCGCGTTGAGGTTCAATTTTTTTTTCTATAATTTGTATCGGCTTATTAAAATCAATATCGTCCCACTTAAGCATAGTTTCATAACTATTGAATTCAATAGTTCTTTTTTTACCAATATTTAACCAGCTAAGCTCAAAAATAACATTTGTAAATTTATCTAAGTAATTTAGATTTAAAATGCAAGATTCTAGTTTGCCATCTTCTCTAAAAGATACTGGAATTAAGTTTATATTTTGAGGTTGTGAGCCAAGAATATAGTTTAATATTGAAATAACATGTGGGCCGAAATCCCAAAGTACATCTATGTCTTTAATATTTGTCCCATAACTACAATATTTTCCGGAGATTGTTTTAAAGATTAAATTATTCTCTTGAATATATTTTTTAATAAATTCAATTGAGTCATTGAATAAAAATGTATGTCCAACGATTAGTGCTGTTTTATGTTCAATAATTAATTCCTCAATTATTGACACTTCTTCTACGGAAAAACACAATGGTTTTTCACAAAAAATATTTTTATTAGCCTTAATTAATTTAGTTACATAATCAAAGTGTGTTGTAGCAGGTGTTGCAATAACAACAGCTTTTATACTTTCATCATTTAATATTTCATCGAAAGTAATTAGGTTGAATTCATCTTTATTTAAGTCAATATATGGATCACAAACCATTATCTGATTAATTTCAGATATTTGAGTTAAAGTTCTATAAAGATTCTTACCCCACCTACCAAAACCAATTTGTGCTACTTTCATATTTAAACCTTACCAGCTAAGTTAAGTTTTTTTGATAGTTCAATAATGATAAAAAATTATCAAAAACTTTAATATTAGAATTTAAGTAGGGTTTTTGTGTGTTAATCATTATTTTGTTTAAATTCAAATCATTAAAATCAGAAATATCATCACTGATAAATAAGTCATTTGAAGAAATTTTTATTTTATTACTTAACAGAGCTTCTTTTTTTGTTGAGTAGCTTCTCGATAGAATTATGTTATTGAAATATTTTTTTAAACCCAGGTAGCGTAATTGCATCATCAATTTAGTTTTACTTTGACGATTAGTAACTAGACACAAATTAAAATTTTTTACTTCATTTAAATAGTCTTTAGAGTATTTATATACTTTGTCTTTTGCGAGCAAAGAAGTATTTTCAATATTATTAATAAAAATTTCTAAAAAAAGATTTAAATTACTATGTTCCGGAAAAAGTAGTTGATAAATTTCAACACTTGATAAATGTGTTTCTTTTAAATCTAAATATTTTTGGAATGAAATATTAGTGGTTAATTTCAGTACATTTATTGTTTTTAAGAGACACAAATATTGTCTTTTGTTAGTGTTAACTAAGGTACCGTCGAAATCAAAAAATATATTTTTCATAATCAGTAGAACTTAAATCACTTTTTTTTACTAATTTTGGCCTTGTATCCATATTTCTTATCCATAAATAATTATTTTCTAGTGGGCTAAATGTATTTTCTAAGTTAGGAAATTGGTTATACAAAAAAATATTTTTATATATTGCTGGAAAATTTAATCCAAGACTCGTAAAGAACTCAATTGTCGTAAAAAACCTACCTATATTAATTTCTGTTGGATTAGGAATTCCTTCAGAGTCATATGTTAAATCAACACCATATAAGCCATTTGGTCTACTTGAAACTGCTTTCACACTCTTAATACAAATTTTATCTAGTTCTTCATCAGAAAATAATTCTCCTACCCCTGTAACACCAGTTATTCCACTTGGTGCCCTATTACCATGCACCCACGATTGTCTTTTTCTTGCTTGAGAAATGACTAATTTTCCATCATGCCAAATAGACTGCCATGTAACTGTTTGGGGTGTTAATAATTCTGCAGCTAAAAACTTTCCCCAACCTTTATGGTGATTAATCCACGATTTTATAAATTCATAATCATTTGTTTTTAATGATCCTTGCCCACCACCACCAACTGTATTGAGTCTAAACCAAATATCACTATTGTTGTTTCCTAACTCTTTGAATGACACCCTCAAATCAGCTTCATCATTAATTAAGATATTCCTTGGAACCTTAATTCCTGCGCTTTCAAACTTAAGATAAGAATTGAATTTATATACACAATTAACAAATTCTTCATGTTTCGGTATAAAAAATAAATCTTCAAAATTATCAATCTTATTTCTATTTTTTGAAATTTCAAACAATTCAAAATCATTCTGAAAATGTAGAAAACTGGGCTTTTCTTCAAAAATTAATTTATTTAAAGTGTCAATATATTTTTTTGAACCTGCAGGTGGAAATAAATACTTTTTTGGAATATTTGAAGTTAATAAATCATTGATGTTTGAACCAATACCAACTATCTCTTCACTATTATTTTCTAATTTTAATGAATTAAAAACTCCTTCAGTTGCAGGTCCTCCACTACTACCAAGAATAATTTTTTTGGTCATGATATTACATAATAGATGATTAAAGATGTCAAAATAATTAATTATTCAATATTATTTTAATTAGGATATGTTAAGCATGGATAATAAATCATTAACTGTACTGATTCCCTTGTACAATAAAGAAAAGTTGATAAAAATAGCGGTAAGTCAAACTGTAAAGCTTGTGCAAGATTTAGACTATGAAATAATTGTTATTGAAAATGAATCAACTGATAATTCAAAACAAGAAATTGAAAAATATATCAAAAACTGCAACGACAATGTAAAGCTCATTTCAACAAAAAAAGGATTGGGAAATGCTTTGAAAGCTGGAATAGAGTCTTCAAGTAAAAAGTACATAACTTGTATACCTGCTGATTTCTCTACCGGTACTTCAGAAATAAGTTTTTTTAAAAATTCTTCTGACTTCGAATATGTTATTTCTTCGAGAACGCACCCATTATCAAACTCAAATCAAAAAATTCAACGTACGATTATTAGTAAAGTTTTTAACTTTCTAAAAAAAATTATATTAAGTTTAAATTACCAAGATACCCAATTCTCTTTCATCATTAAGACTGACTTAGCAAAGGTTTTATCTTTAGAATGTAGAAGTTCCAGATTTTTTATTACAACAGAACTTGTTTACTATGCGGTGAAAAATGGGATAAAGATTAAAGAGATACCAGTTGAAATTCATGAACAGGTAGGAAATGTGACTACTGTTAAAGTATTGAGAGATTCTCTTGAAATATTGTTTGAAATGCTAATGTTATTTAAAAGAGAAGGGAGGCTCAAATAATGACAAATACTTCCTCTGAAGATTTAGACAAATTCGGTAAGTGGTATCTTGAAAGCCAGCTAGATATTGATAGGCTTGTCATAAAAAAAAGATATCAAGAACATAAAAAATATTTTTTTGGTAACACATGTTTGGAGCTTGGTCCAGCTGAAGGGGTGATGACAGAAGAATTATTAAATGACTTTAAAGAATTAACAGTAATTGAAGGTTCAAAATATCTTTTAGACCAAATAAATGAGCATGAAAAATTAACTAAAATTTATGGCTTATTTGAAGAAGTAAGCCTTGATAAAAAGTTTGATACAGTAATTGCAGATCATATTTTTGAACATGTTGATGAACCTAAATTATTACTAAACATTGTTAAAAATTTTATGCATGAAGATTCAAGATTGATAATTGGTGTTCCAAATGCAGATTCATTTCACAGAATATTAGGTGAAAAATTAGGAATGCTTAAGTCAAGATTTGACTTGAACGAAAGAGATCATCAACATGGACATCAAAGAGTTTTTGACATCAGCAGCCTTAAAGAACTTGTTGAAAGTTGTGGGTTTAAAACGATAGCTAATGGAGGTTTATTATTTAAGCCATTATCTTTTAAACAATTAGAAGATATATTTTCAGTTGAGCAACTAGATGCTTTATTTGAAATGGGAGAAATTTTTCATGAAAATGCTGCTGAATTAACATTAGTCGTGACAATTTGATGTGTTTTAATGCTATTTAGAATTATTATTTTTTAAAATTGTAAGTGCAGTAGATATCATTGCATTCCATGATTTCAAGACTATCAATAAAGTTTTGAATAAAATTATAGGAATTTGCTAATTCAAAATCTCTCGTAACCAAAACAACAGATGGTTCATATCTTCTTAAATCTTCTTTGAAAAAAGTAAACATTTCTTCTTCATTGAAATTAAGATGTTCAGGATTTTCAAATAAAAGCCAAGACCTAGGACCTTGAATAATTGAATGGTTATCTAAAAAAGGATAATAAATATGAGGATTTAGTAAATTTGAAAGAAAAACCCCGTAAGAAAAATCTTTTTTGGCTACATTTTTATTTATTTCAATATCGTTAAAAGTTAGGTTTGTTAGTTTTACTTCGTAATTATATGAGGAATTAGTATTGGAATAACCAACAAGTATTGCAATAAAAACTATAAGTATTTTTCTGAAATCAAATTTACTTTCATTTGTGATAACAATTCCCAATAATAAATATACAGGTATAATCAACAAATTCTTGTAATGATCAAACCTTGATTCACTTATATACAAATGCAACAATTCTCCTATAAACCAAACAAAAACCATAGTTTGTAAATTTATAGTTTTGAAATCAATAAGTTTAAAATCAATTTTCAATGATATAAGAAATATTGGAATCAGTAACAAAACAAATATATTTAAAAAACCTAAAGTAGGTATATTCGTGTAGGGTAAAGAACTGTAATTTATTACAAAGTCTAAATTAAGAATGTAGTATTCATAAAGCTGATTAGTGATTGTAAGGTAAAATATAAATAAAACAGCATTTAAGCACATATAAAGGTAATATTTTTTAATTTTTAAAACAGTTATGTAAATTAAAACTAAAAATGCTGGAATAATGAAGGATATAAGTGTAAAAATTGCAGAAATCAAAAATAAGGAAGAATAAAAATATTTTTCTAAATATAAAAAGTACAGAGAAAGCAATACAAATGTACTACCAATTATTCTTGCACCAATTCTTGTTTCATTAGAATCAAAAAGTAAATCTTGTGTTATAAAAAACTGAATGAATATGATTATTTCTGGACTTATTTTCTCTAAACTAAGTAATTTATAAATACAAAAATTTACAACAAAAAGAATAACCAAAATTAAAAATATAAATACAAACCATTGATTTATTTCTAGAAATAAAATTAGCTTCGACGAAAATTTAAAAATCTCATAAAGCATAAATCCTTTTATATCAAGGGCTGCCTTATAGATAGGAAGATTAAAGAAGTTACTTTTTAAGCCACCTATAAAAAATATATAATTATCTGGGTTACTTTTTGTTGTGTGGTAAAAGCTATCAAGAGAACTGATAATAAAGATTATTAAAATTGGAATATAGTAAATATATTTATTTAATTTTTTATAACTCAATACTGTGAAATAAAAGTAAGCAAGAATAATTACACTTGTAGGTAAATAGAATTTAAATATTAAAAATAAATAAGCTGTATTTTTATTTTTGATAATTTTTGTATTAAATAAAAATATTACAAATATTAAAAATATAAAAAATTCTATATTTTTTAATAATCTGAAATCATTTAAATAATCTTTTAGATAAATAGTTAAGTCAATTGAAATAGAAAAAAAAGTAATAATTAAAAATACTCTTAGACTTTCATTTTTTGATAAAAGTATTAGTTGGTATAGAGCAAACAGGAAAATTGGTATAAATATAGTTAATATCAATGCGTTTGAGTAACTATAAAGGCTATTAAACCCATAATTTGCAATTAAAAATCTCTCGTCAAAAAGAAAATTAAAAATTAAAATAGATCCAACTAGATAATATTTGTATTTGTTGTTATATTTTGAACTTAAAAATTGAAAAATTACAATATTTAAAAGCAAAGAAATGATAAACAAATATTTTCCTGGAATGTATAGTTGAAGATTTACTTTTAAACTCAGTAAAAATAAAAAAATAATAAAAAAAGTCTTAAAAATTGTTTCTTTTAAAATATTAAAATTTTTTATTTTCATCATGCTTATTTTCTATGTGGTAAGAATATTACAATTTGATAAAGATTTTATAAAAATAAGATTAATTTCTCGAATCTTAAAAATATCCTTTTTAATTCCCAATTGATTTAAATATTTTCATTTTTAATTATATTTCTTTAATTTATGAAAATAAATTGAAATAAAGAATCTTTTTCAAATAAATAAAAGGGAACATCTATGATAAGACCAGAAATAATCAATACATAACTCATTTTTCTATAATTATTAATTTTTTTTAGATGTTCATCTTTAACAAATATTATTATTAATAATAAAATTAAAAAGCACCATCTCCCAAAATCTTCGGCTACGAAAAAGAGGCCAAAAAAAGGTCCGTTTAAAAAAATAATATTTTTATTTTCAAAGTTAAAAATTTTCATTAAAAGCACCAGAGAAATTATAATAAAAATCCAAAAAAGTATTTTATTTTCTACTCCGTTAATAATTTGATTTATAAATTGAGAATTTTCATAATCAGCATTTACAAATCTAGCATCTAAATATCTTGGTGCACCCCAGCACTGTAGATTATCTAACAGTAATGCAATTCTTCTTCTGTGAATATCGTCACAAAGTTCTTTAAAGCCTAAATAATTTTCAGTTGTGAAATGATTTAAAACTATAAACACATTAAGAGCTATCAAATTTAAAAAAGATAAATACTTAAAAATTTTAAATTTTTTATCTTTGGCAGTTATTATTTTCCAAAAAATTGGAACAAATAATAAGTAAATTTCATGTGAAAGTATTAAAAAAATAGATGAAAAGAAGAATATAAATAAATTTTTATAAGAATTAAGATGATTTTTTCTTTTGTATAAAAAAATTAAAAGATTGACAATAAGAAACTCTTTCCTTCCAAAAAATTTATCCAAATTATTTACAAAATAAATTAGCCCATAAGGTACAAAAATAAATATTAGGGTATTTATTAATAAAATATCCTTTATTTTTTTATAAACAAAAATAAAAATATGCGTTACGGAAAAAAAACTTAACATGAAAACTATGTAGGGTAAGTAGAAAGTTTCTTCAATAATACTTTTAGTCATAAATGGGTGTTCTTTTTGAACTTGTAATAATATGTTATTTGAGTCAATGAAACCAAATACTTTTGAGAATAAATTTGATAAGTATAAAGTTAGCTCTCCAGCCAGTCCTCTTCTTACAAATCCTCCTTTATATGTAATTAAATATTCTGAAAAAGCCCATTCATTTTTAAATGTATATAAAAAATTTTTTTTGTATATAAAAAGAAAAAATTTAAAACACAAGTAGATAAGAAAAGAATTTATTAAAATTATTTTTGGATTTTTTTTTACAAAGCTATTAATATTTTCTATCAATTCGTAGCCAAAGGCAGAATCGAACTGCCGACTCCTTGCTTTTCAGAAAAGGGCAAACCATGTGACCTTTCATAATTGTAACTTATTCGTAATTAATTATCGATCATTTGCAAGAGGCTTTAATTGTGTATGTTCCAAATATTTTTTATGTATTCTTTCCATTTCAGCATCTACATAAGTTCTGTCTGAGCTTTCAGCATTTTTGTAATAAATAAAATCTAGCGTCAAGCTATTTTTAGATTTCTCATCCAAGCTATATTTCTCTAATGAAGTTTTATCAAAATCATATGGCAAAGCGAACAATGAAAGTAATTTATTTCTTTTATTAATAGATTTAGCAAACTCAATAAAATCAACAGATTCTTTTATCCAAAACTCAATTTTTGAATCTAAATTATAATCAGAATTGTTTACGTATTCACTTTGAACTGGTTCATCAAACTGTCTGTAATACACAAAGTGAACATTCCTACTTTTTAAAATTTTTCTGAACCTTTTTATCTTTTTGTTAAAACTTTTTACTAGTTCATCAATTTCTGGATAATGCATAAAGTTTAATTCTGGGTATCTTTTAGCGACATGATGTTGAATTCCAAGTTCTTCACTCTGCAAGCTAAGTTCTTTTTCTGTTAATTTCGTTATTAAATTTTTTTGAAATTTCTTATGTGTTGTTAATGTGAAATCTGCTTCTTCTGTCAATCCTTCAAAGTCATTTTTGATAATATCTTTTACATAATCTAGGCCAATATCTAGATTCCATAAGTAGTCAAAAAATTCTGTCGGATAGTGTTTATAGTACGTGTTAATTAAGAATATTTTTATGTCACAACCACTTCCTAATGAAATTATAAGTTCCCTGTTGAGCAAGGAGTGTGTTGCATACTTCAACTTTTTTTTAATTGCAGATATAAATAATTTCATGTTTTACAAATGTTAGTATGTTTTTTATTTATTGTGGCTAGAGGCACAATCGAACTGCCGACCCCTTGTTTTTCAGACAGAGGCAAACCATTTGTCCTTTCACCATTTTACATTAATCATCTTTATTTAGGCTCATTTCTAAAAGGCTCTATTACGTAACCGGCAGTAATTAACGAAGACTTCTTTTGTGAGAGTGTGACAATTCTGTGACCATATCTGCATTGCACGGTTGCAACATTGCAAGGAGAAATACATTAAGGGAGTTTTCAGACGCACTAAGCCCTTTTTTAAAATATTAAAAATTACTAACTTATTTTATACACTTTCTCTATACCTTTATTGTATTTTGAGTAAGTGACAGGATTATTCACAAAATAATTTTCAATATCATAAAAATTTTTGTTTAAAATTTTATACTCTAAAATATACATTTCATCTTTTGCGTTTATTTTATTTAAAGAACGATTAGGAGTAGATGTAAAATTAATAGCATTGTCTATAGTAATCCTTACATGACCATCAATATTGAAATACTGTCTTTTATAATCTACTAATAATGCCGGATAAAGTATTTTTTTATCGTATATTGAATATTTAATTTCTTGAAATGTTTTAAATTTGGTATTTTCTTTGAATTTAAATTTGCCATTTTGATTATTGAGTTTTATTTCTAAATCTATGATACCGTCAGTATTTTTTCTAAATCTATATTTATATTTTTCAACGTCAACCAAAAGACTATTTTTATAAAGAATGAAATCTAAAGTGTCCATATATAAACTACTTATTTGTCTTTCGGGATATAAAATTGTTAAATTATTCTTAAAATAATTTTTAAATTGAAATAATTGATTTTTTGTTAAACAAAATTTATATTCTTTTCTAACCTCTAACATTATAAATTGATCCTAGTTGGGTATATTTTTGATCATCATTACACGTCTCAGAGTTCACTTCAATCAATCCACCAACAAATTCTTGTTTTTTTCTATATAATGCAAAACAGTATTCTAAATTAGAATCTTTAAATTCTTCAATAGCTGATAATTGCTTGAAATCAGCAGACAATACGCCATAAGTTTTTATGTTTGGTACAGACACTGCGTCTGGAAGAAAATATAGATCTCCGCAATCAAAGTTATAAAATTTTTCTTCTTTATCGAATGGGTAAACTATATAATCGTCTCGATAATTTGGAATTCCTGAGTCATTTATTTGATAACTGTAAAACCCAGGGTTTTTATTATGAAAATCTTCAACTAATTTATCCGCCCTATAATATGCTCTAATAAAAAACCAGTTTTTAAAATACTCCGAAAAATCTTGATTGTTTCGTAAATGCCTAATTGCATCCATATCTTTGAAGGTATCTCCTATTACAAATTTGTTAGTAGTAGTTGATATTTGATAATCTTTAAAAGTTTTAACAATTGTTGAAAGATCTTTATACCCTTTAGAACAAATTGCTGCATGTACAAAAACTTTTCCTTTGTATCCGTTTTGCTCAACCCATTCATTAACATTTCTACTGCTATTGCAGCTAGCAATGTAAACTAAATTATTTTTTTTGGGGTCATTAAGTATATTGTCTAGAAAACGGATATTATTTTCTATCAAAGAGTTATCTATCTCGTACCTTAGGGTGTTGTCTAAATCAAAAATATAAACAGCATCAACTTTTTCTAATGAAATACTGTCTGGTTGTTGATCAGTTTTTTGCTCAATTATTAGATCCTCTGATATAGCACTAGATTCAATATTTAAGGTTCTGCTACTTTTTCTTTCTTT
>Ga0163109_10004875_pt1 | contig 10158 bp, 10 predicted proteins | sample CRUFie1St13metaG_FD_108704 | JGI IMG/M metagenome (GOLD analysis project Ga0163109, IMG submission 108704) | Marine microbial communities from the Costa Rica Dome - CRUD Field 142mm St13 metaG | ecosystem: Environmental > Aquatic > Marine > Oceanic > Photic zone | place: Costa Rica: the Eastern... | reverse complement strand
CCCGTTGCACAGGCCCGCAGCTGGCAGGAACAGGGGGCCAGTCGCTTGCATCTTGTCGACCTCGACGGTGCCAAACGTGGAGAACCGGTGAACGACGCAACGGTTCGTGCCATCACTTCGGCACTGGATATTCCGGTCCAGCTGGGGGGCGGAGTGCGTTCGCTTGAGCGGGCTGCAGATCTGCTGGCATGTGGGCTCGACCGGGTGATTCTCGGCACGGTGGCGATTGAGCAACCCGCCCTGGTGACAGATCTGGCCAAGCGCTATCCCGGTCGGATCGTGGTGGGGATCGACGCCAAGGATGGTCGGGTGGCGACCCGCGGCTGGATCGAGCAAAGCGACGTTCTTGCAACGGATCTGGCCCAGCAATTCAGCGATGCAGGAATCGCGGCGATCATCACCACCGATATCGCCACTGATGGAACTCTGGCGGGCCCCAACCTCAACGCTTTGCGGGCCATGGCTCAGGCCAGCACGGTTCCTGTGATCGCATCCGGTGGCATTGGCTGCATGGCTGATCTGCTCTCTCTTCTCCCTCTGGAGCCCCTTGGCGTGAGTGGCGTGATTGTTGGTCGGGCCTTATATGACGGTCGAGTCGATTTGGCGGAGTCGATTCAGGCTCTGGCGGAATCTCGGCTGCAGGATGTCACGAACTGTTCGGCTGATCTGGCCTGATGCATCGGTGATCGACGCGCTTTAAAGTGTCTTCAATGACGACCCCCACGTGTTAAGGCGCGACGCCACTTCCGCAGTGAACGTCACCTCCACTCGAGGTCTCAATGATGTTTTCGAACAGTGCCGCGATCTGGGGATGCGTCTGAGCCGTCAGCGGCGCATGGTGCTGGATCTGCTCTGGACTGAAAAAAGTCACCTCAGCGCGCGCGACATTTTCGAAAAGCTCAATACCAGTGGTCGAAGCATCGGCCATACATCCGTCTATCAAAATCTGGAGGCGCTCCAGTCCGCTGGAGTGATTGAGTGTCTCGATCGAGCCAGTGGTCGCTTGTACGGATACCGCAGTGATCCCCACAGTCACCTCACCTGTCTGGACAGCGGATCCATTGAGGACATCGACGTCGAACTTCCTGCCGATCTTCTCGATCGAATTGAGCAGACGTCCGGCTTTCGTATTGAGTCGTACACCCTTCAACTGAACGGTCGCCGCACCCTGGAGAACTGAGCCAAGGCTCGGTACCTTGACGACATCGTCTCTTGTTTCCGCTTGGCTGCCTCCTCTCCAGTGCGGATGTTGCTGTTGGCTCCGGAGCCATTCGGAGAGTCCCTTGCTCTGCAGCTGACCAGCCGAATGTCCGGTTGGAACGTGGTTCTGAAGGCCGAACAGCTGAAGGGCGCACCGAAGATGGTGATCTGGTCCATCGATGCCCTGTTGTCTTTGCCGGCGTTGCAGCAGGAGGTGCGGCGGTTGCAGGAGCGTTGGCAGCCGGCACCACTGTTGTTACTGCTGCCTGAATCGTTCACCGCAAGCCGGGATCAGCTACTGGCTCTCGGGGCAGAGGGTCTGCTGCAGAGCGGCGGTGTGGAGCAATTGACGGACGCCATCGAAACCATGCTCAGCGGTGGTCGGGTGGTTCAGCTTCAGGCGTCTGCATCGCAGCCAAGCCAGACCATCTCACCGGCCATGGGCCTCGGCCAGTGGTTGCTGGTGAGCGGCCTGCAGCAGATCAGCAACGATCTGCAGGTGATCGAAGCGATGCTGAAGCCCCCACCGAAGGAAGGCCTGCTGAGGTTTCTTCTGGAGGGCCGCTGCCGTGAGCTGCATCAGGCTCGTGCGCTGTTGTTGTGGCTATGGGGACCCTTGCAGATGGGTTTGGCGGATGCCGTTCCTCTCAAGGGGGCATCTCGTCTGTCTTCCGATGATCACGACGCCACATCGATCACCTTGCGCCAGCGCAATGCCGCGGCTGTCTGGGACTCCATCCATGACCGTCTCGCTGATGCGGTGCAGGCAGGCCTCAGCAATGCAACCGGTAGGCTTTTGGCGATTGAAGCTCTTCAACCGGAGCGGCGCCGGGAGTTGCTGCTGGCCCTGCTGCAGCAACTTGATCAGTTGCTGGCTCGTTTGCGGCGGGATGAGTTGGATCCCGATTGCTGGAGTGATCTGCAGCCGGAACTGCGGCGGCAGGCGCTGACGTCGATGGCCGGAAGCTACGTGCGGATCCCGCGGAACGGTGCGCTGCTGCCAGTGGCGGCAGCGCTGTTGGACGATGCCGAATTCACGGATGAGGACGAAGACCTGCCCGATCCCATCGGGATGCTGGCGCCGCTTCTGGCTGATCAGCCCGTGTTGGTGAATGGTCAGCTGCTGCCGGCAGATGATCCCCGTGCCCTGCTGCAGTTGGAGACGCTGGTCAGCAACTGGTTGGTGCGCACCGCCGAGCTGATCGGTGCCGAGCTGCTGGAGGCATGCGGAAGCTGGCCTGAGTTACGCCGCTACATGCTTGGGGAGCGGTTGCTGGCAACCCGCGAACTGGATCGTGTGCGGAATCAGCTGAACAGTCAGCTTCGCTGGGCGGACTGGATCGAACGCCCCATTCAGCTTTACGAGAGTCGACGATTGCTGTTTGAGCTGCGTGGTGGTCGGATCCAACCGCGCCTGCTCACCGAGCCCCGTGATGAGGAGCTCAACCAGCTGGGCTGGTGGCAGCGTCAGGTGGCCCTGCTGCTGGAAACCCGTGACGCTCTGGCTCCTCAGGTTCAGGCTGTGATCCAACGCCTGGGAGATCTGGCGGTGGTTCTGCTCACCCAGGTGCTCGGACGGGCGATCGGTCTGATCGGTCGTGGCATCGCCCAGGGCATGGGTCGTGGCCTGGGGCGTGGCTGAGGCCACAATGGCCGTTCCGACCTCGGCTTGATGGGCTGTCTACTGGTTCGCGCTCTGAGCCTTCTTGCTGCTCTGCTGCTTGTGGTTACCCCGGCTCAGGCCGTTCTCAACGACGATCGTTACGACGGCAATATCTATGCCCTCTATGCCGGCAACGGCTCCTTGGTTCCCCCCGCTAATCCCCTGTCGGAGTCCCTGGATCAGGGGCGCACCGCCGTGATCGTTTATTACCTCGATGACAGCGCTGTGAGCAAACGTTTTGCTCCTGTGGTGTCAGAGCTGCAGCGGCTGTGGGGGCGCAAAATCGATCTTTTGCCTCTCACCGTTGACCCTCTGCAGGGCCGCGAGGCGACGGGCCCCGCTGATCCGGCCAGCTACTGGCACGGCTTGATTCCGCAAGTGGTTGTGATCGGTCCCGACGGGCGTGTGATGTTTGACCAGGAGGGGCAGGTTCCTCTGAACGAGATCAATGCGGGGATCAGCGAGGCCACAGGTCTGCCGGCGCCGGAGTTGCCGTCACTCGATCAGGAGGGCAGCTTCAACGAGGTGAACATCGAGGTCACATCCGGATAACGCATCGGATCGCGTGTGGACCGCTGATGCAGCTTTACGCTGCGGCGAACTTTGTTAGACGCTGTGTCTGTGCTGATCGCTCCGTTGGCCCTTGGACTCGGAGTCACCTGGCTCGAACTGCGTCATCGGCTTCGTCCCGCGTCCCCCTTGCGGCTCAGTCCCAGAGATTGGAGTGTTCAGAATGACGCCGACACGATTCATGTGACGGGTTGGCTGGAAATCAGTAATCCCCACCGACGCATGGAGGTGTTCGTCCCCGAGCTGAGGGTTGATCCGGTGTTGCTTGGGCAGGCCGATCCCTCTGGCCTGCAGGTGACCACTCGGATCGAAGCCCAGCATCCCGACGAGGAGTCGCGAGCTGATGGCTATTGGGCGGCTTACATCGTCAAAGGGTGCAGCAGCACCTGCGCCCGGGTCAGCATCACGATCAGCGGCCCCGAGGCTCAGAGCGTCGTTGACAGCCTCTGGGTTGAGATTCATTGGATCAATTACGGACCGTTCGGTCGGCTGCCTCGACGCCAGGGTGTGTTGGTTCCACTGCGTCGCCCGAACCCAATATCGGCAGCCGACGCTTCATTCCAATCCGGGGAGCGTTGCCAGGTGCTTCCTCTGCGCACCCACCTGCTCGGCCCCCTGGACGATCCGATCGCGGTTTTGCGCCGCTACGCCGAAAACGTTGTTCAGCCGGGTGATGTGCTCACACTTGGGGAAACGCCTTTGGCGGTCATCCAAGGCCGTTATCGACACCCCAGTGAAGTGAATCCTGGTCTGGTGGCCCGTCTGGCCTGCCGCGTTTTCCATCCCACCAGCAGTCTGGCCACAGCCTGCGGAATGCAGACTCTGATCGATCTCGTCGGGCCGACACGGGTGTTGTGTGCCTGGATTGGTGGCTTGTTGTTGAAACTGGCAGGTGTCCCCGGCGGCTTTTATCGGTTGGCCGGCGATCAGGCGAGGTTGATCGACGACATCACCGGTACAACGCCTCCCTATGACCAGACGATTGTTCTGGGGCCGGACCGTTCGCAGGCGTTCTGCGAGGAGGCAGCATCAGCACTGGGTGTCGCCGTTGCCATCGTTGACGTCAACGATCTCGGTCGCGTCAAAGTGCTGGCCTCCAGCTCCGGCTGTGATGAAGATCTGCTGACGCGAGCGCTCAAGCCGAATCCCGCAGGAAACGCCAACCAGCGCACCCCTCTGGTGCTCGTGCGTCCAACCCTGTGATGAGCACTAGATTGAGTTGAGTTACTGGCTCGGGGGGGATGTGATGACTCAGGGCCCCTGCTCCAACCTCAAAGTTGAGCCACTCAACCCAACGCATCTTGCCTGGTTTCCGCAGTTGCAAGGTGTGTTGTTGGGCGATCTGGCCGCCCGGATCGAGCAGCGCTTTCCTGATCTTCTGCCCAGCCGTTCCCCCCGTTGTGTGGTTGGAGTTGATGCGGAAGGCCCCCTGGCAGCCGCGGTCTCCCATCCGATCAATCGTCGCGGCAGCTGCTGGACCCTGCACTGGCCTCAGCAGCTGCGCACCAGCGCTCAGGTCAGCCGACGAACCGTTCAACGCACGCTTCTTCAAGCGGCTGTTCAGCGGGGAGAACACCAGGTGCGCAGCTGGGTGATTCGCTGTCCAGCGGCCGATGGCGATGCCATCGCACTGCTGCGTGAGCTTGGCTTTCAGCCCTTGCGTCCATTCCAGGTCTGGCTGCCTCCCGCGGAGCCGTTCAAGGCTGCAGCTCCTTTGCCGCCGGGTCTGGCATGGCAACCGATCAATCGTCGCAACGCCCAGCGTTTATGGCCGCTTGAGCAGGGCGGCTGTTTCAGCCATCTGCGCCAGATCACAGATCGCCATTGGCTTGATCTTCTGGATCGTCGTGGTGTCGGCTGCGGTGTCCTTCTCGCTGGCGACACGGTTCTGGCCGGTTGTTTGCAGCTGAATGAGCGAGGACAAGCCCGTCAGCTTGAACTGATGCGCGATGTGGCCTGGGACCCACGCCTGGATCAAGCTCTCCCTTATGTGCTTCAGCGAATTCATTGCTCCCAGGCCTCCGCCAGCCTTGTGACAGCCCTGGATGATGCTCAGATGGCGGAGCGTCTGCTGGACCAAGGCTGGACGCGCGGAGAGGAGCAGTTGTTGCTTGGTCGCAGTCTCTGGCGCCGTCAGACGACGCCCCGCAACGCCCAGCTCAGCCGCTCACTGGATCAGGTTTTCAGCCGCTTGCGTCCCCAGGGGCAACCGTTCCCCTCCCCCAGCCTCGGTCGCCGCTGAGGTGCCCGTTCCCTGCTCAGTGCTCAGCCTGGATGTGGGCCGTCGTCGTATTGGCCTGGCCGGTTGTGATGGCCTCGGCATCACGGTGACCCCCCTGCCTGCGTTGCATCGCGGCCGCTTTGAAGCTGACCTGACGTTGTTGCGACGCCACTGCCGTGAACGCCATGTGCAGGGCCTGGTGGTGGGTCTGCCCCTCGATGCGGCCGGAGATCCCACGGAACAGGCGGTGCACTGCCGCCGCTACGGGTTGCGCTTGGCTGCTGCCCTTGAGCTTCCCCTGGCCTGGGTCAATGAACACAGCAGTACCTGGGCTGCCGCGGAACGCCATGGTCTGGCGGGTGATCGCAGTGGTCGACTGGATAGTGCGGCGGCTGCCCTGCTCTTGGAGCAGTGGTTGCAGGAGGGGCCGGAGTTAAAACCGGCCCAGCCCGATGGAGGTCCCGCGGGCACCACGCCACGCGATGGTGGATCCTGAGCTCAGTGCCTTCCGATTTCATGCGCGACTCCGCCACCGGCAGCAGCGGTGACGTTCCCACCGTGCTCGTGCGGGACAGTGACGGAAAGGACCTGCTCTGCTTCCTGGAGCAGCTGATCCCACTCGATGGGCAGGATTACGCGCTGCTTACACCTGTGGATACGCCGGTATCCCTGTTCCGGCTTCAGGACGAGGGTGATCCGGAGCCGATCACCAGTGTCGACAGCAGTGAACCGATCCTCTCGGTTGCGGACGTTGTTCTCCAGGAGCATGAGCTAACCCTGGTGCGTTCCGCTGTGACCCTCACCGTCAGCGGGGAACTGGATGAGCCTGACCCGGATGAGTTGGATGAAGAGGATGAGGACGATGGAGACGAGGACGCGGAGACCTATGAGCTTCTGGTGAGCTTCATGGTCAAGGAACAGGACTATGGCCTCTACATCCCTCTGGATCCCTTCTTTGTGGTAGCTCGAATGGTGGATGGCCAGGCCGAATTGGTGGAAGGGGAGGCCTTCGATCGCATCCAGCCCCGTATCGAGGCGGAACTGGAGGAGCGGGAATGGCCGGAGTGAGTGGCCGTCACTGCCTGCAACCCTCCTGGGATCCAGGCCAGACCATCGCTCAGCTTTCGCTGTCCGATCTGCTCTCCCATGGCATACGGGCAGCGGTGATCGATGTCGATCGCACCCTTCTCACTGGCCGGGATGTTCAGCTGTCAGCGCCGGTGAAGGCCTGGTTGGTTGATGCGGGTCAAAGCCTGCACCTGCACCTGTTCAGCAACAACCCATCACAGCGGCGGATCTCCGCCGTGGCGGATCAGCTGAACGTGGATTTCACCTGTGGTGCGCGCAAGCCCCATCGTGCTGCGCTGCGCCGTGTTGTGGCTGAACTGAACCTTCCGCCGGAGCGCATCGCCATGGTGGGGGATCGTTTGTTCACCGATGTTCTCGGCGGCAACCGCCTTGGTTTGTTCACGGTTTTGGTTCGGCCGATTGCCAGTGATGGTGGGCCCTGTTCCCGTGATGGGATCCAGCGGCTGGAGCGGACTCTCGCGCGATGGTTGGGGGCCCCTGCGGCATGACGCTGTGGGTGGTCAAGCTGGGCACAAGCCTGCTGCGGGGGGATACAGCATCCGCGATCGAGGGTTACGCCCGGGGAATCGCCGCTGCGCAGCAACGTGGTGATCAGGTCGTACTGGTCACCAGTGGTGCCGTGGGTCTGGGTTGTCAACGGCTTGGTTTGAGCCAGCGTCCAACCTCTGTGGTGGCGCTTCAGGCGGCAGCGGCCGTGGGGCAGGGCCATCTGATGGCTTTGTACGAGAGCGCGATGGGGCGTTACGGATCCCGCGTGGCCCAGGTTTTGCTGACCCGTTCAGATCTGGTGGACCGACTTCGCTACCAGAAAGCCTCCGGAACCCTGCTGCAACTGCTCGATTGGGGGGTTTTGCCTGTCGTGAACGAAAACGATGCCGTTTCCCCTGTCGAGCTGCGCTTCGGCGACAACGACACCCTTTCCGCCCTCGTTGCTGCAGCGTTGAAAGCGGATCAGCTGCTTTTGCTGACCGATGTGGATCGGTTGTATTCCGCCGATCCACGCCGGGATGACGGCGCCCTGCCGATTGCGGATGTCCATCACCCCAAGGATCTGGAGGCGCTTCAGGCGGTAGCCGGTGATGGTGGGCGCTGGGGAACGGGGGGTATGACCACCAAACTGGCGGCCGCGCGCATCGCCACCGCCAGCGGCGTCACCATGCAGCTTGATGACGGCCGTGACCCCGGGCGCTTGGAGGCTCTTCTGGCCGGTGGACGCGGGGGCACAGTGTTTCATCCACATCCGGATCCCCTTGGCAATCGGCGCAGCTGGCTGGCCCATGTCTTGGAACCTGAAGGCACTCTGGAACTGGATGCCGGAGCCTGTGTCGCCCTGCAGCATCAAGGCGCGTCACTGCTGATGGTTGGGATCACGGCAGTGGAGGGGCAGTTTTCCTCCAACCAGGCTGTTCGGTTGGTGGATTCCCGGGGAGATGAGCTGGGTCGCGGTCTCTGTTCCATGGCCAGCGATCAGTTGCGACAGGCCTTGATGGAGATGGACGCCACCGTGCCATCCCCAGTGGTGGTCCACCGGGATGCACTGGTGCTGCATCAACGCTGAGCGCGCTTACGATCCGGCCGCCGCGCCGTTTGATCATGCGCTTCAGCTCCCTGCTCAAGGCCCTGCAAACGGGGGATGCAGGATTGCTCTGGAGCAACCCCGGTGCTGATCCTCCGTTGACGGGTGCCGCTTCCCTTGAGCTGGCCGCGGCGGATCAGCTCAGCTTTTTGGAGAAAGGAAACGCTCTCACCTCAGAGCTGGGGCAAAGCTGTGTGGGGGCTCTTCTGCTCCCGGATCAACAGGACCTGATTGATCGTGCGAGTCAACGTGAGATTCCCTTTGCGGTGTTCTCCGACCCGCGCCTGGCCTTTGCGGAAGCTCTGGATCAACTGGTTCCACGCCGCCGGCCACCGGCCGAGATTCATCCAACGGCTGTGATCGATGAGCGGGCTGTGGTTGGGGCAGGCACGGCGATCGGTGCCAGGGTCTGCATCGGCGCTGGCAGCTGCGTCGGGGCGAATTGTGTGGTGCATCCCGGAGTGGTGATTTACGACGGCGTCCTTGTGGGGGATGGCTGTGAGCTGCATGCCAATGCCGTTCTTTATCCCGGCAGTCATCTGGGTCGCGGTTGTGTGGTCAGTGCCAATGCTGTTGTTGGTTCGGAAGGGTTTGGTTTTGTGCCAACGGCCAAGGGGTGGCGGAAAATGCCACAGACAGGTCGGGTTGTGCTGGAAGACCAGGTTGAGCTGGGCAGCGGAACCACCATTGATCGACCTTCTGTGGGTGAAACCCGGATTGGTGCGGGCACCAAAATTGACAACCTGGTGCAGATCGGCCACGGGGTCAGCGTTGGTCGCGGCTGCGCCCTTGCCGCACAGGTGGGGATCGCCGGTGGGGCTCAGATCGGCAACGGCGTCATCCTGGCCGGTCAGGTCGGTGTGGCGAATCGTGTGGTCGTTGGTGATCGGGTGATCGCCAGCTCCAAGAGTGGTTTGACTTCCAATGTGGTTGCGGGGCAGGTAGTGAGTGGATTTCCCGCCATCCCCAACCGACTCTGGCTGCGCTGTGCAAGCACCTTCAGCAAGCTGCCCGAGATCACCAAGACTCTGCGGGAGCTGAAGCGGAACGCCCCTCAGTAGTCTCGCCACCACTTCGCCATTCCGGTCCGTCATGGCTCAGCACCGCGTCGTTCTGCTCCCCGGCGACGGCATCGGCCCGGAGATCACCACCGTGGCGCGGCGGTTGCTGGAGGCGGTGAGCGAACGTCACGGTTTTGAACTGGTCTTCGAGGAACAACCGATCGGTGGCAGCGCCATCGATGCCACGGGTGAACCTCTCCCTGCCAGCACTCTGGCGGCCTGCAAAGCCTCTGATTCAGTTCTGCTGGCCGCCATCGGCAGCCCGCGTTTCGACAGCCTTCCGCGTGAGAAGCGGCCGGAAACCGGCCTGCTTGGGCTCAGGGCCGGTATGGACCTTTTCGCCAACCTCCGTCCGGTCAAGATTGTTCCGGCTCTGATCGATGCCAGCAGCCTCAAGCGTGAGGTGATCGAGGGTGTGGACCTGATGGTGGTGCGAGAACTGACAGGCGGGATTTATTTTGGTCAGCCCAAGGGTCGCCTCGAGGCCGATGGCGATGAGCGCGGCTTCAACACGATGACCTATTCCGGCTCTGAGGTTGATCGCATCGCCAAGGTGGCCTTTGACATCGCCCGGGAGCGTCGGGGTCGGCTCTGTTCCGTTGACAAGGCCAATGTCCTTGATGTGAGTCAGCTCTGGCGGGATCGCGTCGATGCAATGGCCCCTGGCTACAGCGGGGTTGAAGTGAGTCACATGTACGTGGACAACGCCGCCATGCAGCTGGTGCGTGATCCACGCCAGTTCGATGTGCTGCTCACCGGCAACCTGTTCGGCGACATT
>Ga0163109_10004873_pt1 | contig 10158 bp, 7 predicted proteins | sample CRUFie1St13metaG_FD_108704 | JGI IMG/M metagenome (GOLD analysis project Ga0163109, IMG submission 108704) | Marine microbial communities from the Costa Rica Dome - CRUD Field 142mm St13 metaG | ecosystem: Environmental > Aquatic > Marine > Oceanic > Photic zone | place: Costa Rica: the Eastern... | reverse complement strand
TTCCATTCAGAAGGCTGCGCACATAGGCTAGCACCTTCTTTATCATCTTCGGGCAATCAAGGTGAACTTGATTTGCTCCGTCTTTCGTCTTCGCATCGTAAATGATGCGTCGGTAGACAGCCTCAAATGGGGCTGCCTTTTCTTCAAAATCCGGATTTTCACATCCGGTTACATGGTCGTTAATCGATTCCATGAACCCGAGGAATAGCTTTCACCACCTGTAGTGTTAGGGGTGAGGGCTCACCCTTTCTATCCTAGGGTATTCAAAAATTTAGAATTTTTAGTACATCATATACTATTCAGTATAACGATTGTGATTAGATTCCCCAGTATCTTTCAGATTGGGCCTGCCTTGCTTGTACTGCTCTAACGATGGTTGTTGTTACCCAAAGTACTGCGATCCACATTAGAGGCTCAAGCATGTCCTCCCATATCTCTTGAACTGTGAAATCGTAACCAACTCCGGTCAGTACATCAATCGCAATCAATAGACCTTGATCTAGGAAGGAATAGACGACCATACCGAATACAGCTAAAATAATCAGTCTTCCAGAGAATGAACCTTTCTTCAAACGCAATAACATAAACCCGGCAGTAGAGGTAAGGAATGCAATAACAATCCACGCTAGAGCAGAGTGGACAACTCCAATCCATACAACGGAAGTGTTAGTTGTCGCTTCCAATTCGATGTATTTGTCATAGCCCATAGCAACAGCAAAGATTGCACTGAATACCGTGGTTGTCCAAAGTAATGAAGAGAACATAGCAGCGTCAGCGTTTTCTCGCATCTCCTGGGCAATTCTTCCAACGGTTGCTTCTAAACCAAGTCCCTTAGAGAGGATAAACAGACCGAAAACAAGAGGAAGGGAACCGATTACAATTCCTCCTAGAGTATCAGGTAGCATTACACCAAGACCGAAAATCGCCATTATTGCGCCCAAAGGAACTAGCATCTTTGCACGCCACTTAGGGTCTTCTAGTGCTTTTACAATGTAGTAGTACGTACCCTCAATACCTTTTGACTGTTTGACAATTACTTTTTGTACATGATCGATACGAACTTGGCTCTGTATAATCGGCATTACCGATTCGTCTTCTGCACCGTCTGTAACCAAGATCGCTTGGTCTGGTTGGAATTCAGTCACAACCTCTTCAAGTTGGGCAGCAATTGCTCTGTCAGACCTGACTCCAACCTTTTCATCACCGGTTAGAATGGCGACCTCGACATCGTCGCTCTCTCCTCCAATTTCAGCGAGGTTATCGTGCTGGTGAAGCGCACCGAGAATGGCGTTGGTATCGCTTTCCTCTGGGTCTGCAATTCCAAGTTTTAGAGCAGCGGTTAGGACTTGTTTTCTACCAACAACAGGTCCGCGTATCGCTGTTTTGAGACCTAGGTCGTTGTCTCTGTCTACAGTAATTACAAGCGTCCTAGTCATTACAATCCGCCCCGCCTACGGTTAACCGGACGCGCTTCCTGTTCATCAACCATCGCCCGGATTGATTTCTTGAGTGACGCTTTCCAAACCTTCGACTCTTTTTCGTCGCCTTTGTTTTGCGCGGATATATTTCAATGGATGGTCCATCCACGGTTGGTCACATAGCCTATCATCGCCCGTTCTAACCGCACAATTGTGATTTATTTTCAATTTGGAGCAACCAGAGGGTGTATACTCCCTTTCATACAAATGATTGACTTGGTAAGTTGTAGTAGATTCACTAAAGTCTGGAGCATCACGGAAGAAATCAACTGTTGTTTCAACAGGTAGGCCGATGCATCTTGACATTGAACCAAGGAATACCCTACCGAAGTGGTTTACGTTAACACCTTGAGATAATTCAGCGACAGCCTTCCGCATGCAAGGGGGCCAATCTTGCTCGCCCGCACCAATCAATGCAATTGTTTCAGCGGTTTTTGATGCCACTAGCCCACGAATCATTCCAACAGGCTCTGCAAGCCTTATCAATAGTCCCTCGTCCATTTTTTCCATTTTCTCGATGGCGTCCAAGCGAATATCATCTTTCATTCGCTCCCTAAGCAATCTTGCAACCTTGGCTCTCGAGGAATATTTCTCCCCCTCGTTATGCAAAGTTACCCAGCCATCACTAATTTCGCAATTTGGCAGCCTCCACCGTGATCCGGTAATTCCAGTACATAATTCGATAAAATCCGACAATCCCATTTTCCAAATCCCGTTTTCATCACACTCAATTTCAGAAACATAGGTCCTCGCAATTACGTTAATTGCAGGGTCTCTCTCAAGAATTCTTTGAGCTCTTTCTGCTTCCGCTTGGGCCCATCTTGAAATTAGCCTTTCATCCTCACTTGCTCCCACAACCAATCTTGCGTAGTAGAAGGAAAAAGCCTCGAGCAATCTTCCTTCTTCCGTGTGTATGTCACTGATTGATGCAACTTCTACTCCTTCATCACTATCGACCGAATCAACTAGTCTTGAGCGAGCTCTAACTCTCGCCCTGTCCATCATGCTACCATCTAGTAATTCATCGATGTCGATTTGATGTTTAGCAGCCATGCTCGCAATCCATGATCTCGCCTGCGGTAGGAATGGATACCTCGCAAGTGTGACCTCGTCCAAAAGGTCAGGAACAGTCAATGGCTTTGGCACGGAATATGATTCTCGGAGGAGGCATTTGAACCCTCTCATTCATTTGTAACTTGTCGGTGCGGGGAGCAATGAAGGCAGTTAACGAGGAACTAATTCTCATCCAAGATGAGATTAGAGAATCGTTTGGCTGGGGGTTAGATTCTGATTATGAGAGCGCAAAATTATTACTTGCAAGATGCAAGAATCCGGAACCAAATTTGAGATTTAATGGTAAAGTTACAGTTGTTGGTGCAGCCGCAGAACCGGGTGTAAAAACACAATTTCCAACAGTGGTTGCAGATGGGGCTATTGGAGCAATAGCAGACCTGTCAAGCGTGGCATTAATCGTTACTGATGGAGATGGTACTCCACACATAGAGAACGCATTGAACAAAGGAATACCAATATGTCTTCATGCACATGGTGACAATGTGGAATCTTGGAGTAGTATACTATCTAGAATCAATGATGAACAGGAGATCTTCTTAACGCATCAAACTCCAATGGAAATAGATGGTATGCATAATCCCGGCGGCTTTACAGACGGAGATAGAGCGGTATGCATAGCTTTTGCTTTGGGCGCTAGCCAAGTAGAATTGGTAGGATTTTCTACCGATGATGTAGGGCAGTGGTCTGGAGTTACCGATAAAAAACGAAAACTAATCAAGTTGCAGTGGATGAATAAAGTGCTTAACATACTGTCTTTGGGGGTTTGAAATGAAGAGAAGTTACTGGTTGTGGTTGATCTCATTGCTTGTGGTAAACACAGGCTGGTACTTCGTTAGCGAGCAAAGTGCTACCCAAGAAATTAACCGTCCTGGTGCTGATTTTGAGGAAAATCGAGAAGCGGAATTATCGAGCATTGTTGGCAATGAAATCGAATACGAAATCGAACACTGTTTTGAATCATTAAATGGTCGTGTCTTGTCTGTAAATCTTAGTATTGAGCAGGGCTCTGAAACTATTTACTCTTGGTCGGGAACTACAGATGACGGATGCGTTGTACATTCGGCAACCGCAAATGAAGGGAAAATAATTGTTCTAACTTCGGTCGAGGAGGGAGTTGAAACAAATACAATGGTTACTACTTGGCCGCTCAAGGGTGCTTTCATTGGTGGAGTTGTATTGTTCTCTATCGCAACAGTAGCAGTAGCATTTGGAGAAAAATTCGCTCGCTACGTCATCAAACAAAGAATGGCCAAACCGTCAATTTCAAATCAGGAGGAGACTCCTGTAATTGACACCATATCAGGAATTTGGCAAGATCCTGTGAGGCCTGAGTAGTTACAAAAAGTCGGCCAAACTCAGTTGCTTTGCATTGTCATTATTGAACAAACTCTCAACGCTATCTGCTAACCATTCAACGTTTTGGCGAGTGTACTGGTCTACCCCATACGTCTCCATTACGTGCTTTGTAACCTTGATATACTTTCTAACCGCACCTTCGGTGACAGTCAGCGCTAGATTTCCGTTACACATGTCTCCTTCAGATTTCTTTACACCAAACGCACCCATTCCCCTACCTGTGAGTTTTTTCGGCTGAATGCACTTTCCTGCTAAAGGCATTCTGCGATAGGAGTGGCCACACTTCAAACAGCGAACTTTCTGGCGGGTAAATGCAACGAGGTTACCTCTCAAGTCAGGTAAGAAATGCGAGCGAACAACACTCGAAGCGACGGTTCTGACGTCGACCCCTCGAAGGCGATGTCCGAGTGAAAGTTGTCCGTTCATTTTGTCTATCATCGTTTCGAGTGTCTTGTATGCAGACAGCGGTGGGCCTTCAGACATGCTTTTTGTAGAATGGGTGTAACCTATGCCTCTAACAGCTCCAATAGTTCCTAATCTTCTCTCTATGAAATCCATCTTGTCAGCTAAAGCCTTGGGGTGTGGCTGCTCTAGAGTGGCTTCATAGAACCATCTTTCATAATGCCATGCAGAATCCACATTGAGTGCTTCTTTGTCAACCTCGGTAGGATTCAATCTGGTCGTTAAGACAAGAGGTGCATCCATTTTTCCACCTCTATTTGACGGCAAAATGTCTCTACTAAAATTAAGCAAACCATCCATTAGTAGCATAATCGCATCCTCGTCACCATCACAATTTCTGCGTTTTGCAGCGTGGAATAGTGGGTGGGCATAACCCCCTGAACTGTCTGTGAAACCGATTAATCGCGATAATACTCCTCCAGATGTGTGAGGTGCTAAAGCGCAAATTAAGTGGCCAACGAGATCCTCCGGCTTTTCGACGTGATAGTAAGGCTCCATGCCGTAAAATCGAACCAATAATTCATCGATATATTGGGCCGCTCTAACGAAATAATCTGCACCATTTTTAGCCAAAATGAAATCCTGAGGGAATATCTCAAGCATTTGGTCGTCTCTTTGCAACTCTTCACCGAAACAGTCGTGAGTATACCCAAGATGCTTCAATTGACCCCATTCAACACCTACCTCTTCCGGTGTGAAATGAGTTACAGGGACATCACTCATGTCGAATCTTATCGTACCATCTCTGAAAACAGGTAAGCCGTGCTTCGCTCTCAGTATGCCTTTCTCCACAGGCTCAGGAGTCTGATTTTTGCTCATCAATTTCTTCAGTCCTTTCATTCGCTTTGGGACTCTATCTAGGCCTAGAGAGATCCTAGCATCTTCAAGAATATTGTCGATTCTAACAGTTTGTAACTCGCCTCTTCTGCGAGCGTTTTCTTTTTCGCTTGAAACTTTTAGTTCGGTCCTTCCGCCGCAAACTTCACCAGGTTTTTCCTCTCCATAGTCGTCTAATTTCCTGTGGTGGCAGTTAATCATCGGAGATTTCTTTTCGCAAACAGTACAGAATCTAACTCCCATCTGCACTCTCAAATCTTTTTGGTCCGCAGCATTTGCAATCAGTCTTTGATTTCCACCGTAGAGCTCAATTGGGAAAAGCGAATGCACAGTTGGCTTTTCTCTGGGAGCACTCTTCTCTGGCCGCCCCATTCTACAACCGACTCTTACAGGGGCAGAATGTTCCCACCGCAGTCTCGAAACCAGCCGAATCTGAGTAAGAATTCCATCGACAGCATGGTCATCTTCGAGTATTTGTGCTCTAAGGTATTTCTCGGGGTCTTTTGGTCCCGGGTCAGGTAATTGGTTTGCGGCATCTTTACCGATTTTATCGGTTTCAGCAATACCCAGGCCTCTCTGCCTAGCATTAGTTTCAGCGGCGATTCGAACTGTGGACCTTTCCTTTTCCAATTCTCTTTTCCGTGTTCTTTCTTCTGCTAGTATAGCTGAGGCAGAACGCAATTCTGCGATTCTATCAGAAAAAACAGTATTTGCATCCTCGATTTTCATTGGTGCATTACCATTCAATGAGTATCCAAGTCCATCCAAGAGGGCTTCCCAACCTTCTGTGATGACCAAATCATCACCATCATGGTAATGAGCAAGACCCAACATGAGCGCGCTACCCTTGACCAAGCCATGAATTCTCAATACCCATGCATGAGGGATTGAATCAGAAAAAATTCCATCTTCTACTGGGATGTTAGGCCCCGGGATATCTTGGTAATTTATTGCTGGTTCTTTTTCCGGCCTTAGTTCATCCATATCCTTAGGGTTCCAGCCTTTTACTCCGTTGATAAATCGTAAATTTCCATCTCTAACGGTAGCCGTTTCTATTGATTTTAGCAATGCAGGAACCCATTCAATGGGCAGGTCTAGCCACCAAGGATTGTTCGCACCTACTAAAGATGTAGAAAATCTGATTGCAATTTCTTTTGCAGCTTCCCATTTTGGATTTAATGAAATCAAGAAGTCTCTCCACCTCCTACGAATGTGGAATCTAGTGTCCAAATCCGTATCTTGATTTATTGGAAGGCCTGGAGTACCATTTGGGGTGTCTTTTCGTTCTAAACCGATAAATCTGCAAAACTCATCGACGGATTGTTCGCTATCAAGAGCATCGATTAAATCAGCAGCCCACCAATCATGGGAATAGGCTGCTGGAACCAAATTTTTGTTATTCTCCATGAATTCTCCATAGCCTAAAACTAACTCACCGTTATCCCATATTGATGAAATTCGAGAGCGATCTTTGCTGAACGATTCTGAATCATTATACTGCTTGAACTCACCATTCTGAAGGATGGCCCACGGGCCTTCAGCTATATCACAAGGCGTAATCGCACAAGCTTTACCGGGCCTTTCGATTTTCATTTGTGTTCCAACTGCGATGAAGTCGTCCATGGCAGACATTGAGGCCGCATTGCAAGAGCCCGCTGCAAGTCCAGAAGGGCGCGCTCTTCCGTATCTTAGACGGAATCCACCAGGCTCCAAAGGGGCTCCAAAGACAGGCCTTCCAGCGATAATGTCTTTCATGAATTTGGAAATTACAGGAACTTTACGCGATGTAAAACCGTTACCCTCGCTTTCACTTGCTTTCTCCTTCCCTTTGTTTGCAAAGGCGGAAATAAAATCCCAACCTGGCACATTAAGTCTTTCAGTGTGCCTTTGAATCTTTGGAGCCTTGAGGCACAAACCTTCTCCAATTACCAGCAAAACACCGCCGCGAATACGAGCCTCATCGATATTTCTCACACGCCCGTATCCAGCACATTCAATATCTTCAGTTGACTCTCCGTTAACCATAACCGGGCATGCCCTAACAATGGTATCAACTTCTTCAGGAGGTGGCCTGTATTGCAAATTCCCGCGGTATAATCCGAACTCTTCCTTAACACGTTCTACTTCGTCACCAGATGGCTTGTATGCATCGACATTTAACTCTCTGCGAATCATGTCGCCGATTAGTACAGCGAGGGCTTGAGCAGTACCACCCGCAGCTCTGATCGGTCCTGCGAAGTGAATTGATAGAAACTGGGTTCCATCGAGGTTTGGTAATAGCCGAACCTCGCTAATACCTTCCAATGGCGCAACGAGTACAGCTTCAGTCAGAATAGCAAGTCCAACTCTCAATCCAACATCGATACTTTTCTGCAAATCATATCCGTTATCTCTGAATCGCTTTGCAACTATTATAGCCATCTTGATTGAAGTTGTCTCACGGTCAAATTCTGCAAGTAATTTCCTAATGTCATCTGCAACTTCTGCACCTTCTAGGTGTTCTATCAGCAGTTTTTCGGTCCTGCTTGCAAGGTCGGAAGCCCTTGGAATTTCAACTTCAAGAGAGTGGTCGAAACCTTTCTTCCTAGCCACTTCAGCAATCTTGTATGCCTCTTCAGTTCTCTCATCAAGCCACTCTTCATATGATTGAATTTCCTTCTCCAAGCGCTCAACATCCAAACCCAGAAGCGGGTCGTGAACATCTCTAGCGCCTTTCTGAATCATGGCTAACTATTGCCCCTCTAAGGCGGTGGCTCATAAGGGCTACCACGACCTTTGCAATCTCAGAGGGAAGGTTCATTCGCCTCAAACTAATCGCTTTGTACATGTCAGTTCCCACAATGTTACGCGATGATGCTCGCTGGATGCGCCTCGTTGATTTAGTTCGTGACTTAGCATTCCTCGACGGTGGAAATGACGAGGCGTTCACATTAGCTAGCGGGAGAACCTCAAGATGGTTCTTTGATATGAAGCCGGTGATGATGAATCCAGAAGCAGGAAGACTGGTGGGAGAACTAATGAATGTTAGATGTGATGAAATAGGTGCTGATTTCGTCGGAGGATTAGAACTCGGGGCAGTTCCTTTGACCGCATTGGTTGTAGCCACAGATTTCACTTCAGACAGGCTCGGGTTTATGGTCAGAAAGCAAGCAAAAGGTCGAGGGGGCAGGAAAACCAATAATCCCCCAGGAATCGAAGGAGCGTCAATTGCAAACGGCGGACGTGTAATAATCCTTGAAGATGTTACAACAACCGGTGGTTCTGCAATTCAAGCGGTAAAGCGAATCGTAGAAGAAACCGATTGCGAGGTTGTTGCAGTAATCAGTATCCTTGATAGGGAAGAAGGCGGCAAAGAAGCGTTTGAAGAGGCAGGGATACCATTTGAGAGCCTTTTGTCACGTTCTGATATTTCTGGGTGAATAAATTGCATCTAATACCTCTAGACGCAGATCTGAGTGGGCCCACTATCGCCGATAAAACAGCCCCTAAGGGGTTGGTTTTCCATTATGCAGACCAAGCGAAGCCGTTAGCAACTCCGTGGCAAGTAGCAGTTGAGCGTGCTAAAATGGTGAGAAAGTTCAAACTGCCAGATGGCCCCATTCTTGATCCTGCTTGCGGCAGCGGGATACAACTAGCAGCATATTGTGCAATGCTTGGCAGAAAAGGGACGGGAATTGAGATGCATGAACCTACAGCTCACGCCGCTAACTCAAATCTACGGAGGGTTGCTGAGCATGGATTCGGGGATAGTTTACTAAAGTCAAATATTCTAGTTAGCGACGGAACAATTGGCGATGTAAATCAAAAATACGCAATGTTGCATCTCGACCCTGCGCGCCCTCGTAACTCTAGAACCCACAGCCTAGATGAGATGGCACCGACACTACCAGATATTTTCACAGCATGGAAAGACAGTTTAATCGAGTTAGAAAAAGGGCCAGCAATTCTTCTAGACTTGTCTCCAAGGCTTGATATTAGTCAACAATTGGAAGTTGAAGAAATTGTTGAGTCGTTCTGGCCAGGAATAGGAAAAACATGGGTATGGACAAGCAGAGGGAGAGGTAGAGTTGACAGACTTTCACTTTGGATTGGACAGTTATCTTCACCAGGCATTACTCGGAGGTTTGTACGAATTCCACCAGATATCAAATCAAAACCATTGGTCATTGAAGGCGATTATTCTGAAATTTCTGAACATCGCCGACCACCAAGAAAGGGAGAGTACGTCACTATCCTCGATGCCGCCCTTGTAGAATCTGGATTAGCGCATGAATACATCAGCAACGTGATTGAAGACGAATCAGTAACTTGGAGTATTACGAATGGAAGAAGGCCTCAAATTCATCATTCGAGCCCGGTTATTTTCGAAAATCAAAATCAGAAATTATTGGTCCAATCTACAGGTCGTATCGTAAAACTAGTCCACACTGAATTATCTTTGGATACCATTTCTCACCTCGTCGATGCATCTAGAGAATACGGTTTTGGAAAGCTAACTCTCAGAATGAAGGTAGATCCAAAACTCCAGCCCAAACTGCAGGGGAGTCTCGACAGGCAGCTCGCATCAAAGGGGGGTCCGCACAGCGGATTTGTTGCAAAACAACCACATGATTCGATGTTACTTTTGTGTCTTGAATAGCAATAGGCTTTTAGCACCACGAACAGGAAGCCAGAACAAGGCTAATTCGTGGCGCAGTATCGCGAAAGGCCAATCGCGGTCTTGATATAGGGGTGGTTTGTCGCAAAGCCGCTCGACATCATGTTGTACGCGTTTTACAGGTGAAATGTAATGGCAAACGATCAAGATTTGGGAGACGACTTCTCCTACATGCTTCGAATGGCAGATACCGATATCGACGGTCTCAAGCCCCTAAGGACTGCACTAACAGCTGTCCGTGGTGTCGGCGACCGCACAGCGGCTAATATCTGTACAATAACCGGGTTCGACCCA
>Ga0163109_10004872_pt1 | contig 10158 bp, 9 predicted proteins | sample CRUFie1St13metaG_FD_108704 | JGI IMG/M metagenome (GOLD analysis project Ga0163109, IMG submission 108704) | Marine microbial communities from the Costa Rica Dome - CRUD Field 142mm St13 metaG | ecosystem: Environmental > Aquatic > Marine > Oceanic > Photic zone | place: Costa Rica: the Eastern... | reverse complement strand
CTATCCAACAAAATTCAAAAGAATTTTTATTAAGTAAATTTAAATCATTACAAATTTTCTCTCTTACTTTACCAGAAAATAATTGAGCCTCTTTTAATTTATCACAAATGAAAAATATTGAGTCATTTTCTTGAAGTTTTAATAATACTAATTGATCTTCATTTAAATTCTTTGCAATAGGGCCTTTGAAACTATTTTCTGTAAATGAAATATAGCCCAATCCAGCTGCGCCCTCTTCTCTGGCCCAGTTGTTTAATTTATCAAAGAAACTTCTCGGTTGATTGCCGGTATTTTTAACAATAATTCCTTTAACAACTGATCCTTTTTCTATTTGATTGCTGAATATTTTAAACTTTGAACCTCTAAATATATTTGTATAATCATCTATAACAAGTGGATTTCGTAAATCAGGCTTGTCAGAGCCGTAAACTTCCATTGATTCTTTATAAGGTATTTTTCTAAATGGGTACGGACTTACCTTAATTTCATTGTTTTTCTTATTTTCATTAAATATTTCAAATAAAACTGGCTCAATAGCCTCAAATACATCCTCCTGAGTAACAAAACTCATTTCAAAATCCAGTTGATAGAATTCACCTGGAGAGCGATCTGCCCTACTATCTTCGTCTCTGAAGCATGGTGCGATTTGAAAGTATTTATCAAAACCCGCAATCATTAACAATTGTTTAAATTGCTGAGGTGCTTGAGGAAGAGCATAAAATTTACCTTGATGTATTCTTGAAGGCACTAAGTAATCCCTTGCACCCTCAGGAGATGATGAAGTAAGTATAGGAGTTTGAAACTCTATAAAGTTTCTATCAATCATTTTTTTTCTAATGTCTGATATTACTTTATTTCTCAATATGATGTTTTTGTGTAATTTATTTCTTCTTAAATCTAAAAATCTATATTTTAATCTAATTTCTTCTCCATATTCGATATCAGAATTAACAGGTAAAGGTAGAGTTTCAGATTTAGATAAAATTTTATAATCTTGAATCTGTATTTCAATTTCACCTGTTTGAAGATTATTATTTATCGTCTCATCAGATCTTTTAACGACTTCACCAATAATTGTCAAAACACTCTCATTACTTAATTTACTTATTTCTTCAAATAAAGAATGAGTACCGTCAATTACACACTGTGTAATTCCATAGTTATCTCTTAAATCAATAAATAATAAGTTTCCATGATCTCTAATTGTATCAGCCCAACCTGACAAAGTAACTTTTTCACCTAAGTTTTTGATAGATAAATCAGAACATAAATGAGATCTATATTTATTCATAATTTTTGATCCATCTACATTATTTCTTTTATTAATGGTATTGTTAATTGTCTTTTTTTTTCTAACGATAATATATCTAATTTTTTAACTATTTCATTTATACCCTGATAACTTCTATCTACTCTTCTTAGAATATATTCAAAAATTTCATTAGATTTTATTATAAATTGTTTTTCAACTAATAACTTTGTTAATATAGCTAAAAGCATTTCGTCGTTAGGTTGATGAATTTCTAAATTTGAAAAAGTTTTAAGACGTGAAGATAAGTCATTAAATTTAAAATCAATTGAATTTATTTTAATATCTGAAGTAATTAATATTTTTGAATTATTTAAAATACAATTATTTACTATATGAAAAATTTTTTCTTGGTCATAAAATATTAAATTATCTATTAATATATTTTTATCTTGATTAAGAAGTTCTTCATTATTATTTTTATATTCAATTGCATTATTTTTCTTTAACCAGATTTTAGAAAGATATGATTTACCAGATTTTTCTGGTCCATATAAAAAAGAAAACTTTGTATCACTATTGATAAGAGCATTGAATGCATAAAAATTTGTATTATTTACAAAAAAATTCAGTTCATTATCAATGTTATCATTGAATTTATAATTAAAGCTTTTTTGCTTAATCATATTAATCTAATATTACATTTATTATTATTATAATTAATTTTTAATTTATTTAATTCAAAAATTTTAAACAATATTTTTAAATTTCCATAAAAATGAATTTCATAACTAATACTTTTATATGATAATTTTTTTATATTTAAATTATTAATAATTGATACATTGCTTAAATTATTTTTTATTTCCTTCAATTCAAGCATATTAAAATAACTTATTTCACAATTTAGCAAACTAAGAGTTTCATTTTGTATTTTATTTATCTGTTTCCATAAATTTAAAGTTTCATTTTCTAACTTATTGTAAAATAAATCCATTTCATTATTATTCAGAATCAATTTTTTTTCCAAAATATTTCCATTTGAAATCATAACTAAATTATAATTTGTCTTTTCTTTTTCATTTTTGACAATAACAATAATATTTTCTGTAGAATTATATTTTTTAGAAAACTTATTAATTTTATTTAAATCTCTACTAGTAATATCTTCTTCATTAAGAATAAATCGGTCATTAATGTCTAAATTAGGAATTTTAAATAAATTAAAATTTTCTATATTTTCATTTAAAAATTTGTAATGATTATTATTTTTTGTAAATAAATTATTATTTAGTTCATTAATTTCATAAATAATTAATAAAAAATTAGAAGGGTGATATTCAACATAAGGTATTTTATTTAATCTGAAATAATCTATTATTAATTTTTTATCAAAATTGACTCTCATTTTTGAAATATATTTATTGTTGACAATTTTTTCATCATTAATGATAATATTTTTAATGAATGCATTAATTAAATCATCTGTTATTTGTTTATTAATTTCTGCATAATCATTTTCAGTAAGAGTATTTTTAAAAATTGATAAAATACTTTTGTTTTTTATTTTATTTATTGCTTGTATTTTATCACCCTCAATGTTTTCAGACGTAAATTCTATATCGTAGAATAATGTATCGAATAAATTATTTGAATAAGTATGTTTATTAAATAAAATTAATAGGAATATTAATATAAAAATTTTCATTATATTATTGCAATAAGTTTTATATAAATTATTATATATTGATGGATTATAATAAAGATAATATAGCTAAAGATAAGGCACAAACATGGAAAACTTTTAATAAATTAACAATTTATACAATAGCTTTTGTTGCAATTATTTTAGTTATTATTTTTGCTTTATTTAGTTATTAATTATTTCATTTTCATTAAAAAAAAAATTTATCTCAATTTTAGCATTTTGTTCAGAATCTGATCCATGCACTGAATTTTCTTGAATATTTAAAGCATGTGCTTTTCTAATTGTTCCTTCTTCAGCGTTTTCTGGATTTGTAGATCCCATAATTTTTCTATAATTTTCAACTGCATTCTCACCTTCTAAAACTTGAACAATTACAGGTCCTGAAGTCATATATTCAATAAGATCATTAAAGAACGGTTTTTCCTTATGAATAGCATAAAAACCCTCAGCTTTTTCTCTAGATAATTTTATTCTTTTCTGAGCAATAATAGCAAGACTATTATCTTCGATAATTTTATTAATTGATCCCGTGATATTTCTTTTGGTAGCATCGGGCTTTATAATTGAAAAAGTTCTATTCATAAATTCTCCTATAATTTACAAAGCTATTAATTAAGTAATTTGATTTTGTCTATAATTTGATAAAATTTGGAATTAATTTCATTAAAAGAATGATAAAAAGTCTAAAATTAAGGATGATTTATTATCTGTTTGATTAGAAGTATGCATATTGATAAAATAAAAATTTACTTATTCTCTCAGATTACAAAATATTTTATTTTAATTTTATTTATTTTCTTATCGGTTGCATGGCTACTTCAAGTAACAAGACTTTTTACTATAACAAATTTTTTGCATATTGAGGTTTTAGATATTTTATTACTTTCTTTATATTTAATACCAAATTTAATTACAGTAGTGCTTCCATTCATATTAATTTTTGGTCTTTTATTATGTTTTATTAAATTAAAAAAAGATAATGAATTAATTGCTATTTTATCGCATGGATTTGGTTTAAAGCCTTTTAAGGTTATCTTGGCATCTTTTTGTTTAATAATTATTTTATTTTTTTCATTATTAAATTTTTATATAGCGCCAAAAGTTTATGAAATATATAAAATAAAAGAGTTAGAACTCAGAAATACTCTAGACTTTAATAAAATGGCATTTTCTAATTTTCTAAATCTTAATAAGACAACAATTCTAGATTTCAATAAAAAAAATAATCAATATGAGGAGATTTTTATAAAATATGATGATGGAAAAGAAAATATTGTTTATGCAAAAAGAGGTGATATTGTTAGTATAAATAATAAATATAATTTCAGATTAACAGATGGTTTTAAAATTAGTATTAATAAAGACCAACAAATTGAAAAATTAGAATTTCTTAATTACATTTTAAAAATTGATCATAAGAATATAAACAATACTGAGGTTAATGACAAAAATACTCTTACAATATTTGATGATTACAAAACTAAAAATTATTTAAATATATCATATAAATTTTTAGATATAATTTTAATTATTTTTATTATCTTCTTTTTTTACAAAAATAATCTTAGGGATATAAATTTTAATACTTTTAATAATATTTATTTTTCATGTTCATGTATTTGTATTTTGATTTTTAATCAAATATTAAAAAACTCTGAAATTACAATTAAGAGTTACATATTTTTAATTTTGATAATTATATTAATATCTTTAATCGTCTCTAATCTTAAAAAAAGATATGAAAAAAATTAATATTTATTTATTTTATCTAACTAATAAGTATTTGATTGTTAATTTTTTTATATTTTCAATATTTATAATTTTTATAAATTTATTAGAATTATCAAGAATTATTTCAGAAAATGATAAAAATATATTTAATTTTATTTATCTTTCAATTCTTAAATATCCATCAATTATTAATGAGATAATTCCATTTGTTACAATACTAGGTGTAGCATTTTTAGTTAGAAATTTGATTAGGAATAATGAGTTTGTTTCAATGAGAAATTTAGGTTTTTCGATATTAGACATATTCAAACCAATACTAATAGCGGTTTTTATAATAAGCTTATTTTTCTTATTTATTATTAATCCTTTAGCAGTTTTTATGGAAACTAAATATTATAATGAGCTTGATAAAAAAGATAATAGTTTATATTCAATTAAAATTACAAATAATGAAATGTGGATCAAAAACAACATTGATCAAGAAAATTCTAGTTTCATTAATATTAAAAATATAAACTTGAGAAATATGTATGCTTCAAATATCAAAATTTTACAAACTAAAAATGATACTAATAAATTTATAATGGCAGAAAAAGGAGAGTTCAATAATAATATCTTTTCATTAAAAAACGTAATATATTATGACTTAAAAAAAGAAGAATATAAAAATTTACCTAATTATAATTTGGTTATAAATTTTAACAAAAGTAATATAATAAATGCTATTTCAAAATATAAACTAGTTCCATTTTATAATTATATAAATCATTCTAGAACGTTATCAAAATTTAATTTATACTCACCTGAGATAGGTCTTTACTACTTATCAGAAATTCTAAAACCTATTTTTACCGTCGTATTAGCTTTTGTGATTTTAGGTTTTTCAAGTAAATTTCAAAGAAATGAAAATTTTTTTAAGGTGCTTTTTGTTTCTATATCTATTGGACTATTAATTTTTTTATTAAAAGAAATAATCACAAAATTAACAATAAGTCTTTCTATAAATTTTTTTCTTTCATACTTGATTATTTTTTTAATACCCCTTTTAATTGGCTTTTATCAAATTATTAAAATTGAAAATGAGTAAATATAAAATTTTTTTAATCCTTGAATTATTTTTTGTTTTGATTTTTATTTTAATTCCTAGTTTTAATTATGCTAAAGAAATATTAATATACGCAGATTCAATTACTTATGACAATGAGGAGAATATTATTGCTAAAGGTAATGCAAAAATATTTCAAGATGATAAGTTAATACTTTCTGATTTAATTATTATCAATAAAGTTGATAGTAAAATCATTTTACCCACAAAATTCACTTTCAAAGATGAAGGAAATAATTATTTCGAAGGAGAAAATGGTTACTTTAATAAAAATCTGGAAATTGCAGAGTTTGAAAATCCAAAAATAAGACTTGATGATGGATCACGATTAATTGGAAAAAAATTAAAAAGAAATGGTAAAATTGATATAATTTCAAAAGGAGTATACACACCATGTAATTCTAGAATAAAAATAGGTAATTTTATATGTCCAACTTGGCAGTTAGAAGGTGAAAAAATCCTTCATGACAACGAAAATCTTTTTTTGTATCAAAAACATTCTAAAATGAGAGTACTCAACACACCTGTTTTTTATATACCTTATATTGTAACACCTTCTCCATTGCGAAAAGAGAGGAAATCTGGTTTTTTAACACCATCCATAGCATTAAACTTTTTTGATACAAAAAACTCACAATCTACCTCTTTTCCTTATTATTTTAATATCGATATTGATAAGGAGCTACTTTTTACTCCTGTAATTAATTATGGAGGAGGAGTAGACGCATCTCAGCGATTTATATTTGATTATAATCAAATTTTATCAGGAGGTAATCTGAAAACAGAACTGACTTTTGATTCTAATTTTGAAAATAAAAACAATAATAAATGGTTAAGTGATGCTAGTTTAATTACAGATTATAGCAAAAATATTAATGAAAATTATAGAGTTAACATAGAATCAGCATTGCAAACATCTAAAAATTATATTCAAATTACTAAACCAAATGATGAACTTAGTTATACGACTTCTTTATCTACTAGTTTTAATCTAGATGGTTTTAATTTAAGAAAAATAGACGACCAATTAAATATAAGCTTAAATTTTTATCAGACTAATCAAGAAAATGAAGATAATAAAACTATACCAACGGTATTTCCAAGAATAAAATATTTTTCAGGTTATCATAATCAATATGGATATATATCAAATTCAAGTTATGAGTTTTATAATATTTTTAGAGAAAAAAGTACTCTTGTTCATGCACAAAAACAACAAAAATTTTCTCATAAGTATAATATTAAACAAGATATAGTAAAATTTAATTCTAAAATTTCATTAAATGCAGAAATATACAACCAGATATTTAATACAGAAAACAAATTAATAAGTAGTGACAAATATAAAACAGGATCTTACTATCGTTTATTTCCAATATTAGGTGTAAGTGCAGAAACTCCTTTTAGATTAAAAAATTATAAATCGAATTTAACCTTTAAGCCATCTTTTCATTTTGTTCTAACTCCAGGTATTTCAAATAGCAGTAGACTTTCAAATGAAGATTCAACAAATAATAATTATAGCTTGGATAATTTTAACCAGTTGAATAGATATAGTGGAAGTGACAAGATGGATAATTCTAAAAGAATTAGTTATGGATTATCGGCTTATACTAATAATTTTAACTCAAATCTTTATCAGTCGTATGAATTTACAAATAATAGTAACTTTCATAAAGAGCAGGGAAATGACAACAATTTAAGTGATATACTTGGTTCAATTGAATATTACAAAGATAATAAAATATCATATAATTTCAGGTATGACTCAAATGAATCCTATTTAAAGAAACAAAATCTAAGCTTAAACTCATTTACTAAATATGGTGAAATTAAATTATCTTATCTTGATGAAAATTCAAAAACAAATAATATTATAACTAAAGATACAGAAACAATAAATTATTCATTTTTAAGTAAGAAATTTTCAAATTTTTCGAGGATAAATCTATCAGGTTTGTATGATCTTAAAGAAGAAATTAACAAAGAATATACGATTAGTTATAGTTATTTTGATGAATGTTTTGGTATAAATATTGATTTTAATAGAAAATCATACAAAGAAGATAATCTTAAACCTCAAGATATTTTAACTTTGATGTTTTCATTTAAAAATATAGGAAGTTATAAATCAACTAATTTAGCTGTATCTGAAACTGATAAGCAAGATATACAGTGGGAAAGTATTGGCACAGATAATGAAAATTTTGAAGAAAATTAATTACAAATTAAATTTATTAATTTTTTTATTAATTTATATATTTTATTCTCAGATTACATATAGCACAGAAAATAAAATAGTTTTTAAAATAAATGATTATCCATTTACTTCTTTTGATTTAGAAAAAAGATTAGAATATTTAGATTTTGTTGGAAGTAATCAAAATATAGATCAGAATTTAATTATAAATGATTTTATATCTGCAAATTTATTTTATGAATATTATAAAAATTTTAAAAATAAACAAAATTATGAAAATAAGATTATCGAAATATTTGAGGAAATTAATAATTTAAACAAAAAAAATAAAAAAAAATATAATTACGAAATTAATAATAAATATATTTTGGATAATATAAGGATTGATTATATTAGGAAAATTGTTTTAGAAAATATATTTAATTCAAGTCTGGATAATCTAAAAACATCTAATGATGAAATAGATTTATTATATAATATTAAAATAAAATATATTAATCTTAACAAACTTGAGTTTAATAAATTAAATAATAATTTTCCTGATCTAAAAACAGTTGATTATGAATCAATATTGAATTTTTTAAATGAAAATAATTTAGATTTTTTTTTAAAAGAAAATGAAATAAATAACGTAAATGAAATTAATAAAAGAATTAAAGAAAATATTTATAATAATAATAATTTTTTTGTTATTGAAAATGAACAAATAAAGTCATTAATTTTTATAGAAAAAAGATTTGAAAGCTTAGAGGGGATAATTGCAGATTTGTATAGTGTAAGATCTCAGGATGAATTAGATAGTAATTTTTTAAGATGTGATAATTTGTTAAATATAAAAAATAATCAAAATATTATACATAAAGAGTATAAATTAGCCGACTTAAATAATGATTTAAAGAATAATTTAATAAATATAAATGATTATGTTAAATTTTTTAACGATGATGAAAATATTTACATTGTTTTATGCAATATTAAATTTGACAACGAAATATTAAAAAATATTAATTTTAATAAAATAATTAATCTAAATATAAGCGAAATAGAAAAAAAATTTATAAATAAATATTCTAAAATTTATAACTTAATAATATTTGATGAATAAATTAATTGCCATCACAATAGGAGATATAAATGGTATTGGAATAGATATACTTATTAAAACATGGAAGGAAAAGAAGATAAAAAATTTTATTCTAATTACAAATATAAATATTTTTGAAAAAATTCTAAAAAAAAGAAATATAAAATTAATATTAAATCTAGTTAATTATAAAAAAAATAAATTTATATATGAAAAAGAAAAATTTAATATTTTTACTTATAAAGCAAATTCATTAGAAGATAATACTTACAAGTCTCTAAAATATGGGCATATTTTATGTACAAATAAGAAATGTATAGGGGTCATTACCCTACCATTAAGAAAAGATTTAATTAAAGATAAAATAGATAAAAATTTTATAGGGCATACAGAGTTTTTTCAAAAAAAAGATAAAAAAAATAACGTAAATATGATCTTATTTCACAAAAAAATTATTATATCACCTTTAACAACGCATATAGAAGTTAAAAAAATTTCAAAGTTTATATCAAATAAACATTTTTTATTTAATCAAATTTATAACTTAAACAAATGTTTAAAATTAGATTTTAATATTAAAAAACCCAAACTTATTATTTCTGGTTTAAATCCACATGCTGGAGAAAATGGTAAGCTGGGAACTGAGGAGAGACAAATAATAAATCCTGTTATTAAAAAATTACAAAAAGAAGATATTAATATAAGTGGAGCATTTTCTGCAGATAGTCTTTTAATTAAAAAAAATATTGATAAATTTGATTGTTTTATTTTTATTTATCATGATCAAGCATTAATACCGTTTAAGTTTATTAGTCAATTTTCTGGTGTAAATTATACTGGAAATTTAAATATTATAAGAACATCTCCAGATCATGGAACAGCTTATAATTTACTTGGAAGTAATAAAATTTCAAATAAATCTTTTATAAACAGTTATAAATTAATAAATAAAATTTATAATAACAGAATACTTAATGGAAAAACCTAAAAAGTCATTAAGTCAAAATTTTCTTATAGACAAAAATATTTCTAAAAAAATTGTTGAACAAACTAAAATTAGTGGGAATCATATTTTAGAAAT
>Ga0163109_10004871_pt1 | contig 10158 bp, 19 predicted proteins | sample CRUFie1St13metaG_FD_108704 | JGI IMG/M metagenome (GOLD analysis project Ga0163109, IMG submission 108704) | Marine microbial communities from the Costa Rica Dome - CRUD Field 142mm St13 metaG | ecosystem: Environmental > Aquatic > Marine > Oceanic > Photic zone | place: Costa Rica: the Eastern... | reverse complement strand
CAACATTTTAAGCATGCAATGTGGATATCTTGGCAATTAGAAAAAGCAGCATATGCTTGCTTTCTACATGCATTTGCTACACGTTGGTTTAAAACATATGCATCAGATAAATGTAAACAAGTATTAGATAAAAAGTAATGTATTTTTGATGGGGCTGAACTAGGATCGACAGATGTGAAAGTGAAGTGGAGTTAACCGGGTGACAGCGTAATATGTTAAACTTTATAATTGCAAATGACAATTATGCGCCAGAAATGGCATTAGCAGCCTAATTAGGTATGTAGGGGTTGGCGACTGACCTGGCAACAGAATAGTCGTTATAAATACAGTATGATAGATAAAGACTTTATATTAAAATGTATGCACGAAAGTAGAAAAGCTCAACGCAACTATTCTGATAGGAAAGTAGACCAAGAGACTGTAGATTTTTTAACCGAAATAGCAGTCAACGCTCCTAGCAAACAAAATGAAGTAGATTTTACTCTTGCTGTAATTACAAATGAAGATATGCTTAAAGAGCATGAAGAAAGATTTACATGGGGATATCATTGGGATAAAGTTAATAGCGCAATGCACAACACACAAGTCCATGCACCGTTGATATTTGTATATGGAAAAACATTGCCAGAGGATATACATGAAGATATATGGGCTGCAGACGAAGACGGCCCTGGTGTAAATGAATTATTCGAAGATACCTTTAGAGATACACAAAATAAGTCAATAGGAATAAGTTCTGGACAAATGGTTTTAGCGGCACATATGATGGGGTTAAAAACAGGATACAGTCAAAATACAATGCATAATGAAAGCGGCAACGCATGGAAAGAATTCTTAGGTTATGATAAAAGTGATTATTATGATCCTATGTTAGTAGTAGGAGTAGGATATCCTGATGAGAGTTTAGCATGGTATGAAACACGTAACTTAGAATATGTTGTTGCAAGTGAAGAAGAACCAGAAGGACTAGATTCAAGGCCGTTTTTAGAAGTGGTAAGTAATGATATAAGACAATATCCACACAGTGATACTTTTATATTTGAACCAAGGAGTGCAGAATTAGACGGCACTCCTATACCAAAAAATGTAAAAGTTAAAAGATTTTTTTAATTAGTATGAGGAAACAAAATGAACATTAGAAATGCAATTAGTAATATACCTGAGTTTTGTATGAGTCATTGGCTATTGCGTATACCGCTAGCTATTGTTTTTATACAACAAGGTCTTAGTAAATTTCCAGTTACAGTAGATGGAGCAGAGTCCTATGACTTGCCTTATATTGTTTGGTGGTTTGCAGCATATGGTGAAGTAGGTGCAGGAATTGGTTTAATAGCTGCTGGTTTGTTAGCAACTTGGAGCAAACTAAAAGAATATGGTGACTTACTTACACGTTTTTGTGGTATTACAATATGTAGTATTATGACGGGAGTCATTTGGGTAGGCGAACCTGAAAGTTTATTAGATGTAATACTGTATGATAATTTCCATGTATTTTTATGGGTTGGTGGTTTGTTCTTTGCACTAAGAGGAAACAAAACATAATGCTAGCCAACACTGCATTTGAAACACACAAAGTTCCTTGGACATACAAAGAATCATCTGGACCGTTTTTCAATAAAGAAGTTTATGATAAATTAACAGATATATTGTATTCAGATGCAGTAAAAGATTGGAAAGTCTACAATAACGATGGTAGTGATCCTGCTTATCCACAAGGTCAAGTCATAATGATTGACGATGAAGCACGTGAACAAGCAACTGGTTTTTTACGTGAGTTTTATGATTGGTTATGGACAGATGAATTAGAGTCTAAAATTACTGAAATTACTGGAATTGAATATAATGATTATAGTAAACTATGGCATTTAGATTATCCAGGATTTGATCAAGCATGGCATAATGATGTTGATGCATACCCAAATATGAGACTTACTACTTTTCAAGTATACATGGCTCAGGATGAAAGCAAAAAAGATAGCGGTGTAATACTAGCTAATAAAATTAAAGACGATGATGACTATACACAAGGACAAGCACAAGTTGAATACAAACCAAATCATGCTTGGGCATTTACAGCAAACAGTAGCACTTGGCATGCTGTAAAGCCGATTGATTTTTATCGGCCTAGTCTTCTAATGAGAAATTATACATAGTAAGTGCTACAATTTTACACATCGACATCTAACAAAAATACATATATTATTATATAAGTATTAATGTAATAACATTAACAGAGAAAGAGAAAGCAAATGAAATTTTTATCATTAACCACAGCGGTTTTAATTGCTATGGCTTTTCCAGCAATAGCAGAAGATATTACAATAGACATGTTAAACAAGCGCGATGACGGAGCAAAAATGGTTTACTCGGAAGATATTGCTCGTATTGATGTAGGAGATACAATAACTTGGAATCCAAAATCAAAAGGACATAATGTTCATTTCATCGCAGGACCAGAAGGTTGGGAACTTCCAGGCAAAAGTAAAAACAACAAAGAAGTTGCTATTACATTTGACACACCCGGTATTTACTTATACCAATGCACACCACATGCAACAATGGGTATGATTGCTATGGTTGTAGTTGGAGAAGATATGTCTAATTTAGACGATATCAAGAAAATGAAAATACGTGGGAAATCAAAAAGAAAATTTAAAGAATTATTGGAGAATCTTTAATGATTGACCCTGATCACACATATCGAAAAGGCATCCGCAAAAAATAAATATAGTAATGGATGATTGGCAAGCATGGAAGACATATCCCCATCATAGTTGGATTTTCAACAAACTTGAACTTAGTTTAAAACTAGGATACGAGTGTGGGCCTTCTGGCGTGCCAGTAAATAAAACGGACGAGTATATTATTCGTCCGATTTATAATTTAGAGGGTATGGGTATAAACGCTCGCATTGAACGTATTGAAAAAGACAAAGATCATCATATAGATCCTGGACAGTTTTGGTGTGAAGTGTTTAATGGAGATCAAATTAGCATAGACTATATATGGAAAAAAGGCAAACTTGTTCCAATACATGCTAGTAAAGGTTTTAACACACGTGAAAATTTAATTGAGTTTAATAGATGGATTATTATAGATCCACCTGAAATAAAATTACCTAATTTTATCTATGACTTTGATGATGTAGAAAATATTAATATTGAATTTATAGATAATAATATTATTGAAATACATTTAAGACATGGTGCTGATTTTCCAGAAGGAGCATCAGAAATTATTCCAGTATGGAGTAGTAATCAAAAAGAATTGAAAGAAAAATATAATGATTGGCTTTATCAAGAAAATTATGAAGACTGCCAAGGGCACCTCAAAAACCCCAGAATTGGATTCTACTACCGTTAAAAAAGAAAAGTTTAACCATAAAAAACGCAAAGACGGAGAAACTATGTCTGACAAAGAAAAAATGGACAAGGGGTTTAACGGTAAAACTTACAGTATCAATGGCATTGAAGGAGACTTCTAAATAAATAACAGCATGGATGAGACATTTAAAAACTTTTGTTCAATACCTTTTTTGAGTATGTATCTAAAGGAAAACATAAGAGACACAAATGATGCAAGACCTTGCTGCGAATATAGAGGAAGATTTTTAACAGATGATCCTGTCACTGTTGAAGGTTACTGGAATAGTGAGTCATACAAAAAACTTAGAGAATTATTCAACAAACGTATTATGCCACATGAATGTCAAGTTTGTATAGATGATGAAAAAAATGGTATTAGATCTAAAAGACAAGATTTTAACAAGGATTTTTACAAAGAGGCAAAATATTTTTATGAAAATAAGTTGACAGAATGTCCACCACCTCTTTATTATGATATAAGACCTAGTAATTATTGTAATTTAGAATGTGTAATGTGCAATCCACACAACAGTTCTTCAATTGATGATAGATATAGGAAATACGAAGATAAATCTTTTTTCCTTATGGATGATATTTATAATGGAACACATGATGATGGTTGGGTAGATTACTTGCACAAAAATGCAGAACACATTAGAAAAGTATGTTATGCAGGAGGTGAACCACTACTAATGCCACAAGTAATAAACAGTATTAATTGGCAAGTTGATAATGGTTACAGTGAAAACGTTGATTTAAAGTTTTTGACTAATGCTACAATATTTAGATCAAAGTGGGTAGATTTATTTACAAAGTATAAAAGGGTAGAATTTAATCTAAGTATAGATGGTATTGGTGATACAATTGAATATGTAAGATTTCCTACAAAATGGAAAGTTGTAGAAAAAAATTTAAAATTATTCAAAGAACTGAATGATAATCATGATAATATTGATGTAAAAGTAATACCAACTATACAATTGTTAAACTTTGTTGGATTTCATAAGCTAGTAAATTTAACAAAAACAAGTGGTTTCAAAATAGATGTAACACCTGTGTATCATTCACAAGATAAAGACTATTTACATTTTACAAGATTAACACATGATATTAGAAAAAAAGAAGTAGATTTAATAAGAAAAGAATTAGAAGATTACGATCCGGAAGAACATAATTTTACAGAAGATATGTTAGATAGTTTAGAACACAATGATTTTGGACTAGGAGAAGATCATCATTTATTCCCACAAATAGTTAAATTTTGGGATAGTTATAATCCAAAGAAGTTTTTAGATACATTTCCTTACTTGGATTATTTGTTAAAAGATAGCAACTCATTTCAAAAAAGTGCTTGACAAAATAAAGTTATTATAGTATAACTAAATATTGTCACTGAGGAGATGTAAAAAATGTATAAAGTAACAGCGTATTTTAAAGATCGCAAAATTACAGAAAAATTTCATAATTTGTATGATGCTATAGATTTTAAAGATACAGCAGATGCGCATTATCCTATAAAAGTAACGATGGAGAAAGTAAAAGATATGAGAGAATTTATATATACAAGTTGGAACAGTGTTATGGACTCATCTGTGAATCCACTTAGACACATACCTGATCTAAATGCAAGGCACATGGTTTTACAAGTGCTAGCATGGATGTGGTGTATTATATTCAGTTTTTACGTTGGTAGTTTTTGGGTATTTGGTGTAAGTGCAATAGCTCACGTATTATTGTTAGGTGCTATTGTTATTACCGTTGGAACATTTGAAGTAGCAAAACGTAAACCTACTTTCTTTCTAAAAGACGGATATCATACACTAAGCCGAACTAGACAGAATATGTGGATTAATGGTCAACAAGTAAAATTAGATGACAATGATCCAGGTGGTGAACACGAGTAGAATACTCTAGGGGTATAGTGTCAATGGCGAGCACGACAGTCTCCAAAACTGTAAGTCCGGGTTCGAATCCTGGTACCTCTGCCAATAAATATATGTATGCTAGAACTAGAATTTCAACTTACAAGTTATTGTCAAGCAAAATGTCCTACATGTTCTAGGACTACACTTGTCAATAAAGGTTTGTTGACTCCTGAGCATGTAGACATAAGCACATTCAAAAATATCATAAGAAAACTAAATCCAGACACTGTTGTTACATTGTGTGGAGAGCTCGGTGATCCTATGATGCATCCCGATATAGAAGAAATAGTTGAACTGTTTTTACAAAATGACAATTGGGTGCAAATACACACAAATGGCGCACTCAGTAATAAAAGTTTTTACGAAAAGTATGCTAAAGATAGAAGAGTTGCAATTAGTTGGGGCATAGATGGTATGGATGCCGAAACCAACGGTAAATATAGAATAGGTGTAAACTTTGATAAAGCATGGGCCAATATGCATACATGGTTTACAAATGGTGGAAGAGGACATTGGAATTTTATAATCTTTAGATGGAACAAGCATCAGTTACATGATGCGTATGAATATGCTAAAGCAAATAATATACCAATTGAAATAAAAATTAACAACAGAATACATCCTATTGAAGTTACAGGTTATGTAGGAGATGATGAGTTTGACAGATTAAGGAGAGTTATTAGTGAACTCAAATAGAAATGGTATATGGTGTATGTATCACGATCATGAAAAAAGATCTTTTTATATAGACGAACACTTGACTGTGCATCCTTGTTGTTTTTATGCTTCAGCATATATACATGCTGAAAAAGATGAAGTGGGAACATTTGATACAAAATATGAAAAAGAGTGTATTGAGAATCCTGGATGGAATAATTTAGCATTACATACTATTGAAGAGATGCTAGAAAACAAAATATACAAGCATCATATATTCTATGATGGATGGGATGATGAGAACCCTTCTGAACTATGCTTGTATCAATGCGGAAATAAACGCAATAAACCGCTTATTGCGAAGGTAAAGATTAAATAGTAATATTAAAAAAAGGGTGTTTTAATGTTAGAAATAGTTGAAATTCCCGTTAAAGGCTACCACAGAGTAGCACGTGGGATTAATAAAGACACAGGTCTTGATGCAATAATTGCAGTGCATAACATTAGCCTAGGAATAGCATTAGGTGGATGTAGAATCATGCCATACGAAACCTACGAAGATCATATTAAAGATGCATTAAATTTAAGCAAAGGTATGACATATAAAAACAGTGCCGCTGGTTTAGATTTAGGCGGAGGTAAAACAGCAATTAACTTCACAGGTCCAGTAACAGAAGAACTAGCAAAAAGTTTTGCAGAGTTTATTAACAAGTTTAATGAAGAAGAAGTAATTTATAGAACAGCAGGAGATATAGGAACAGGACTTCGTGAATGTGGAATGATTGCAAAATACACTGACCACATACAGGGTGTAAATGGAGAACTAGACAGCGGTTGGGCAACAGCATATGGAGTGTTTATGGCAATGCATGCGGCAATGAAATACAAAGGCATGACTTGGCAAAAAACACATGTTGCTGTAAATGGATTAGGTAAAGTAGGACATAGACTTGTAAAGTTTCTAACAGGTGCAGGCTGTAAAGTTACAGTAGCTGACATAGACAAAAATAAATCTATGTATGTATGTAACAAGTATCATTGTGATTTAGTATCGCATGATAAAATACACAAAATAGACTGTGATGTATATGCACCTTGTGCTATTGGAGGTGCCATAAATAAAAACACAGTGCATGAATTAAAGTGCGATATTGTTTGCGGAGGCGCAAACAACCAACTGGCAACGCCAGATATGATAGATATTTTAGAAAGTAAACGTATATTTTATGTTCCAGATTATATTGCAAATGCAGGCGGTGTAATTATTGTAAGAACTATAGGAGACGATTTAGTTGATCTAGAATATCACAACCCAAAAGTAATCAGCAGATTAAATGCTATAGATGATACAGTAGAACTTATTACTGCACATCATAAGTTAGGAACAGATCCTGTAAAAGCAGCTAATCAAATTGCAGAGGGTAGACTATTAATTAAATGAAATCAAAAACTGTTCGTATATTAGAGTGGGCTCAAATGATCACTGGTTGCACAGCAGCGGCCATTGTAAGTTTTAATCTTGGCAATGAGTGGGTGTTTTGGGCTATGGTATTATTTTTAATCAAAGATAGTATGATGGGAGTATTTGCATACATACAAAATTATCCTGGTATTATTACTAGTAGTGCAGTCTATGTTATAATAGATGCTATAGGTGTCTATAGATGGTGGATTTTTTAAAAACATAGCAGTTAATGACTTAAATTTTCCTAATAAGCAATTATATAGTTGACAAGTATGAAAATTACTAGTATATTGTATATAAGCATTAGGAGAATTAGACATGGTTACAAGCAGACAGATTGTAAAAATCATCAATGAAGAGCTTAGAAAAGATATTGATGATAATGCACGTAGCGTATTATCACGTGTGAAAGATAAGATAGAAATTCTAGAAGAAATTGATTATCTAGGACAATATAAGAAACCTGTTGTTGATAGGTCTGATGCATACAAAGAAGCGGAAAAAATTTTTAAATGATCAGTCGTGACGATATTGAGGCTTTTGCAGACATGAGCACAGCAGAACTTATTAATCAAATAACAGTTCTAAATGGTGAAGTTGAGTATGCAAAAAAACAACTACAGCCTCATGACACAGGACATATCCACACAGCAATTTACTGGATGGAACAGCGAATATTTGAATTAGAAGAACAGGTGAGAACACTGGAATCATTATAGTTATTTGCTGTCCTTAGCTCAGTGGATAGAGCAAGTGCCTTCTAAGCACTAGGTCGGGAGTTCGAATCTCTCAGGACAGGCCAATTTGCTCGCATGGTGGAATAGGTAGACACAACAGACTTAAAATCTGTCGCTTATGGCGTCTCGGTTCGAGTCCGAGTGTGAGCACCAAATATAGTCCTGTAGTTTAAAGGTAAAACACCCGGCTTATATCCGGCACAGTCTCCAGATTAGAGAGCGATGTGGGTTCGATTCCCGCCAGGACTACCAAAACAAGGATGATAAGATGATTAACATAATATATGCAAGTGAGATGGGAACTGCATTTGAACTTGCTTTAGACTTTGAAACAAAAGTTCAAGCTAAAGGAATTGAAGTTGAATGTGGTGAAATGGATGATTACACTGTAGAACAACTCAGTGAAATGAAAAATGTAATGATGTTGTGTAGCACCACAGGTGAAGGTGATGTGCCTATGATGGGAGAAAACTTCTGGGCAGAATTAAATGCTAGTAGTGCTGATTTATCAAACGTAAATTACAGTCTATGTGCATTAGGTGATAGCACACATTTTGACTTTTGTGGAGCAGGTAGAAAAATTGATGCTAAGTTACAAGAATTAGGAGCAAAACCAATTATTGAAAGACACGAATGTGATGCAAACACAGATGGTGCACCAGAATGGGCTGATGCACTGATTGAAAAGTTTAGCTAGTATGTTTACTGTAGAAACTGAATTTGATCATACTAAAGTTGTTGTTATGGATGACAGCGGACAACGCAATGATCTTATAGTAAGATTTACAGATGATGGTGTATATTTGTCTCAATGGTATAATTTAGAAAACAGATATCATACTATATGGCTTACAAATAAAATGGCAAATGAGGCAATTATCTCATTAAACAGCAAAGATGGCACGTATAAAACAAATAGTTGACAAAAAAAATGATAAGTATTATTATATAAACAAGGATAATACAATGATTCATACGATTGAAGACTTAATTAGACGTATAAATGTAATGCACGATAAAGCAGTAGAATTGCATAGAGTGCGTAATCAATACAGCAATATAAGTGGTAAAACGTATGATAAAGATGCTTGCAATGTTCTTGTAGACGATATACAAGAGTTAGCACTTGGTATAGCAATGGATCGCGAAGGCGAAGAAGTTATGACTGAGATGGAGTATAAAGATAACTAAAGACATTTAGTCTTTAGTGTAGGGAGGGCAATAGCCCAAGATAGCAGCAGGTTGGTGGGTGCGTGTTATTATAGGTAAGATGATGTTAACGCTAGGGTCAGGCAGGCATTATCGGTCAACAGGCGGGATATTGGGGGCTGTGTTGCATTTTATATTTGAAAGGAGACAGTTATGATAGGCTGGATTAAATCAAGAGTAGGTGAAAGAACATCATGGGACGGTGTAGTATGTATTGCACTAGGATTGATGATTCTATTCGCAGCGCCACTTGCCAAAATAGCGGCAGGTATTGCAATAGCATGGGGCCTCTGGACAATTTGGAAGGCAGAATAAATGTCATTTAAATTAAGCAAACGTAGTATATCAAGACTAGCAGGTGTAAATGAAGACATGGTAAAAGTTGTTACAACAGCCATTACTTTATCTAAAATCGATTTTGGAGTAATATGTGGCCTACGAACAATAGAAGAACAACGTGAACTAGTTGCTAAAGGTGCATCAAAGACTATGAAGTCTAAGCACATTGATGGTAATGCAGTTGACCTAATGGCTTATATTGGTAGTAGAGCATCATGGGAATTAAATCTTTATGATGATATTGCTGATGCAATGAAAATTGCAGCAGACGAGCATGATGTCCAAATTAGATGGGGTGCTGCATGGCATATACCTGATCTACGTGAGTGGGATAGCACTATGCAAGACGCAATGAATGAATATGTTGACCTTAGAAGAAGTCAAGGTCGCAGACCATTTATTGATGGACCACACTTTGAACTAATGTAGGATGAAATGAGTAGCTTAAAAAAGAGACACAT
>Ga0163109_10004870_pt1 | contig 10158 bp, 3 predicted proteins | sample CRUFie1St13metaG_FD_108704 | JGI IMG/M metagenome (GOLD analysis project Ga0163109, IMG submission 108704) | Marine microbial communities from the Costa Rica Dome - CRUD Field 142mm St13 metaG | ecosystem: Environmental > Aquatic > Marine > Oceanic > Photic zone | place: Costa Rica: the Eastern... | reverse complement strand
TCTGGCACGAACGCCCGATAATCCGCCAAACCATGCTAATTGAACTTGATCATTCCTAAATGCAGCAACGGCAGCGGCATAAGACTTGACTGGAATATATGTGACTGCTACCCCTAATTTATTCTCCAAATAAGTCGCCACTTTATTAAACCGTTCACGCAATCGGCTTTCGTCTTCATCAGGGATAGCGGTGAAAACAAAAGCATCACTGGCTTTTCCAGTTGATAAAGGGATAGACATGGCAACCCAGAGTGATAACAAGAACAACACGCCAATTTTTTGCGCTAAGTAATAAATATTAGAAAGATTTCTAAACATTTGGATTCACCTCATTTTTCGTTCGCTCAATAAAAAATAAAAAACTTACTAGAGAAAAGAGTCCGGCGATGTGAACTAGTATACCTAGGTATCATTTGTCAAAGGAAAGTGGTTCAAAAACAAATTTATTTTCATTCTTGGATTGATTATTGGTAATAGCAGTAGTCGTTTGATGCAAGGGCTCGCGTGAACGCCGTCGATGCGCCCGCTTACATGCTACGTTTTTGGTAATAAATGACACAAAATAGCAACTGCGCAATTGAGCTCGTTAAAATAATGATGGGTACTTATTTGTGATCCAAAACCATAAATAGATCGTAAATGCTATTGCGACTGATTCTCATTTGCAAACCAGTGATTATTGTTTATACTTGTCGTCTGGGGATCGTTTTTGGTTTCGACCGGTTGCTTACAGTGCCGGTCAGTTTGTGGTTAAGTGAGTAGAAAGAACCATGGCCCATCCACCATCGTTTGTTTCGGGATTTATTCCCCCAAAACGCAAGCTTTTTGATCCTAATTTCGAACACAGCTCATGCGGCGTAGGTTTTATTACTAGAAAAGATGGAAAACAAACACACGATATTATTTTAAAAGGTCACGAGGCACTTTGTGCTGTGCCCCATCGGGGAGGTATGTCATCGAGTGGTATTGGCGATGGTGCCGGTATTACGATAGATATATCAACCGAACTGTTTTCGAAACTGGTAGGTGAAAAACTTACTTCTGGTTCATTCGGGGTTGGTAATTTCTTTTTACCAAAAGACGAAAAGAAAAAACGAAATGCTATATTGTTTATCGAAAAAATATTCAATCAGTTAGGTCTTACAACTCTTCTCCAGCGTAAGCTTCCAGTTGATGATTCAAAAATTGAGCCTAGGGGAGTTGAGGTTCAGCTTCCAATATATCAATGGGTTCTCGGGACGCCGATAAAGATTAAAGGAATAGTATTAGATAAGTTGCTGCATCAGGCTCTAATTGAGATTGAAACTAAAGCCTACAGTGACGCCTCTCTCTCAGACCTTTACCCACTATCACTTTCCCAACGTACACAAGTTTTGAAGGGCCGGCTAAATTCTTGGGAAATCATTCCATATTTTACAGATCTGAATGACACAGATCATAAAGTTCACACTTTATTTTTTCATACTAGGTTTTCAACTAATACTGACCCACATCCATCTATGGCACAGCCGTTTCGCTTGATCGCACACAATGGTGAATTGAATACAGATAAAAAAAACCGACTGTCTGAAACAGCAATAGCGGTTGCAAAAAAAAGGTCTATAGCTCGTCCGAAGGGACAATCCGATAGTTGCCGTTTTGACCAAACCTTAAACGATAGAGTAATGAACGAGAGCGTTGATCTTGTTACAGCCGTCGTATCTATGATGCCCCCTGCATGGGAGAATGACTATAGGTTGTCACCAAAAATTAGGAGTATGTTAGAATATTTCTCTCTGTATGAAGAAAAAAATGATGGCCCCGCCGCGCTAGTTTTTGGGGATGGGAATATAATAGGTGCACGATTAGATCGATTAGGGCTCCGTCCTCTTCGTACCGTAGAAACTGTTAAATACCTAGCTGTCATGTCCGAGGCAGGTCAAATCTACTTTCCACCAAATGAAATAACCCGGCTGGGTAGAATCGAAGCCGGGGGAATGTTGTATTACGATCATACAGAGAAACACATATATGAGACCGATGATGCGCTCGAAAAGATTGCCTCGTCGGCAGATTACTCTAGCTTGTTGAAACAAAGTCAGCTTCACATTGATGATCTCAAGACGATTACCCCAGAATGTTCAAATTCAAAAAATTCATATGCTGGTGATCTGAATAATGCCGCTCGTTATGTGGCGTATAGTCATAATCAAGAAAGTTTTAAGTTTTTTATGGATCCGATGCTCGCATCGGGGATAGAGAAAGTTTCTGCTATGGGTTACGGCAACGCTATAAACGCTCTAAGTGACAACGAAGGAGGTGTAGCTAAATACTTTAGTCAGAAATTCGCGCAGGTTACTAATCCGCCTCTCGACTCAATAAGAGAGGCAGACGGCATGACATTACGAGTGGTACTGGGAGAAAAGCCTCTTATCGGAATAAGTCGGTCGAAACAATTGGCGCTTGACTCGCCTCTAATAACTCATGATCAAATTCTTCGCATCAAAAAACAAACTATTATTCCGTGTGAGACGTTCGAGGCTATATACGAACCTTGTTTTTTGGATCCCAGAAAGAATGAGCGAAAACTGATTCAAAGCCTTGATGAATTGGCCAGAAAAGTGAGCGAGTTTGCCGGCAAAAACGGAGGCATTGCGATACTTTCTGACAGAAACGTCTCGACTAAATTCGCTGTTTTGCCCACGACATTAGCAGTTGCGGCGGTTAATCAAAAACTTATCGAAGATGGGCAACGCCTCCGTGTTTCTCTTATCGTAGAGAGCGGGCAAATAAAATCCTCTCATCACGTTGCTTGTGCATTGGGGTTTGGCGCCAGTGCGGTTTATGCTTTGGCTGTTCAAATGCGGGCTGAAGAAAAATACCCAGAGAATCCATCATTAGCTTACGATAGATTTGTTAAGGCAGCAGAAAAAGCACTAATGAAAACCATGGGTAAAGTGGGATTATGCACTGTAGAGAGTTATTCGGGAGCGGAACTTTTTGAGTCCAACTTTCTTGACACTAGTGATCATATTTTTTCGCGTTATTTTCCAAATATGAATGCTCCAGTCGGTGGCGTGCAATTTCATACCGTTGCACAATCAACGGCCGATTGGCACCAACACGCATGCGGAGTATCAACTGAGAATGACATACCTATCTTGGGTTTGTTTAAAGAACGTTCGGAGGGAGCGGGGCACTCGTATGGCACTGCGGCTGTTCGTGGTTTCGTGGATTTGACTGAGGAACCAATCTCATTCGGTGATGAAGAGGAAGAAAATCAAGCATTAAGGTTATTAACTTTAGATAAAATGGAAAACGCGTTTGGCATAACCGAAGAAGGGTATGTAAACACTAGTTACGATAGGCTTTCCAATACACAAATAGATAACTTTAGCATCACGCCGGGCTTTCGTATATTTTCTCGGTCTATGACCGAGGAGCGTAATCGACGTCCAGCCGCACTTAGAGACGTTCTGGCATTTCCGGCCGATATTTCCTACATGGATAAAACAGCCGAGATAAAAAAAGAAATGATGTTGTTCAATCGTGCGGGTAACAATAACTTTACGATTCGAGGCCTTGAGGTTAGAGCTATTGAGCCAAACAAATATTCGCTTAAACTAACTGGGCCAAAAGCTGATGATTTGGGTCGTCTTGACGCCTTGGCTCAGTCACTTGTAGAGCGGTTTGGTTCGAGCATTAAAGCGCATTGGCTGGAAAGAGCCGCGTTATATATAGAAGCGGTTGATGATGCAGATAGCTATATCTCTAGAATAACTGACTGTCCGGATGCAATTCCTCTTTCGGAAGTTCAGCCAGCATCAGAGATTACTCCCAGACTTGCATCAGGAGCAATGTCACACGGAGCTCTTGTTGCTACTGCCCACGAGGCGGTTGCTCACGGCACCAATATGGTTGGTGGGATGTCTAATTGTGGTGAAGGAGGCGAGCATATGTCTCGCTTCGGGACAATTCGTGCTAGCCGGATAAAACAATTCGCATCGGCGCGTTTTGGTGTCTGGGCTGGATATCTAGCGGACCCTAATTTGGAAGAAATAGAAATCAAAATCGGGCAGGGCGCAAAGCCAGGCGAGGGCGGACAGTTACCTGCACCAAAGGTTACGGTTGAAATTGCGGCTGCACGCGGTGGGACGCCAGGTGTAGAGCTTATATCACCTCCACCTCATCACGACACGTATTCCATCGAAGATCTATCCCAATTAATTCATGACGCGAAGGCAGCGCGTGTACGCGTGGTGGTAAAGCTTGTTAGCTCAGAGGGTATTGGAACAATAGCTGTCGGCGTCGCCAAAGCTGGGGCAGATGTAATCAATATAGCTGGGAGTACTGGCGGTACGGGCGCGGCGTCAGTTACATCACTGAAATATACTGGGAGAGCAGCTGAATTGGGTATTGCCGAGGTTCATCAGGCACTTTGTGCTAACGGTATTCGAAAAAAAGTGCTGTTACGGTGTTCGGGAGCGATGCAAACTGGGTCCGATGTAGTCAAAGCTTGCTTGCTTGGTGGAGATTCGTTCGAGTTTGGTACTACGGCCCTTATGATGCTGCGTTGTGTTATGGCAAAGAATTGCAATTTGAAATGCCCTGCAGGATTGACCACAAACGAAGAGGCATTTGATGGAGACCCAAGGGCCTTAGCTCAATACTTGGTGAATATTGCACATGAGGTCCGGGAAATATTAGCTAATTTGGGTTTGAGATCGTTGGATGATGCTAGAGGGAGAGCCAACCTTTTGCATCTTTTGGATCACCCTGCATCTGTAGGGCAACTTGATGTTAGAGCTATCACCGTAGAAACGAGAGAAATTGATGTAGAAAACCCCACGTATTTAGAAAGTAATTTTTCTATAGATGAGAACATATTCTCTAAAGTGAAGCTGGATTTGTTTCATGGTAAAAATAATACTTTATCAATTGATGAAATAAGATTGGGGAATTCGGATAAATCAGTTGGCGGTCAACTTTCAATCGATATTGAACGTTTTTTGAATTATGAAGATAGGGAACTTATAGCGCCTCCAATTATCGAAGATGAGAGGGGGAGGAGATACCTAAAACCTCATTCAGTAGTAGTGCATACCGCTCGTTCAGCTGGACAAAGCTACGGTGCTTTTATTAATGACGGTATGGTTTTAAACCACGTCGGCACCTGCAACGATGGTGTTGGAAAAGGTGCGTGTGGTGGGGAGATTGTTGTCAAATACCCATTAATGGGTAGCGATCAAATACCATCGGATTGTGTCCTTATAGGAAATTTTGCACTGTTTGGTGCAACGGGGGGACGGCTATTCGTTTGCGGGCAAGCTGGTGATCGCTTTGCTGTAAGAAACTCCGGTGCAACGGCGGTCGTTGAGGGGGTTGGGGACTTCTGTTGTGAGTATATGACCAATGGAACGGTTCTTAATATAGGAAAGTTTTCCAAGGGGTTCGGTAATGGAATGTCTGGTGGTTTTGCTTATCAATACGATCCGGAAGATCGTTTTACTGCAGAAGTTGGAAATGACTCGTTTTTGATGGGCCGCGTCAACGACGGTTCTGACATGTCTGAAACTCATGGTGATACAATTCGACAACTCTTGCAGTGGCATATTGAGGCGACCGGCTCACCTTTGGCATCTAAATTGATGGAAGATTGGGCAAATGTTAAAAACGATTTTATTTGGTTAATGCCAAGGGCTCTTCTTCAATATCAAGACTCAGATGAAATATTAAGGTCGAAAACCAGAAAGGAACTTCTGGAAGAGCTTTCAAGCTCCCTAGCGTATCATCAAATAAAAAGAGTTAAAAGAGCCTGGAAGGAATCACTCCCCGTTTTGGATGGAATGGTTCCTGATGATGCCTCGCATGATAGTGAATTGATGTTTGAGCTACTAAATAACTGGACCGTAATGGATATAGCTCAGGAGATTGCTTTGAGACGATATCAAGCATCCGACCAAATATTTATATCTAAACACGTTCAAAATCTTGTAATGGTCGAAGATTTTGACTTGATGACGCGATTATCAAAGCATGCCCGAGACGTTTTATCCGACTACGCAGATTCCCATTTAGCGGCTCTTATAGCTCACAAAAGAGTGGGTGACTTCAAGTCGGCGTTAAGTCGACGTGACACCAGATCAATGGATAGCCCAGCGACTTACAGTTGGGTAATCGAACAGGATCGTAAAAATAGAGCGTTGCTTGGGGAAATTCCAAGTTTTGAGAAACTTTTTGCTGGCCGTGCCATTCCAGAGCGTTTGAAACTAAGACAGGTGAGTTAGAAGAATGAAGGATGATCATATTCCAATCGGTGCAATAGTACCTAAAGGGGACTTGCTGCTTGACAATGCACCTTTTAACAAGGAGCAGCGAATTTGGCTCAAGGGTTATCTAGCCGGTTTTAATACGAAGATGGTGGAGATAGAAAAAAAGCAACTGGGGGTTAGAGCGGAATCAAAACAATTAAAACCAATAGATATTTTGTATGGAACGCAGACTGGAAATGCGGAGCAAGTTGCTCAGGAGGCGTCCGCGCTGGCCATCAATCATGGATTTGAACCGCGTGTCTTCGAATTAGATTCTGTAACAATGGATCAATTACAAAACATGAAAACCGTAATAATTATAGTTGCCACTTATGGGGAAGGGGAGATGCCCGATAATGCAGACTTATTTTGGGGAGCATTGTCAAGTTCTTCGGCTCCTAGGCTGAGCAATATGCGTTACGGCGTGTTGGCACTTGGAGATACCAGTTATGAACATTTTTGCCAGGCTGGAAAGTTTATTGACACTAGGTTAGAGCAACTTGGTGCGGATAGAATGATTGCCAGAATAGATTGTGATTACGATTTTGAAGATCCGTCAAGTGAATGGCTAAGTAAAACGCTACCATTGGCGAGAGGCGATGATTCTCAGTTGTTCAGATCGGAAATTGTCGCAAAAGAACAAAAAAGTAGTAAACCTATTTGGAATAGAAAAAATCCCTATGGCGCAAATGTGATAGAGAACCGGATACTCTCTGGTACTGGTTCTCTAAAAGAAATAAGACACTTATCCTTTGACTTGGGAGAAAGTGGCATAACCTACGAAGTCGGCGACACAGTTAACGTTATGCCTACGAACCATGCTGATCTGGTTACGGCTATCATTCAGCGTTTTGATGCAGCGCCTGACGATCATATTCATGGCCAAAATTATCCGCTTGGGCAACTACTGTCTACTCATAAAGAAATTATGAGTCCTTCGAAGGAACTGGTTAGCGAATTAGCAAACAAATCCAAAAATAATGAATTAACCAAAATATACACGTCCGGAGATAAAAAGGCATTAGAGGCATTTTTGTGGGGGAAAGATACGCTTGACTTATTAAATTTGAGCGATGAGCCTCCCATCGATCTTATGACGTTCGTATCTTGTCTCAAACCTCTCCAGCATCGGGCATATTCCATATCTTCCAGCTCGAAGGCGCATCCTAATGAGATACATGTCACCGTGGCAGCAGTCAGATGGGAAGTAAATAACAGAGAGCACCGAGGAGTTGCCTCAACTTGGTTGGCTGATTGTCACGAAAACCAGTCAACAATACCTTTGTTTGTATCACCCAATAAGAACTTTCGTATCCCAAAGGATGATGAGTGCTCAGTTATTATGGTTGGACCCGGGACAGGTGTGGCACCCTTTCGCGCGTTTTTAGAAGAACGAAAGGCGCGGAATTCCTGCGGGAGAAATTGGTTATTTTTTGGTGACCAACACTCTGATTGCGACTTCATTTACCAAGAGGAATTTAGTGAGATGATGCAACAGGAGGTGCTTACGCGCCTTGATCTTGCTTTCTCGCGGGATCAAAAAGAGAAAATATATGTGCAACATAGAATGTTGGAGAATAGCGCCGAGTTGTATAGTTGGTTACAGGATGGTGCGAGTTTCTACGTTTGTGGTGATGCGAGCAAAATGGCAAAGGACGTCGATTCTGCGCTTATAGAAGTGGTTCGTCTAGAGGGGAATCTTAGTCGTGATGGCGCGATTGAATATGTCAACGATCTGAAACTGGCCAAGCGATATTTAAGAGACGTTTATTGAAATAGTTTTATGACGGAAATATTAATTGACCATTGCTTTTGTTTTTCATGCTCCGAGCTTAAGCGAACAAAAAGTACCTACAATGAGTTTATCAGAAGTTCGACAGGTGAAGCGTATAACGTAGACCCGGAGCAAGCCATTACGGTTTTAAAAAAATATCAATTTAAGAAAGCTGTAGTAACAACAGTTAATAGATATGCGTTGCTGAGTGGCAGGGTTATTACATTAAAATGGGAGGCGCCAGATCTGAGTATGCATCCCGGCGAGCAGCTCATGACTCTTAAGATAGAGCCGGGCGGTATTGCTGCTGCAGTTGTCAGTTCTGACTGTCTGGAAGAAGATATCGAGTACTCCGTGAACTGCTTTAGTCATGATGGATATTTAAAACACCGCATTGCCGTCACCAATGATGTCCCTAGTAAACGAGCTTTTGAAAATATAGTAGTTTCCAATCAGCAACCAATATTCTTTGATGACTGTGGGACGGAGAATATTATTTCCCTTGCAGTTGCTAGAGGTCTCCAGAAAAACTGGGATACAAAGGGTATTTGTTGGCACTTACAGAGCTTGTTAGTTGATCAAGGGAGATCTAGAAGGAAAGTGTTGACCATGCTCGATACTGATAAGGCACGACGGCTTGTACCAGAGATTGTTGGGCCACTTTTGCTCAATTTGTATCAGATGGGCATGGTATACGTTAGAGGGTTACCGAACAAAGGTCTGCTGCATACCGACGCTAGTGACGTTCTTAAACTAGAAGCCGACGATGACTATATATTCATACATTCAAATTTGGGGGCAGCCGTATTGAATCAATCAAACATTGGATCATGTTGGGAGACAACATTTGATGATAAAGGAGACACTGTTTCTTTTGTCGAAATATATAGTAAATGCGGTCAATGTATCGCGGTTCTTATGCCATATAGAAATTATCTCCTAAGACAATGGCGAGAAATAATAGCTTCACTTCCATCGAAAAACTAATCGCCAAATAAAGTTATCTAGAATATTCTTTCTTTGACGTAACGAACTAATCATTTAGCAGATTAAAATTTTTTTAAACCCACGGAAGCATCGATTAATACCATATGGGGTACAGTTAACGCTATGAGACTTATAAGTGTTGGCCTAATGATACCGATATTGAAGGTATCAGTTGCAAAATGAAAAGCCATTATAAGTGTGGTTGATATACTCAACTAAATAGTTAACGTCAGAAACAAGCTATTACGATATGTGGTTTGCTAGATATATCAAGAAAAGCCAGGGAAACGCGTGAGAGAAAATGTCTCCAACTCATTTGGTCTTTTCCCTGTGCAAATGAATTCTGCCATCAATTCTCCAAGAGCCGGAGCAAGTGTTACACCGCTGTGGGTTACCAGAAGAAAAAAATTCTCAGTCCCCGGAAAAATATCTGCAATACTTTTTCCATCATCTGGGACTGGTCTTATTCCAACAGTAATCTTGCAGTCTTCGACGGTTAAGTCTTCAGGGATGCCAATTAAGAATTCGCGTGCTCGTTTCAAAAGACAATTCGCTGCAAATTTTCGCGTGGCCGGTGTGTCCTCTTCCGCTATGACCCCATCCATATCATCCGACCCTATTCGCCAGCCTCCAGAAAAGTGTGGGAGCGCATGGAGATCTGGACTTTGCTCCCAGTAAATAACCCGTCGTGTTAGACGTTTTGTTCCCAATGGGGGTGTGGTTATAAGTATACCGGGTGACTTTCTTACAGGGAACCGATTGGCGAAACCAGCAAATCCGGTTAAGCTCGCTAATAACTCTGGTGTGTTGGGGCCACCGGCTAATAGGATCTGTGTTGCTTTGACCTCACCGTTTGCGGTTAATAAACCCGTGACATTATCGGAGTCATCGGATGCAAGTGATAAAACCTCATTGTTTTCTATTACCGATGAGCCGTTATCTTTTAACTGTTGAGATAGAAAATGAACAAACCGTGGGGCATCTAGGCACATCTCACTAAAACTTAATAAACCCTCGTACTCGCCCATATAATTTATGGATGGTTCAAGTATCTGCAAATCCTTACTTTTTACCCATGTTACAGGATAGTCTTCTTGCTGCAGCAAC
>Ga0163109_10004867_pt1 | contig 10159 bp, 10 predicted proteins | sample CRUFie1St13metaG_FD_108704 | JGI IMG/M metagenome (GOLD analysis project Ga0163109, IMG submission 108704) | Marine microbial communities from the Costa Rica Dome - CRUD Field 142mm St13 metaG | ecosystem: Environmental > Aquatic > Marine > Oceanic > Photic zone | place: Costa Rica: the Eastern... | reverse complement strand
GGATGATCTGATTTTAAAGCCCTAATAATTGGATTTTCTAATTTATTTTGATTTGAAATAAATAATACGAATGAAATAAAAATTAAAAACCTCATATCATAAATTTATTAATAAAATTTTTGATAAATAATTTTAATTTTTCTCTTGCAACATCTTATGTTTATTAAATTTGTCAACAAATAAATTAATATGAACTTACACGAGTACCAAGCAAAAGAGATTTTAAGTGGTTTTGGGGTTAGAATACAAAGAGGATATGTAGCTTCATCCCCTATTAAAGCAGTTGAGAAAGCAAAAAAATTAAACAAAGAAACTGGTACTGATTTTTTTGTTATAAAGGCTCAAGTTCATGCTGGAGGTAGAGGAAAGGGTGGTGGTGTTAAACTTGCAAAATCTATCGATGATGTATATACTATTTCAGATAAAATTATTGGCATGAATCTGGTCACCCCCCAGACATCAAAAGAGGGAAAAAAGGTTCATCAAGTTTTAATTGCTGAAGACGTTTATTACCCTGGAGATTCTGAAGTTGAAGAGTATTATATATCGGTTTTGTTAAACAGATCAACAGCTAAAAACATGATTATGTATTCTACTGAAGGTGGAATGGACATTGAAGAAGTAGCAGAAAAAACACCAGAATTAATTCACACCCTAGATGTTTCTCCCAAAAACGGATTAACTGACGCTGATGCAGATCAAATTGCTACTAATTTAAATCTTAGTGGTAATGCAAAAAATGAAATGATAGATTTTGTTAAGGCTCTTTATGATGCTTATGATAATTCTGATTCTTCTCTTTTTGAAATAAATCCTGTAATTAAAACCAGCGATGATAAAATCTTAGCTGTTGATGCAAAAGTTTCAATTGATGATAATGCTCTATTTAGACATAAAGATTACCTTGAAATGAGGGATGTTAGAGAAGAAAATCCTATTGAGGTTGAAGCCAAAGAAGTTGGATTAAATTATGTTGATTTAGATGGAAATGTAGGATGTATGGTAAATGGTGCTGGACTAGCAATGGCTACAATGGATTTAATAAAACAAGCAGGTGGAGAGCCCGCTAATTTTTTGGATGTCGGAGGTACTGCTGACAGTGAAAGAGTTGAAACAGCTTTTAGAATCATTATTAAAGATCCAAATGTCAAAGCAATTCTTGTGAATATTTTTGGAGGAATTGTAAGATGCGACAGAGTTGCAAAAGGTATTGTTGATGCTTGTAAAAATATGAAAGATGAAATTTCTGTACCAATAATAGTAAGGTTAGAGGGAACAAACTCAAAGATTGCTAAAGATATAATTGACTCCTCGGGACTAAATTTCTATAGTGCAGTTGAATTTAAAGAAGCAGCTGACAAGGTTCAAGAAGTTCTAAATGTTGCTTGATTTTAGTTCTTTCATTTTTTTTATTTGATCTCTGTACAAAGCAGCTGATTTAAAGTCTAATTCTTTAGCACTTTTTTCCATTTCCTTCCTTAGCTCTCTTATTTTCTTATCAAAATCTTTATTTTTTGTTGGGATTTTAAAATCGATTATATCTTCGCTTGTTTCTTCAAAATTATTTTTTAATAATCTTTTGGTCAGTGCATTGTCAATACTTTTTATAATAGGTTTTGGTTCAATTCCGTTTTTTGTATTGTATTTAAGCTGTTTATTTCTTCTATAATTTGTCTCATCTATGGTTTTTTTAATGCTCTTTGTTATTTTATCAGCATATAAGATTGCCATTCCATTTACATGTCTAGCAGCTCTTCCTATGGTTTGTGTCAGAGATCTATGAGATCTTAAGAATCCTTCCTTGTCAGCATCAAGTATTGCAACTAAAGAAACCTCCGGTAAATCCAACCCTTCTCTCAGTAGATTTACACCTATTAGAACATCAAACTTATTTTCCCTTAACCCTTGCATTATTTCTACTCTTTCAATTGTGTCAACGTCTGAGTGTATATATTTAGATCTTATTTCAATTTTGGTTAAAAAAGATGTTAGTTCCTCAGCCATTTTTTTTGTTAACGTTGTGACTAAAATTTTCTCTTTTTTAATAACTCTTTTTTGAATTTCGTCAATCAAATCGTCGATCTGATGTTTTGTAGGTTTAATTTCTATTCTTGGATCCAGTAGACCAGTTGGTCTAATTATTTGTTCTGTTATAATACCTTCACTCATCTCTAACTCATAATCAGCAGGTGTAGCACTAACATAAATTACCTTATTTTGAAGTAATTCAAATTCTTCAAATTTTAATGGTCTATTATCCATCGCTGCAGGCAATCTAAAACCATATTCAACTAGATTTTCCTTTCGGCTTCTATCACCCCCATACATTGCTCGTACTTGAGGAATAGTTACATGGCTTTCGTCAATAATTGTTAAATAATTATCTGGAAAATAGTCTAACAGACAAAAGGGTCTTGTTCCTGGTTTTCTGCCGTCAAAGTATCTTGAATAATTCTCTATGCCAGAGCAATATCCTAATTCTTTAATCATTTCCATATCAAACTCTGTTCTCTCTTTTATCCTATTTGCTTCCAGAGTGCTACCTATCTCATTGAAATAATCATATTGTTTTACGAGGTCATCCTGTATTAATTTTATCACTTCGTGAATTTTATTTGGAGATGTGACAAAAATATTTGCTGGATAAATTATCACGCTTTTTTGTTTAGACAAAATTTCATTAGTTGTTGGATCAAATTTTTCAATTTCTTCTATTTCGTCTCCAAAAAAATGGATCTTATAAGCAAAATCAGTATGAGCTGGGAATATATCAATTGTGTCACCCATAATTCTAAATTTACCTTGTTTAAATTCATCTGAAATACTTCTCGAATATAAACTTTGAACCAATTTATTTAATAATTCTGTTCTTGAGTAGTTTGAATTTTCGCTAATTTCAATTGTATTGTCTTTAAATTCTTGTGGGTTCCCCATCCCATAAATACAAGATACCGATGCAACTATAATTATGTCATTTCTTCCAGAAAGAAGTGCTGAAGTCGCGCTTAATCTTAGTTTTTCTATTTCTTCGTTTATTGAAAGATCTTTTTCAATGTAAATTCCAGTTGTTGGAATGTATGCTTCAGGTTGATAATAATCATAATAAGAAACAAAATACTCAACAAGATTTTTTGGAAAAAAACTTTTAAATTCTGAGTAAAGTTGAGCCGCTAATGTCTTGTTATGAGCTAAAACCAGTGTTGGCTTATTTATCCTTTGAATAACATTGGCAACAGTGAAGGTTTTTCCAGAGCCAGTTACTCCAAGTAAGGTTTGATGTTTTTCATTATTTTCAACTCCTCTTATGAGGGATTCAATTGCATTAGGTTGGTCGCCTGTGGGAGTAAAATTTGTAATAAGTTTAAAATCCATTTTTGAACTTCATTAATAAAGAAAATCATCCTCTTCGTTTTCCTCACTGTTATTTTGTTCGAATAATTTTTTTGGTGCCTCACTAGGTTTATCACCATTAGAAAATATAATTCTTGGATATTTTTGACCAATTATCGAATTACCTTCTTCTATTAACTCTACATAGAAAGTCCACATACTCATGAAATCATATACGTATAAAAGTTTTTTATTAGCTTCGTTTAATAGATCAGATAAAACTACGGAATCCATTGTTTCAGTCGAATCATCAAAGCTAAAGAGACTAATTTCGTTAATTTGGTTCCATTCATCATCAACTGTAAAAAAAGACGACATTTCTATACCATTAAATTTAAAAGCTAATAGAATGAGCTCATTAAGGTCTTTTAAAGTTGAGTCTTTAGTAATTTCCAAATCTCTAAAAATATCGTCTTTAGTATCGTTATCTAAAATAACTCTAAATCTATATATCATTTGGTAACTCTTTAGTTAAAAAATTATTAAGTAATATATAAAATTGAAGACCAAATATTAAACTTGCAAAAACAAGATGTATAGTTTGTGTTCCAAAGGGAAAATCAAAATAAAACATTAGAACGCCTGAAAAAACTTCAACTGCTAATAATATCATTAAGTAATTCAAATATTTGTTTCCTAGTGAAAGCTTGAGATTTAAATAAAATAATGAGAAATTAATCAGAACCACCGCTATTGAAAAAGTTCTGTGATATTTGTATATAGAGGGAATTTCACTGAGCCATTTTGATTTATCATATAAAAAAACTTGTGCTTGTTCGTCGACAAACTGTCGTACCTGAGTACCTAGAATAATTTGAACTAATGATAATATTATTGCAGTGACAAGTAAAAATTTAAATTGATTATTTTTTACAATCTTTGATTTTTCAATTCCTGAAAAGACCAAATAAATTAATAGGCAGACAATGAACAGTGCCATTAGCATATGTATAGTAATCTTAAAACCCTCTAAATTTGAATCCACAACAGTTTTACCTAACCATGCTTGAAAGCCCATAGCAATTAAAGTAATAATTGAAATGATGGTTAAATGGCGGAATTTTTTAAAATATAAAATTGAAATAAACGTAAAAATTAAAATCGGGATTCCTGAAATTGCTCCAATTAGCCTGTTTATGTATTCTATCCATGTGTGGACCGGGTTGAAAATTATGTAATCATGTTTTTCATAAACTTCCCAATCACTCATTTCAATTTTCGATTTGCTTTTAAAATCAGATTTTGCAACCAATAATTCCTCCTCGTTAAACAAAATCATTTGGCCTTTAGTGTAATCGTTGTTTGGCTTAAATAATATTTGCGACTTTTCTGTTGGAGGAATATAAAAACCAAAACATTTAGGCCAATCAGGACATCCCATGCCTGAACCTGTCATTCTAACAAATGCACCAGCTATTATCACTAAGTAAACAAGTAATAATGACAATTTTGCAAAAAAATGAAATTTATTTTCCATTAGTCAATCCTAACTTTTCTCCCTCCTTAATCATTAAGTTGTATGCTTCCTCGTAATTATTTGCAATAATTCCGTCAAGAATTGCATCCTTTATATTTTCTTTAATTATACCAATTTTTTTAGATGGTTTAAGATTGAAAGTACTCATGATCTCAGCTCCAGAAATTGGTGGTTGAAAATTTCTGATGTTATCTTTTTCTTCAACTTTAACTATTTTTTCTCTTACAACCCTGAAATTATCATGATATTTTTGATAGCGATTTTTATTTTTTGTAGTTATATCAGCTTCACACAATGTCATTAAATCATCAACTGAATCTCCTGCGTCAAAAATTAGTCTTCTGACTGCTGAATCAGTTACATTATCTAGAGCCAGGACTATTGGTCTAGAACTCATTAGTACCAGTTTTTGAACATATTTCATTTTTTCATTTAACGGCATTCTTAGTCTTTTAAACAATTTATATACCATTTTACTTCCTTCAAATTCGTGTCCATGAAATGTCCATCCAATTTTTTTATTAAATTTTTTTGTAGGGGCTTTACCTATATCGTGTAATAATGCAGCCCATCTTAACCACAAACTATCAGTTTTTGAACAAATGTTATCAAGTACCTCCAGCGTATGATAAAAATTATCTTTATGTTTTTGCCCTTCAATTTCATCAATTCCTTTGAGATTGGTAATTTCTGGAAGAATTATAGTCAGTATTCCGACTTCTTCCAAAATTTTAAATCCTTTTGATGGCTTTTCAGATAATATTATTTTATTTATTTCATCTACAATCCTTTCATTTGTGATTATATTGATCCTATCTTTAAGTTTTTTCATTGTTTTAATCAGATCGATATGAATTTTAAAATTTAACTGGCATGCAAACCTTACGGCCCGTAACATTCTTAAAGGATCATCTGAGAAAGTAATATTAGAATCTAATGGTGTATTTATAATTTTATTTTTGATATCATTTAATCCGTCATGCAAATCGATTAATTGACCAAAATTTTCTTTATTTAATGAAATAACTAATGAATTAATCTTAAAATCCCTTCTGTTAATATCATCGACAAAAGTTCCTGATTCTATTTTAGGATTTCTGCTATTTCTTGAATATGATTCCTTTCTAGCTCCAACAAATTCAATTTCATAGCCCCTATAGTTAAAGTAGGCAGTCCCAAAATTTTTAAATACTGTAACCGAAATTCTAGGATCTAATTTTTTTGCTATTTCCTTTGCAACACTAATTCCATCACCTAAAACGAGCAAATCGGCATCTTTACATTCTCTTTCTAAAATAAAATCTCTGACAAATCCACCAACAACATAACAATCAATATTATTGGCTGAACAATAATCTGATATTTCGTTAAAAATATTACTATTAATAGCTTTTTGAAATGTCATTTTTTATCTGATTTTAGAAAGATTTCCAAGCTTATCAAGCTTTAATACTTTTGAGGCTTTTGTAGACCAATTATCATTTGGTAAATTTACGACATAGTCTACTTGTTTTAAAATATCATTATTTATTTCTTTAAAAGATCCCGGGAATGGCTCTTTATGAATATTGGCTGATGAGGAAACAAGTGGTGTATTCATGAAAGAAATAAGTTTTAAACAAAATTTATTTTCAGGTATTCTTAATCCAACTGATTTATCTTTTGAAAAAATAAATTCACATAAATTTTTACCACCTGGATAAATTACTGTAGTTGCATCATTAATTTTACTTAATGTTTCTTCGACAATTTCTCTTGAGATATTTGTATGTTTTAATATCATATTCACATCTTTTACAAGAGAAAGCAACGGTGTGTTGACACTTCTTTTCTTAATATTATAAATTCTTTCAACAGCTGCGCAATTGGTTGCATCACACCCCAATCCCCATATTGTATCAGTTGGATACAATATTACTCCTCCATTCTGAATAAATTCAAATGCTTTGTGAGCCTCCTTATTTATAATATTGCTCATTAATAAATATATTTACATCAAAAATATAAATACCTTTTTTAGATTTTAGTTTTATGACAAAGTTTTTAGCTATTGATTATGGTTTATCTAGATCTGGTCTTTCGATTTCAGATCCTGAGAAAATTTTTGCTTTCCCAATGGAGACAGTCGAAACAAAAAAATTAATCAATCGCTTAACAGATTTGATTGAAAGCGAGAATATTTCAAGAATCATCATAGGTAAACCAAAAAGGCTTTCAGGTCAGGATTCAGAAATTGAATCTCACATATTGAAATTTATAGAGTCTATTTCAAACATTTTTGATAAAAAACAAATATTTCGATATGATGAGAGATTTACATCAAAAATAGCTAAAAATGTTATTATTTCATCTGGTATTAAAAAGAGGTCAAGATCTGACAAATCACTTGTAGATAAGATTAGTGCCGCTATAATTTTACAAGATTATTTGCAAGCTCATAATTCTGATTCATAAGTTTTAATGTTGTAATTTTGAAAAAACTTTTTTCATGATACTACCAATTATTGGATATGGTGCCCCTATTTTAAAGAAAAGAGCTCAGAAAATAGAAAAAAACTATCCTGACTTAAAAAAGCTAATTAGTGATATGTTTGAAACAATGTATAATGCTAGTGGCGTAGGTTTAGCTGCTCCGCAAATTGGAAAAAGTATAAGACTGTTTGTCATTGACACCTCTGCTTTTGATAACGAGGAATTTGAGGCAACTTCAGGATTTAAGTCTAATACTTTAAAGAAAGTATTTATAAATCCTGAAATCACTGATGAAAAAGGTAAGTTGAGACCATTTGAGGAAGGCTGTTTAAGTATTCCAAATATCAGAGAAACCATTGAAAGAAAATCTGAGATTACGTTGAGCTATTTTGACGAAAATTTTGTTTTTCATAAAGATACTTTTAATGGCATTATTGCCAGAGTAATTCAACATGAATATGATCACATTGAAGGAGTTCTATTTACTGATAAAGTTTCTTCATTTAAAAAGAAATTAATCAAGGGAAAACTTAACAATATATTGATCGGAAAAGTTTCTGTTGACTATTCTATGAATTTTTACAATAAGTAGTCTTGATATTAAATAATTATACTAAAGAGATTTCTTACAATTTAAAGCTTTCTTACCCTATTATATTGGGTTTACTAGGTCACACACTAGTGGGTATGATTGATAATATAATGGTTGGAAAATTAGATCCAACTAATCTTGCTGCAGTTTCTCTAGGAAATAGTTTTATTTTTATAGCAATGTCAATTGGAATTGGTTTTTCAGCAGCTATAACACCAGTTGTAGCTGAGGCTCATAGTAAAAATCATGGTGTAGATTTAAAAAAGTCATTTGTAAATGGTTTTATAATGTGCTTAATTTTAGGTGTTTTATTATTTCTAGCAATTTTATTATTTAAACCCTTACTATTTATGCTTGATCAACCCAAAAATGTTGTAAATCTTGCTATTCCATATCTTGAAATAGTTGCTGCTTCATTAGTTCCACTGCTTATGTTTCAGGCTTTAAAACAATATAGTGATGGTTTGTCTTTAACTTCAAACCCCATGTATGCAACTGTCTTAGCAAACATCATTAATGTTGTGGTAAACTACATTTTAATTTTTGGTAAGTTAGGTTTTCCAGCAATGGGTATAATTGGTGCCGCCATTGGCACATTAGTCTCTAGAATCATTATGTTTTCTTTTTTATTTTTTTTACTATTCAAAAAAAATATAATTAAGAATTACATAAAATATGTTTATAGATTGGTAATTGACAAAATAATGATAAATAAAATTTTATCTCTTGGTTTTCCAACTTCACTACAAATGTTATTTGAGGTTGGTATTTTTACTTCTGCTATTTGGTTGAGTGGATTGCTGGGGGAGATAACTCAGTCAGCAAATCAAATTGTTTTAAATATATCATCAATGACATTTATGATTGCCAGTGGATTAGGTGTTAGTGCTGCAATTAGATCTGGAAATCAGAAAGGTTTAGAAGACTACAAAGAACTCAAAAGAATATCATTATCGATTTTGTTGCTTGGAACCTTTTTTGCATTAATTTTCACGCTATTAATAATTGTTTTTCGAGAATATCTTCCCTACATATATATAGATATTACAGATGTATATAACTATGAAAAAAATATTATAATAGTTCAAAAATCTGCTAAACTTTTTATCATTGTTGCCTTATTTCAGTTATTTGATAGTGCTCAGGTAATTATTTTAGGAGCACTGAGAGGTATGCAAGATGTAAAAATTCCAACAATTATTGTTTTTATAGCTTACTGGATAATAGGTTTCCCGATTAGTTTTTATTTTGGTGATATTAATATTTATCAAGAAATCGGAATTTGGATTGGATTACTGTGTGGTCTTTTGTTTTCTGCTGTTTTTCTATATTTAAGATTTAATTATTTAACTAATAAGAAGATTAAAAATGCTTGATAGAATAAAACAAATAGACACTGAACTGCTTATATTCCTCAATAATCTAGGGAATAAATTTTGGGATCCGATATGGATTTCAATTACCGATAAGTTTACTTTTCTTCCTTTGTTTTTTTTAATTATATTTTTTCTTTTCAAGAAAAACGGAACAAAAGGATTATTTATAATTTTATTATTTATTTCTCTTTTAATATTATTTACAGATCAATTTACTAATGTTGTCAAAGACTTTACCCAGAGGTTAAGGCCCTGTAGATTGGATGAATTACAAGGTTTATTAAGAGATATTGATATAGGATGCGGAAAGTATGGCTTTTTCTCAGCACATGCTGCAAATTCTATTTCTATTACCATATTCATAATTAATTGTATTGATGAATCTGTAAAAAAATTTTTAAAACCACTACTAAATTTCTGGGTTATTATTTTTTCTTACTCAAGAATTTATTTAGGTGTCCACTATCCTCTTGATACAATATCTGGTCTATCATTTGGAATATTCTCTGGCTTCTTATTTAAGTATTTATATAATTATTTTATATCTGTGAAAGTATTTTCTGACTAGCTTCAAATACAGTTATTTTTTGGCCTTCTATTTCCTTGAATAAATTATCTAAATTAATGTCAACAGATTTCTTATTGAAAAATGAAATTCTTAAAGATTCGTTAATAATATTGAGTAAGTTAGTTTTATTCTGATTAATTCTATTTTCAAAAAAATAATTATTCTTTTTTGTTAGTGACATGTATTCATTAATACAATCCCAAATATTTTCTAATCCTTCTTTTTTTATACTACTACATGTTACAACCTTTGGTTTCCAATTAGAACTTTTAATTGGAAACAGC
>Ga0163109_10004865_pt1 | contig 10160 bp, 21 predicted proteins | sample CRUFie1St13metaG_FD_108704 | JGI IMG/M metagenome (GOLD analysis project Ga0163109, IMG submission 108704) | Marine microbial communities from the Costa Rica Dome - CRUD Field 142mm St13 metaG | ecosystem: Environmental > Aquatic > Marine > Oceanic > Photic zone | place: Costa Rica: the Eastern... | reverse complement strand
TCATCTACCATAGGTGGTATTCTAGTTGCCACTAATTCTTTATCACTATATTCTTTTGCTATGAAACTCATATACAATCACAAATGGTGTTTATTGTTGCTAGAACAAAAACATAACCAAGGTAGCCTCCTAGTGTGCTAATTAAAATTTTATCAAACCAACTCATTTACTATTCCATTTCTCGACCAAAGTAGATGCATAAGGAAATATCTTATGCCAATCTTGTTTTTGATTAATAGCAAACTTATCAAATCTAGTTGCAAACTGTCTTCTATACAAGTCCATATCTCCAGTTGGTCTTATTTTATCATAGAGATTTTTATAATATTCAACTCTACGTAACATAGCAGATTTTTTGTTTGATGTCGATTTGTTAATTTTGTCGTAAAGTTTATTTGTTATTTTGTTAAAGTCTTCTTTATCCATTATGCCAATGTTCAAATACTTTGGATTATATACGGGATGTGTTGCACTGAAATCATATGCATTGGCATTTATCTTTTTAAAACGTTGATCATCAATCCATAGCATTAAATCTGCCCAGTGTTCATAAGTCAACATATTAATTGTGGTACTAGTGAAAACTTCAAAGTTGTCAGGTGTTTCATCTAACATTTTTAAGTTCTCATGAACCACAGACCATTTAGTAGGATATCTGATTGCTTCATTTACTTCACCTAAGCCGTCGACACTACAGCAAAATTTAATCAGTTTAAAATGCTTCCATAAATTCCACAGCTTCGGTGGAAACACTGTCAAGTTGACAGAATACTCTAGCTCTATGTTTTTAGCATTACCTGTCTCAACAAGTTTTTCTACTAGGTCAGCACAGTGCTTGATCATTAATGGCTCACCACCTCCGAACTTTATTTTTTGAATGTGTTGTCCGGCTCTGACTAGGCCGTCTACTTTTTCTTCGGACCTTGACCAATCAAAGTCAGCATTCTTTATATCTAGATCATATTTCTTTCCGTCAACACCAAATTGGTCTTCTTGCATTATTTCCTGATAGTCTTTATACCATTTAGTCGACTCACCAGGAAAACACATAACACATCTTAAATTGCATTGATGCCCTACACGTAAATCAACACTCATTATTTTTGATTCTTTTAATGTACCATCATCGTTAGTGTTTTCATATGCCATTGCTGGAGTGAAACCATCAGCTATAGATCTCAAAGTTTCCCATTCATCTCTACTCCTGTAACCTGATTCTTTTTCCATTTTACATCTATTACATTGCGTAGGATACTTGCCGCTCATAAAATCTTTACGTACCTGTTTCAGTGTTTCACAATTCAACACATCCACAGAGTTCAAATCTTCTAACATTAATGGCTTGTTGTCTTGATGTAATACTGTGTTCCCTACACCAGCAGATTGACTGTGGCTACACATTCTGAGTGTACCATTATTCTTAACTCCCAAATGAGACCATGGTAACGGACAAAATAAATCTGACATACATTATTCTCTAACGTTATCTAAAAATTCTTCTTTAGATATATTATAAAAAACTACACAGTCGTATTGTTCTGCAAGTTTTTTAAATTCTTCGTTCTCTTGTTTTTTGTTTATTTTACCGTAATATTTATATGATGCTTTGTTACCTCTTACAAGGTACACTTTTACATAACCAGTGAAACGATCTAAACTCATTATTCAAATAGTGAATCAAACGTAGATGTAGTTTCCTTGACAACTTTCTTTTCTTTTTGTACTAGCTCTGGAACAGATTCAACTAGATTATCAAAAGTAGTTGTTCTAGGTGCACCAGTAAATTTAGCTTTACTTAAATTGTTCAACAAAGAACTATTCTTGTTGATCATATCAATTGGATTTTCTGCTTGGAATACCTGTTCAGTTAAATCAACAAACTCTAGAACATTCTCAGGTATAGAAGTTACATCTTTGTTATCTGTTCTTCTGTTAGCTTCTTGTACTGCTTCTATTTGTTGATACACATTATGAGCCATCAGTAATACATAACTCAAACTGTCCCAACTTGTTTTGCTTTCAAAGTCCTCTCCTCTACAACAGATATCTCCTTCCATGTAGCAATCCATTACCGGAGTGTTGTTAACAAATGTTTCATATTCACCTGGAACTGGATCAGCATACTTTCTATCAAAGTTACCTGCATACTTCTTGTTGTCTTTTGCTTTGTCCATTGTGAACCCAAAACGTGGATTCTTTCTCATCATGTCAAATTCATTAACTGTGTAAACAAGTCCTCTTGCCACACTGACAAATGCCGATGCAGAATCAAAGCTGACTTCTATGTTTGGATTAATTTTTACTAACTGCCTTTTGATTGCTGTCAACATCACAGCTGGTTCCAATGCTGAAGTACCTAAGAAGTGTATCCAGTCTTTTCCATCAAAGTGTCCACCATCTCTCATTTTAATCATTCTATACAAGATCAGCTTCCACCATCTCATGTGTTCACCACCCATTGCCCAGCCTTCGAATGCTCTGTCACCATATACCTTAGGATCACTAAATGGTGCCATCACATCAAACCACTCATCAGCTGATGCTATATCATTACCTTGTATAACATTTAAAAATTTTGTTGCACCGGGTACTCTGTTTTTTACAAACCATTCATTGTTGTAGGCTGTGTAAGCCATACAATCTCTCACAGTGTTAACACCAATTCCTAAGTTAACAGAGAAACTTGGAATATCTAAACACATACTCCAATCTGCTGTGTGCTCTAGCCATCTAAGAATTTGCATTCTTATTTCATCGTTTTTGTGTCCTGGTGTAAAGAAGTTATCCCAATCAAATTTAAGAATACCTTTTGCTACTTGGAAACCACCTGAGTCTCCTAGTATGACTGTTTTGTCTCTAGGCCTATCTTGTACAAATGCTTCTTGTACTTTTGATTTCTCAATATCTAACTTGGCGTGTCCGGCTGAATATAAAGACCATTTATAGTTGAACATTCCTTTATCATCATAAAGATATTTCAAACTGTCTAGGCCTTTCGGAAGGCCTTTTGGAATTCTGTCTCCCCATTTTTCCTGTGCGTTCTTTGAAAGCAAGTCTGCGTATATAAAACTTATTGCTGGTAAGAACACAGCATAATCTTTATTCTTCTCCGTTAGATTTATCGTCACTACTTGTCTCCGTTTGTGTTTTATTTTCTTGTTTGCCAAACCATATTGGATATTGATTTGGAAAATGTTTTTGTAAATGTTTCAAACATAAATCAACTGTAAAGTTATCAACTTTGTTTAATTCAAAATCCATCTTATCAATATCAAATATGTAAGTTGCTTCGTAATGTCTTTTTCTTAATTTAATTGTGTACTCAACTTCTTCATGTACTATTAGCTCTGGATTTTTCATTTCTGTCTTGGCACCCGGAGCTGGTCTTTGCATATGAAAGCCTACGATAAATCTTCCTTTTTTAGTTGCCATTATATTGTTCCTTGTAAGAAGTTTAGTAATAATGCTAGTAAGAATATGATTCCACTAACACCGCCAATACCTAGTATGTATTTTTTTATGTTTTTCATTTTTTATTTCTTATACTTTCTAGTTCAACCATTGTAGCCGCAAGGTTAATTTCTGGATCTACAACCAATGCATGATTTACCAACCCATTTCTTATCGCTAACAATGATCGACTTTGTTTTAATTCATCATCGCCGAACCAATGCAAGTTTTCATACATCTTCCTAAAAACTTTTTCATATTGTTCTGCATCAGCATTTTCAATAATGTACTCTCTTGCTCCTTTGATATCTCCATTTTGGAACATAGCAACATAAGTTACTTCAACATCTGCTTCACCAGTGTCTCCATCACCTGGTGTTATCAATTCACCTGTTTGTGAATTCATTTGGCAAGTGTTAATGCATTTTCTCAAATCCGGATAAGTTGCTTTCACATAAGTTGCTAGAGTTTCGGCACCGAATTTAATATTTTCTTTTTCTAAGATAGTGATTACTCTTTCAGCAAACATTTTTTCATCAAGTTTTAAAATCTTAAAGCCTTGACATCTAGAATGAATAGCAGGAATAATTCTACGTTCGTAGTTAAGTAAGTAAAAATCTACACGTTGACGCATACATTTCCATCACACCACGAAGTGCCGCTTGACCATTTGGTGAAATGTAATCAGCCTCATCAAGTAAGACATATTTAAATTCACCAAATGGCATGGTTTGAGAAAAGTTTGTTATCTTATCTCTAATTACATCTACAGAGTTTTCAGATGATGCATTAATTTGTAACACATCACCCCAATCAACATCAAGCTCATGTAACAATAATTTTGCTAAAGTAGTTTTACCGGTACCTGGTGCACCGCTGAATAAAAGATGTGGAATAGCTTTAGTATCTACCCAGCTATGTACTTGATCATATTGTGCTTGATCTCTAAACACATAATCTGTTATTTTTGTCGGTCTATACTTTTCTACCCATAAATCTTTCATAATATCTCCACACTTGTAACTAACATAATATATCAAGTATATTATAAAAAGTTATGATTGTCAATTTTTTAATTTTAGAATTGTTGGAATTTTTTTATCTTTGAAACTTATTGTCAGCTCATCACAGCCAACATCTTCCCAGTACCAATCTTTATTGTAAACATATCCTAGTTTACCCAGTTGGTTGGAAACATGAGCCACTGCATCAACTTCTCTGTAGTTGGCATTTAAGGCTCCACCCTCTACAGAAGTTCCTGTTGATTGTCCGATGTACTCATCTCTTTTTGAAAGTTTATCTACGTCTAGTGTAATTGAATTATTAAATTTATAGTCGTCCAATTTCTGCCTCTTCTGGTCTAGTATCGCTTACTCCTAATATACCATTAGGGTCAGCTAATCTTACATCAAATTTTTCATTACCATCATCTAGCTCAAATCCAGGACTCCAACGACCATGCTCCATCAACACATAGTCGCCTTCTTTAAGCCAATCAATACCTTCACCGATTCTATATACTTGAGCCCAGCGTGGTTTAATACCACGATCTTTCATATCATCATCAGGTATAATGATTCCGCCTTTGGTCACTTGCTGACCCATGTCCATGTTCTTTACGAGAATTCTTTTTCTTAGTGGTTTTATATTACCGTAAATAGTTGACATTTTTTTTACTCTTCTACTTCTTGTATCTCTATGTCACCGTTTGGTAACTCAACCTCTTTCATCTTTTTAGCTTTTGCTTTGCTTGAAGACTTTTTTACAACCTCTGCAGATTGATCTTTAACAGGCTGATTATCAACGGCGTCTTTGATACTTACAGATTTAACAACTGACTTTGGATTGTTTTGGTAGTACTCTCTTGTAGCATCTTCTCTTTTTTGTATTACTTTACCACCTTTACCAATCTTATCACCCCTAGCATTTACTTTCATATTGCCAAGAGCTATCTCTTCTTCATTCTTAAGAAGTAGATTATCAAAATCGATCATTGCTCCTCTGTTTGTTCTTCTTTGTGCCATAGTTTTAACTCCTTATATTATATTAGCATATAATGTTATTTATCGCAAGAATTCATTTATATCTAAGTTATACTTGATGCTGTCTACTTTGTGTATTCCAATAAGGAATAATACATAACTGCTTACACTTGATCCTCTTCCGACACCCCATACTATATTGTGTTGTCTCATTTGGTCAACCAAATATACTAGATATTTTAGAACCACATGAAGATTAAACTTCTTGTAAAGTTCCATTTCCATATCTACTCTTGTTTTTTCTTCATCAGTCACAACAAGATCATAAATGTACTTTTCAATATCCATGTTTTTATATGAGTCAGGCATATACCAATTTTGTTGATTTGTTCGATCAAACTCATTTCGATCAACATCAGAAACAGTGTCCAATTTTTTTCCACCAATAGCATAATCTTCAACACAGCTTTGATCTACATTGAAGTCTTTTATGCTTTTGCCATGATAGATTAATTCTAAAGCTGAATCAACATCTAAAATTAATCTTCCTACAGAATCTGTCAACATGATTACAATATATACGATATTGGATTATTTGTCAATATTAATCTTTTTTATCTTTGATATTGGTTGTCCAATCCCAATCTTCATCAAAGTCTCTTATGAATGCATCCAATCTTTTAGGATTACGTTCATCTTTTAATTTGTAAAGCATTTCAAAAAAATATTCGCTTATTTCTCTAGGAGAATGATTGATTAATAATTTAGTAAAGAATCTTGAACATCTTGCTTTTACTACATCATGTGTTAGTACAGCATTGTCACCTAAATCATCACCCAGCACACCTGGATTTTCTTTCAGCCCTTTTGGGGCCGAATCATCTTTACTCATCTTCTTCGCCTATGATTTTGCTTTCTTTAGGAAAAAAAGTTTTTGTAACTATTTCATTTTGAAGTTTTTGTATTCTTGAATTTGCTTCTATTACTAAACTAGCTTTCATCATTCTCAGTTGAGGTAACGATGATGTGTAAAGATTTGTTCTTTCGATGTACTGAATTCTTTTGTTTAGCTTTCCTATCTTATCGCTAATTTCCTTATCAGAAAGTTTATCAAAATGTTCCATCATGTCAACAATCCTTAAACTGCAAATGATTCGCCGCAACCACAAGATGAAGTTGCTGTGGGATTTGTGATTTGAAAACTAGAACCCCAGACCTCTTCGACGTAATCTACTTTAGTTCCTGTTAAAAATAAAAGCCCTTCGCCACCTATAACAAATTTACCATTTTCAACTTCAATGATTTCATCATCCTTATTGATTTGATCATCATTGATAAAGTCCCATTGATATTTAAAACCAGCACAGCCACCACCTTTGACAGATAGTTTAACTGCTGACTTGTCATTTTTTTTACATAAAGCACTGATCTGCTTTTTTGCGTTGTCTGTTACTTCGAATAAGCTCATGTCTAATATTATTTAAAAATCACTATATGTATATTATGTACTAAGATAATTCAGTTTGTCAACCGCTGTTCTTTTAGAAGCTATGGTTTTTTCCATTCTTTTTTTCCTTCTAGTCCTAGCTTTCTTTTTCTTGCTCAATAGCTTTCCAAATTTGGTTAATTGCCTATGATTTTCATTAAACCATTGTACATAGTTGATTGCACTGCTTAAAGCGTCAGGCGTGTCATTTTGTACTTGTGGTTTATATATTTGTGTATCTTTCTTGCTTTTAGTGAATTGTACTAATGGAACATATAGTATTCCATCCTTTTCTAGTAAATCACTTTTCTTGTGCCAATAGTATTTTTGGCCTGGCACTGGCTGTTTTAATAATTCGTTTTCGTCTTGTACTAGTATACTATCTTTTTTGTCTTTATCTTCCCAAAACATTCTTGGATACCAAGAAACTTTTCCATTCCAGCAAACTGTTTCTGGTCTGTCTGATTCTACTTCCCAGGCCATAAAGTATCCTGGTTTTTTATTCCATAATCCGTATGCTACCACTAGTTCGTCCCCTCCATTATTACGTCTAGTGGATCGCCATACGGTCTCTTCTATTTGGCTTAATGTTTTGTAATCTTTATTTAGACTCATTGTTCTTAGCTTCTTGAATTGCTTTTCTAACAGATTTAGTTAATTTTCCAATTTCGGCTAAGGCTTTTCTTGCTCTAGTACCTGCGGCTTTATTACCATCATTGGCAAACTTACCAATATTTTCTTTGTAGGTTTCGAACTGTATATCTAACTCTTTTACTTGTGACTGTTCCATATGTCTATTTCTCCTTAATTGTTAACATAATAAAGTTAACCCCAGATTGCTGACTAGCAGTGGAGCAACGACCGATACCCAGGTCCGGGGTCCACTCAGTTGCGAATCTAACTACTTTCGTGACCTATTCGATTCTTTCATCGCTACTAATTATATTTAGTTTTAATTAAGACTGCTTTACGGGTGTTTCGATAGCTTTTGGAAAAATAGTTGAAACAGCATCTTTATACACCAATTGAGTGTGCTGATCTCTCTGTAAAAGAAAGCAATTTTCATCGTGCTTTACAATTTTACCAATTAGCTTGATACCATTTTTTAGGAAAGCAGTTATCTGCATATCAGAACTCATGATAGTTTTATAAAATTCTTGTTCTACGTTGTTGCTCATACTTTTATTTAGTATAATTTTTTAAATATCGTAGACTGGAAATTCTGCTTTACCTGGTTTTACTTCTCTGAATCCTACGGCTTTGTTGTTTTCAAGCCTTACCCAATACTTCACATCTTTTTCTGGGCCTGGCCAACCATCGTTCAATGCGTTGACTTCGAGTATTTCTTGCTGACTATATTCTTTTGCTGGTATGTTCTTTTTCTTGTATTTTGGCATATTCCACCAAATATCAAAATCTTCTATCAGCTTCATCTTTATCTCCTTCTTTTTTGTTATCCACGTACTTGTTAATTACAAAAAATGCTATAGTGGCTCCTATCGATATAGCTACTATTCCTGTAAACAACATACCTAGTCCTTGTTCAAATGTCATACTTCCTTTTTATATATTGGTATTGGGTTCATTTTGTGTAAATTTGGTTTTCTTATCTTATGATATTGTTCAAGAAGCTTTGCGTCTTTACCAACAGGGATTGCATCTAATTTATCCAACTCCATTGCTTTTTCTAATTGTTGATAAGTTAATCCGCCTAGCTGATCTTTGTCTGTTCTACCATCTTCCCATAGACCGTCTGTTGGTGGTGCGTCTATGATTTCTTGTAGCACTCCTAATTCTTTACCTAGTTCCCATACTTCTGATTTCATTAAATCTGCAATTGGTGATATGTCAACTCCGCCGTCACCGTACTTTGTGTAAAATCCAACACCAAAGTCTTCTACTTTGTTGCCTGTGCCTACAACAATACCTCTTTTAGATCCTGATACTTGATGTAATGCTACCATTCTCAATCTAGATTTAGTATTTGCTAATGCTAATTCGTCAACCATGTCTGTGTGTAACATCTCTAAATAGAACTTATCATAAACTTTATCCAAGTCCATAACCAAGTGTTCTACGTTTATAAAATTATCAGTTAGCCAGTGTCCATGATCCATACTTAAATCATGTTGTTCTGATAGTTGTTCAATCGGCATACTAATTGCATATACAGGTAATCCTGTTTTAGCACATAAGGTACTGACCACAGCAGAATCTATTCCTCCGGATATACCGACTACTAATGTTTTTCTTCCGTTTTCTTTTGCGTAATTTTTAATCCACTCAACTATTTTATCAGACAAGTTCATGTTTGTAATATTCTTCCTTGGTTATTGATTCTAATTCTATAGCGTCTACTACTTGATTTATTTCATCTACAAAATTTAGAAACTTTTTATAAGTTTTTTCTGTGTGATATAATACACAAGATAAATCATTTCTTGTAATTATCATCTTATAAAAAACTGTATCATTCATTAAACTTTTTTACCTGCTGTTTTTAAATCTTCTCTTGCTACCACCATGTAAGGTCCTTTGTTGTATGCTGGAGCAATAGAATACTGTCTGCTGATTTCAAGACGTTCTTGTTGTTCTTTCCAATTAATTTTTATGCCATTTCCTAGTTTAGGTGGATCAAGTTTCTTTTCTGGTTCTGGATTACGAACTGGTACTCTTACAGGGGTATCAGTTGATGTTAACATAGGTTGCGGTTGTACTTTATCTTTTGGTTTCCACTTACCATGTACATAGTCAATATATTCAGACAATTCCATAATAGGTAGCTTGTGTTTTTTCCAGAACTTGTTCTGTTCTTTCCAACCCTTCATGTAAAAAGAGTCAGGTTTTCTTTTAGATTTTTTTTGTTTTGTATTCAGAGTGGTGAGACCACGTGCAAGGTGCATTGTCATAGTTATACTTTAACACAAAATCATTTTTTGTCAACCGTGTGCAACGGTTAATTTACGCCATTTTTTTGTGTCCAATCTTGGACTAATTTGGTTAACTCCATCATTTTATCTGCTGTTGCTGGAGAGTAATCACTTCTGTCTGCAATTTTAGTTATAATATACCAATGGTATGGTTCATTGAATGTTTTAGCATCTTCACCTTTCCCTTGGTCCACTGTCACTGGAAAAGTGTTACTCTGGTATTCAAAACCGGCTCTGAGCATAAGACTTCCCCATTGAGTTTGATTCATTATACTGTAATGATTTGGCCAGTGTTCTAACTTTCTATCAGTG
>Ga0163109_10004863_pt1 | contig 10166 bp, 29 predicted proteins | sample CRUFie1St13metaG_FD_108704 | JGI IMG/M metagenome (GOLD analysis project Ga0163109, IMG submission 108704) | Marine microbial communities from the Costa Rica Dome - CRUD Field 142mm St13 metaG | ecosystem: Environmental > Aquatic > Marine > Oceanic > Photic zone | place: Costa Rica: the Eastern... | reverse complement strand
TCCTTGTAAATAACGCCTTTGTCCCTCAAGTAATCAATACTTTTATCAACATTAATGATAGAAGATTTTGACATAAGAATAACTTTGTCTTTTTTGATTCCTGGTTTCTCAATAATTATCTGTTCAATTTCTTTGTTTAAATAATATTTTAGTGTCATGTTATTTCACATTCAGTGCAGGTGATAAGGTTTTAATATACTCGATTTCTTTTTTGTGGGCAAAAGATTTGCCTCGAACAATATCAATAACTTCTGTTACAAAATATTCTGGGCCTATCTCTCTTATTCTTTCGTGTAATTTCCAACCACCTCCATTTAATGCTCTAGAGATATGAGATTTAAGTCTAATTTTAGCTGAACCAATTTTCTTTTGGCCTGTTTGAAGTGTAAGACCAATATAAGTCTCTTTTGTTTTAAGGCAGGTAATCTGATAAATAATATGATTTCTGTCGCTACGTTTTTTTCGCATATTCATATTATTCCTTTTTGATTTATTATACCTCAAATAAAACAATAATACAACTAAGAAAGTATTTCAAGAGTTTCTTTTACACCATACGGCATGTTATTATTTTTAGCGGTATAAAAGTAGCATGGCAGTCCTTCAATGTAATGAACCTTAACAACAACATCATAAAAATACTCGTTTGGCCAAGTTTCATGCTTAATAAGGTCACCAATTTTTAAAGATGTTTTATTTCGAGAAAGTTTCATTAAAGCATTTGAATTCTTTCAATTGATATTGTATATTGTTTAACTAAAGTAATTTTGTCATTTGTTGCTGTGTAAAATGATATAGGCAAATGTTTGTTAGGACGTTTAAAATAATTTATTTTTGTAACAATATCAATATAATATTTTCCTGTAGATAAGTTAGTTATTTTTATAAGTTCACCAATTTTAGGAAGATATATTTTATCGTTTATCATTGGATAAGCTTTATGTAGGTTCCAATATACGCTTTATCAGGCCTCAGCACACGATAGTAATAAACAGGTACTTTTGATTGATTTGAAGGATATACATAATGTATTCTGCAAATAATATCATATGAAATTAGTTCTCTAGTACTTTTATAAGAAACTAGAGAACCAACACATATTTTATTAGAGAACATACTTACACATGTCAATAGGGATTAGATTTAATTGATTGGTTTTTCTGCCAATGCTAACGACTGTTTCCTCTAGCTCTTCTTTTTCTCTAGAAGAAAGATAGTCAAATCCCTGTGAAAAGTTATCAGATGAAATAACATGTTTGGGTAAAATTCCTGTTTCATCATAAATATCATCAAGAAATTCATTAAGTGTAATTGCATCACTTAAATAGTCTTGAAGGCTTTCCCATAGTTTGTCATTAAAGTTATGTAGTTTACCTGCTTCAACTTCAAAGTTATTGTCAAGTGACAAGTTTAAGACACAAATGTCATGTGTATTATAACTAAGGCAATGAATATCCATGTTAAACCTTTCTATTTAAATTCCAAGTTCTTTACAAAGATCGTCGAAGTCTAGTGTTACTGTTTTAGTTACTGTGTCCTTAGCATCTGAAGGATTAAGATTTGTAGGGTTAATTGGTTGCTTGTTTACAGATTTATTAGCAGCAGCACCAAAAGCTACCATATTTTGGCTTCTGTCCTTTTTAGGAATAGCCTTCTTGGGTGACTTCATATTACCGTCGCCTTTTCCTTCAAGGCCTAACTTAAAAGGAGTTGCACCCATCTTTACTAGATTAAATGCTTCTTCTTGATTGATGATAAAGAGCGACTTTGGGCAGTCAATTTTGCTTCCAGCCCATCGAATTTCAAATGATGCTTGAGGAGCACTTTCAGTACCACAAGGCTTTGAGTAACGAACCCAACCAAAACCTGCATTTGTAAAATGTTCTTTTAGATTTGAAAAATCAAATTCAGTTAGTGAATCCATTCTTTCGTTAAGTTTAACAAGATTTTCTCCATCAATACGAACCCACTTAGCTCCACGTCCACCAAAATGGCTTTTTTGAGAAATTTGCCAGGTCATTTAATTCTCCTTAGTTATTTGTTATTATTTTATTTTAAGTAAAACTTTTTAACATTTTTGAGTTATGCACGAGTCTTAATAAGATTCTTGTACTGTTGAGGAGTACAACCGTAATATTTATAATCGCTAAATGCTTGATTGAGCCACCAGTCAGGATATTTTCTGACATCTTTACCATAAATTTGCTCAAGAATAACAATTTTATGACTTCGGCTAAAAGCATCATTAATTGGTTTCATTCTCAAACTTCCTTCCCGTTAATTTTATAAATGCTGTAAATATCTTCACTGCAATTTTCATTGTCAATAAATGCAGAAGAATCAATTACTCGACCGTCAAATTTCATAAATCCATGACCATTGCCATCGTAAATGTTAGTAACTTCACATGTAATTCTTGCTCCTGAAAGTCTTTCTCTGTACTTTACTATGTCGCCTATGTTTAGATTAATCATTTAAGCTTCCTTTTTTATTTTGGCCAGCATTTTAATTAACATAAATATTATAGGACATTTAAATCAAAAATACATTTAGAAGTTAAAATAGTGATTATTATTCTAATCTACTAATATGTTTGTATGAGATAGCATTAAGTGTCATACCGTCTTCAAACGTAATATCATAGTACCCGTAGCAAGTTTCTTTCATAGACTTAATAGACCGATTATGATATTCAAGTGCAATTAGAAGATTATTTTTTTCTTCTTTAGTATCTTTGATATGTGCAGCAAAGTCTTGTCCATTAAAAATAAACATGCTTCTCCTCACTGATGATAAGCTACTTCGATATCAAATGCATAGCATTCTTTACGATCAATAAAGATTTCATAAGCAGCATATTCAGAAATATCATTAAACTTTTCTTTTTCAAGAAGAATAAACCAGTTTGTAATATTATATCGATTTGCAATATACGTTTTAAGGTCTGAAGGGTTTCTTATGCCTAATTTAATATCTTTTAACATTTGGGTAATGTTTTTAGGCATATAGTAAAACTCGCTGCATCTAAGTTTTATTTCATCATCAAAGTCTGTTAGAAAAAATGTGTCTTTATAATCATCCATTTTTTTCATAACTATTCCTTTTTTTAATTATTATAATATAATAAAAACTTTAATACAAACTAAATTTCATACTTTGGAGTTTCAATCATATACTCTTCACCTTTATAAGGAATATCATTCTGGAGCTCAAATAAAGCTTTTCTTAATATTGAAATTTTATGAACATTTTCAACAGTTTCTTCTTTTAAAGACTTTATTTTATTCATGATTTCTTTTACATCGTTATTATCATCGTCGCTCATATTTCACCTATACATTGTTACAAAGCTACCGAACTCTCTATCAAATGTAAAGAGAAGTCCTTCATAGTCCGTTAGCATCATTTCGTCTAAAATACATTGTGTCTTAAACTTGCTATAACCAAGTTGCTTACAAAAATTAGATGCGTAACCTAATAGAACATGTGCATTGCCCTCAGGTCCAGTTAAATCAATCTCAATCCCACGGGGTTTAATTTCTGCTTTAGACTTAATCATCTTTATATTTTCCTTGTGTCTGATTTAATTCTTGATAGTCACCTGTAAGCTTGTATAGACCATCAAGCCAGCCAAAAACAATTCCTTCAGTTAACAGACCATTATCTGTTGATACGTTAATTTTTTTATAGTTCGCATTATTAACAATACCATTATTTGGCATTAGTTTAAATATAAAGTTAGAAATATTTTGAACTTGCTCATGAAAAACTTTAAACGTGTCTCTTAGAAAAACTCTTGACTTTTCTCTTGAAGAAATAATTTTTAGTGAAGGATCGAGTTTCAACAAGTCTCTTGCATTAATTGAATTAACATTATAAATGTATTGTGTTGCTAGCACAGCATGATGATAAGAACACTTAGTCATATCAAGAATTCTTGATATAACATTCTCATATAAATGACCACTTTTAAGACTACTTAACAAATCATATTTCAAACAGTCATACAAGACTTTATCAGACTTGTCTGCAAAACCGCCAAAACATTGAACTTCATTATGAAAGTAATTCCATCTTTGGCTTAATTCTGGGAACAAGTCGTTTGTGTGCTGAATTGTTCTTAAATTATCTAGAGAATCAAACTCAGGTGATGCACAAATTATACCTTTGCTTAGCTTTACTGTTTCATAAGAAACAAAGTCGTGGTGCAAAGTGACAAAAGAATGACCATAGTCTATGATGTTACATCTGTTTTTGTCTACGATTTCAAAATTATAAAACTTATTCATTTTAAAATTATGATTTGTATCCGACAAAATAGAGTATATTGTCGAGCATCCTTCAAGAAAAGTTCTTTCTGCCGGGTGATTATTAAAAAATGAAATTAAGTCTTGCGCAGACATTCCACCTTGCGCAACTTGCGTCTTATTTCTTGCAAATCTAACGCCACTATCAGTAAACGCAGCTGATATTGCAAGACCGTCTAGCTTTTCTGTAAAAGACTTGTCACCCCAAACAATGTTGTCAAACAAATTTATAATGCAACTCGTAGTAGTATTTGCTTCATAGATGTGCTTGATATGTCCTGCGTAACCACCCATTGTAAACTCCTAAAAAACTTTTCTTAAAAACTTTTTTATAAATGAATTCTTGATTGGTTTTTGATTAATAATATTATTTAGTTGGTCATTATGATTTAATTGTATATCATTTATTTCTTGATTACAATCTTGTAGATATTTTTTGTTATTATCTTGATTATTACTTGCAACTAAAATGCGCTTTAATTCTTCTGACGAAAGATATTTCATTTTAGTCTTCAAGAACTTTAGAAAGTAAGTAAGCTGAAATTGGGAAAATAACAAAGAGAGGAAGTAACATAAAAAAATAATTGCCCGCTTCAAAATTTAAAACTGTCATTAGAGAACCTCCAACTCCAATCAAAATTATCATTGTGTAAACAAATAATTCTCGAAGCAAGTAAGACATAATTTTATCCTTTAATTTGTGTAACTTGATAAAGACCTGAAGAAAGCACATACAGAAAATCGTTTACAGCAATTTCACTTACATCTACAAATTCAAACCATTTATTACTATTTGAGTACAAATCAGCGTATTCTTTTGTATCAGCAACAGATGAAAAAATAAAATTACTTGGAATTTCTTCGTTGCTAACAAATGCAACTTTTCTATGCTTACACATTATGTCTCCTTACAAGCTAAGACTAATGACTCCATTATCAATATTATCTTCAAAGTCTGTGCAAACAGAATCAACAATTGAAACAATATCTCGGTGAACAGCATCAGGCATAAATTCTGTTTCATCAGCAAACTTTGCAACAAAATAATTTTTAATTGCTCGTCGAAGAGCAGCACGAGGATTTACATCAACTTGATTTTCCATATTAATAATAAGACTTTTTTATAAGCTCAGGATTAATACCTGCTTCTTCCGTCAAACTTTCTGAATCTGATGATTCAGGCTGACCTTCAGGATGCTCCCAACCTTCTGGATACCAGTCTAGTACAAAGCCACCTCTGCGTTTTAATTGTGTATGGTCTTCAAAAACATGACGAATTACTTGACCTACTGCTGTATAATCATTGTTTTCAAAAACATACGTATCAGCCGGTTCTCCCTCACCATTTATGTAAAAAACAATCCAACCGTTGTCTGCACGTCTAATGATAATATCGTCTATGTTTAAGTTAACCATCCTTAATTTCTTCTCCTTTTAGGTTTTTAGTTGAATTAATAGTAAAGAATTGCTTTGCATGTTGGTAAGCTGCCTCATAGTTTGTAATACGACTACCATCTACTTCGGATGTATATGAGTATTCTTTAAACTCATCTACATCCCAAATTGTAAATCTTCCATTATCATGACATCTAATAGCATTAAACATACCACGATCATAGTTGTCACAAATAATCCATGCTTCGCTATCTTTTTGATATGAAACGTAAATAGCATCTTGTGTTGTATGCCCGAGAACATTTTCAGCAACATTAATCAATGACATAATTGTATCGTTAGGGTAACCTTGTGCTCGAAGAGAAGATGGATTAATAATCATATTTAAATCCTTATAATAATTACAACTATATTATATTATTTAATATACATTTATACAACTATTAGTCATCTAATTTTGATAAAGTATCACCATACTTGTTGTGAATATTTTTAATTGCTTCTCGTACTTTTTTGGTATGATTATTTAGCCACTCAATTTGAGACTCAACGTGGTTTTCATGATTATCATTTAAACAATCTTGACAGACAGCCATTCCGGCGACATTTTCGTCTAAAAGAATTTCAAACTTATTCTTTATTTCTTTTTCACAACAATCACAAATCATTTAATACCTCACATTAAATCAATTACTCTTCTAGATGTAACAAAGTCTTTTCTATAATCACCGTGCATGTAGTCTTTAACTTCAACTAATATTCTTATTTCATCCCAATAATAAGTGGTTTCAACAGTTAACTTTGCATCAAAGTTAACAGAATCATAATACTTTTCACTAATTATACGACCAATTTCATCATAGTCACAAACTGTTCTCCCAGTAAAGAAATTCATTCTAGGATCACCTTCTTCAAGGTCAAAGTATCGAATAGACTCAATACCGTTGTTGCATGAAGAACCTAGGTCAATATATAAAGGTGTTCTTTCCGCGCAGCCACTAAAAATTGTAATTAAAAAAAGATACTTAGTGATTTTCATTGTACGCCTTTTCAATAAGAATGTTAGAATATTTTTTATTCTTCGTAGACAATAATACAGTTACCACTAATACTAGCAGGTAAAGTTTGTCCTACGTTAACATGGTCCCACTGGCCAGCAACTTCTTTTACTTTCCATCTAGCAAAAAATCCGTCTGAATTTTCTTCATTTGAAACTTTACCTGTGCTAATTCCCCAAAAAATAAGTCTTGAGCCACTGTAACATTTTACTTCAGCTTTACTTCCAAGAGTTGAAAACTTTGAAAACATTGCATCAGTGCAACCTGTAAAAAGAATAGCAGTAAAAATAAACTTATACATTTGTTAGAATCTTTTTAAGCGAGTCGCTGTTAAATTCAAGAAGATGCAAAGCTTGTCCCTTCTTTCCGAGAACAATTGCTGAGTCTACAATTTCAATGTTCTGAACTTGACTTTGATTCAGTATAATAAAGTCAGCACTAACATTATCAAAATAGTTTAAGGACTTTTCAATATCGTTAAAAACAATTTCGTTGCTTAGATAAGAACTAAAAGTTTGCAAAGCTTCTTGGCTTAAGTCATCGCAAGAAGCAGCTTCAACATTAAAGCTTTGTCCAAGGCTTAGATTAATATGATGAATATCAGTAGAACTATTAATTTCAAGACAAGAAATACGCATTTTAATCCTTTTTTTAATTTCCATTAACGGTAATATTATATGATATGATTATCATAAATACAAACAAAAGTTGTCTAGCAGTTAATTAATTATCTTCTTCGTCCTCTTCGTCCTCCTCTTCGGACAAGATAAATTCATTAGCTTCTGCCATCTCACCAACATCACGGTCTGAATGCCAGCTTAAAGCAGCAAATAAAACTTTTTTTGGATCAAGAACGCCTTCTTCAATTAGATCGAGTAGTTTCTTTGTATTTTGTCTATAACTAGACATTTACTTCTCCTATTTCACAAAAGTGGTCTTTGTTCACATATACTATTTGACCGATTGAAGGGTCTAAAACTTTAATAGCGTTAAAATAAATGTGATTTTTTATATTAACTACAGTCTTATCTTCTACAATCAAATATAAACCATCAGCTGGTATCCATTTGCTTTTTTGAACACAATATGATTTAAGAGGTACTGGTATTAAAGAAAAAGCTTTGTAAAGACCGTAATATAATATATCATTACTTAACATTCCGGGCCTTAAAAGCTCTTCTTTGACTTTAATAATGCACCCGTTTTTCATGTTAATTAAACTCGTAATTTACATATTTGTTTTGTGTAAAGAAAATCATATCATTGTCAAAAGTATCATTGCTTACTTCATAGAAAGACGATACCGCCCAATCAAAAATATCAGACATAATATCAGCAAGCTCTTCATCCATATCAATTTCAGGAAAGTCTGCTGGAATTATATGAAACACAGGTATGTCTGGGCTATCACCTGAAACGTTTGGAATATTAAATTCATCATTACTAATAACAACATACTTAGGTAATTCCATATTACTAGGATTTTCACCATCAGTATTCCAGATAATTTCATAAATCATGGCAGGCTCCTTCTTTACTTAACTATAAGGGTTGGCAGTCATATTAACATACCACTTATCTTCAGCAAAATCAAAGTAAAGTATTTCTTCATTCATTAAAACATCGAGAATGTAAAAAATATCAGAAGAAAAATGTTTCATTTTTGAAAATTGCGTAAGCTGTTCAGAAGCTTTTTCAACAATTTTTTCACCAGGCAAACCAGGATTTTCTTCAATAATGTTTAAAATAGAATAAGTTGTGTCTGAAAGTTTGTCACCGAAAGTTTCTTTATAAACAAGGACATCTTCCATTTTTTTATCCTTTTAGTGATTACATAAATATTATAATATTTAAAAAACCCTATTACATCATTGAGATAATTTTTGTTGAATCAACATATTCAGAAGTATCAAGCCATCTCCGAAGAATACTGCATGATATTGCCTCTAGCTCTTCGTCTAATGGAAGCTTAGAATTGTTATAGTATACATCACTAAACCATCTAAAAAATTGTTTTTGATTTCTTTCATATAGCACTTCTAAGGCAATATTCAAACCTTTAAAGTCTAAGTTATATTTGCGAAACATAATTTCTTTTTCTTTTTGGAATGTTTCAACAAAGTAATCGTCTTTTTCATAATAATATAGTTTGCTTTCATTAAAACGATTGTTAAAAGATTCTAAAGAAAAGTTTTTTAAAAGTTTTTCTTTAACTAACCGAGTGTTGAATCTTAAGCTAAGATAAACATAAAAATCATTATTTTCAAACATATTATGCTCCTTACTAGAAACACGTATAACTATGCTAAAATAACTAATTTTTATATGGAGAGAGTTACAAGTTATGACTTTCTATATCAATCATTGTAGCTGGATTAAAAGAATGAATAGAAGACTCTTTTGCATACTTTTCTTCAATTACTTTACGAAAACATTCAGGATACTGACGCCTATGAAACTGAGGAAAGTCATTAGGGTTTAAATGACAAACAAAACTAGACGGCAAAATGTTTGATTCATCATCTCTAAGAGGTAAAGAATCAACATAAAGAAACTTAGGAATATCATTTTTATCACTTGCAAATATTTCTGAAACCCAAGAGATACGATAAATCATAAAAAAACTTTCTGCACTTATGCAAACATGATGCGCAGCATACAGGTACCCAGTACGCTATAGACTAACAGCCGAATGCTAGCTCAGCTCTCATCTCAGCGTAATCAGCTTCGTCTTCTGCTTGACGATCTGCAAGCCATTTAGCAATCTCTTTTGGAAATTCAATTACAGGAACAACATTACGTCCGTTACATTGCTCACACGTAACATTATAAGCACCAGAATGATAACTATGCATAAAGTCTTCGTCATAGTAATCATCATCAGAAAGACCACCGCAGTCAATAGAAGGATTTACATGTGTTCCATGACCTTGACAAAGAGGACAAACTATAAAAGATACTGAAACGTCAACTCTTGCAATGTCATCTTCAATATCAAGAATTTTGTCAAGACCATCTTCAATAAGATATTCTGTCCAATCCTCATTGAAAGTCACAACATTACCACTAAGACTGTAGTATTTACTATTGCTGAAGTGCTTTGCTTGCACTCGAGGATCGTTATAATAATTCATTTCTTCAAGATAACGATTCATGTTTGTCTCCTTTAAAGGCCGCAAGCCCAGATAAATCCAATTGCAATAATTTCTGCAGCAATAATAACGAATTCCATTTGTTACCTTTTTTCTTAGTAGGTATCTTAGCCGAAAACAATCTCACCAAAAACAGAACACTGAACAAAGACATCGCTAGTTTCAGCATCATGATTTTCAGTAATAACATCTTTAAAGTGTCGAGGATAACGACTAGCCATAATGTTTAGACCATTGGTAAAACTTTCAAGATT
>Ga0163109_10004862_pt1 | contig 10167 bp, 23 predicted proteins | sample CRUFie1St13metaG_FD_108704 | JGI IMG/M metagenome (GOLD analysis project Ga0163109, IMG submission 108704) | Marine microbial communities from the Costa Rica Dome - CRUD Field 142mm St13 metaG | ecosystem: Environmental > Aquatic > Marine > Oceanic > Photic zone | place: Costa Rica: the Eastern... | reverse complement strand
GATAACGTTTCTGAAAATGAATACAATGGAAGATTTATTGTCACTAGTGTAGTCACAGTCGGCAGTGATAATATTGCTAGAGCATTTACATATGAATTAACATCAGTGCCAACAATAGCAAGTCCAATAATGAGTTCTAACAACTCAGAAGAAGTTCTGTTCGAGTCAGAAACTAGTGGTAATTCTTACTACTTTCAATACTATGATGATTCCTTAGAATTATATCAGATTATTCCAACAAGTTCTTTCATCAGGGAAGTAACAAATTATCAGTACGAGGAAAGACTTGAAGATGATAAGAGAAATATCTATGTCTTAAAACCTGACTATCTAAATGTTATCAAGAATGATCTTGAAGAAATTATGCCATATAAAAAAGGTGGAGATCAATACTTGACCCCCACCCTGAAAAAAGGTGATAACGTTAGATTATACGAATAATCACTCTTCAGCAAGACGCTGGAAGTAAGACAGAGCATCATCTTCCTCTTCAGAAGAATTAGAAGGGGTGATGTCTGATGCGTTGAAGTCAGAACGAGGACCAAGATTGTCCAGTTCTTGCTTCAGATCTGCAGGGAGTTCAGACTTACTACGTTGGTAAGACTGCTCCAGTTCTTGCATTACGTTCTCTTCACGAGTGGGAGTACGTTGCTCGAAACTAGAATACTGTTCTTCTTGTTCACGAACAGTTGATGGGACAGACTTCTGACCTAGGACATACTTCAGACGCTTGTTCAGGTCATCATAAGACTTGAACTGGTCTTCGGCAACGAGAGCACTCAAAGAATACTCTTTCTTCAAAAGAGATTCAAGTGCATCATCATCGTCCAGAAGGGGTTTGACACGATCAAACTCAGAAGAGTCATAGTTCCAGTATCCTGCAACTTTCTTCAGTTTCAGTTTGAAGTTAGCACCACTCCAGAAATCAAAGGGGTTGATGGGTTCTTCATCTTCAAACTCAGGTTGCATAGCAGCAAGAATCTTATCAAAGATTTTCTTGCCGAACTTATAAAGGAAGACTTTACCTTCGTTCTCGGGGTGAGCAGGGTCACGCACAACATAGATGTTTGCGTAGTAAGACAGTTTACGCTTTTGCTTACGAACAGTCTCCTTGTCTGCATCAATACCACTGTTCCACAGTTCACGGTTGTGTTCAGAAACAGGGTCTTTCTGACCCAGAGTGGTCAGAGAGTTCTCAATATACCAACCACCAGGTCCTTGGAAAGCGTGGGAATACATCTTCACCCAGGGAAGATCTTCACCATCAGGAGCGGGCAGGAAACGAATGACTGCATAACCATTGCCAGTCTTGTCCATTTCAGGTTTCCAGAAACGCTCATCAGCGCCTCCACCACCATTATTGTTCATCTTTTCAACTTGCTTGACCAGTTTGTCAGTCAGAGAACCAAGTTGAGACTGCTTTTTAAGATTTGCAAAAGACATTTGGATTACCTCGGTTTGTTTAGATTTGGCTTGTTTGGACTTCGTTATTCTACAGGTCGGAACCTGTACTGTCAATCTGTTTACGCATAGTTTCCAGGAGACTGGACATATTCTTAAAAATAATGTTCATATCTACATCAGGGGGCAACCCCATCATAGCAGCAGAATCAGACATCCGCTTTTTCATTTCCTTTGCTTCTGGATCATCAGAGAGACTCATACGGGTGTAAAGAATTTTTTGCTTATTCAGCAAACGCTCTAACATCCCAACATGGTGGATTTTTTCTTCCTTGTTCATACGAGGAAAATCAAATACACTTTTATAAACTTCTTCTTGAAGTTCTGAAATTTCGGTCATCTCTGCACGGACAACTTCTGAATCAAAGAAACTCATTTCTCTCCTATAACTACTTGTTTAAGAATTTTTTTATAACGAAATACGTCAGTATTTAGAAACGGACTATACTTATCCATTTTCATGGATGTCAGTTGCCACACTGGATCATCTAATTTCTTATCAAATTTTCTTTTATATCCAAGAATTCTATCTAATATGATCATTGTCTCCAAAGATATCTTACCTTGAAGGTGCATCTTTAAAATAAGAGGGTGTCTAGAACCCTCTACATGAAACAAAAAATCAAAATTTACATCAGCAAAAACTGATTCCACCTCTTCTTTAAAAACGTATGACAGTGATTGAATTTTCTTTTGCCATTGCTTATAGTTTCCCTCTCCATTTCTGATAATCTCACCAATCCACAAAGTTTGTGGGTCACTACAGGTGATAAAATTAGAAACGAAAAAGTGCTCTACTTCTTTCTCTGTTTTTTGTCTTGATACTTTTTCAAACCAGAATCTATCTTTACGTTTATAAAATGCTTGAAGACTTGCTCTGGTTTTTTTGTTGTACTTATGATAATCGTATGTAATCTTGGTAAAATGATTCTTCAGAGCAAGATACGTTTTATAAGCTTCAAAAGGTGCCATTATAAAAAGGTAATCGCGTAAAATTTTTGCCGGATTTTTTTTCGACCAAAAATGGATTAAAAGATCAATTTTGCTCGGGAGGTTCGCTTAAGGAAGTTTAACTCCATTGCTTCATACTTAATCTTTTCTTTCAACGGTTTTGATATTAGTTTCGGTACTGAGTCTAACTCAATATTGTTCTTCTCACAGAAGTGAACTATCGCATCAATATAATTCATATCTGAATTATCACGAACAAGTTCTTCTATCTCCTGTGCAAAACGAGACTGGCAAAAGAATTTACTTTCCAATACCTTTTCTAATTCATTCTCCATAGTGCCTAGGACTGTAATGTGCAAATTCTTATACCCAAAGTCTCATGATATTCTACAGATAACTTATCTTGATGTCAAGAATATTGTTCTAACTTATCATCTACGAACTTCTTGATATATTGCGTAAGCATCTTAATATATTTTGCTTTATCGTATTCTTCGTAAACTTCAACTTCTCCGTTTTCACATGCCATGATAATCACGAATTTTTTAACTGGAATATCAGTCAATTCGTGAAGCATACATGCATATGCACAACATTGAACAAAATAACCATCAATCCATTCTCGTGGTTTAGGTTGTTTTGATGTTTTGAAATCAATGATTGAAAGTTCTCCGTCAAATTCAGCAATACAGTCAACCGTTCCTGCAACACCTAAGTATTGACTGTAGAGAGAACCTTCCAGTACACGAATATTATTTATACGATTCAGAGCAGGTTTAGCAATCTTGAATAAATGCTCTGAAATTGGTTGTACTGTAGGAAGTTCTTCGTTTTTCAGATAATACTCCGTAAGAGTATGCATATCTGTGCCACGACTCGTTGCCTTGCGTGTAATATTATTGGCTTTCTCTTCACCAACTTTCCTACGCCAAGCAGCAAACTTTTCTTTATTAAAATGAGAAGTGACTGAAGTGATAGAAACTAACTTCTTCAGTCCTTCTTCTCCTGGTACTTTATAATAACGAACCCCGTCAATGGTTTCGCGTTCCAAAGACGGGAGATTCAAATCAATATGATTAAACATTAAAAACCCAATTCAGTTTTTGCAACAAGGTATTCTTTACAGAGTCCAGAACGGACAATATCCTCAATACCAAACTCAATGACATCAAACGATGGCATTGCTCTCAAAATTCTCATGAAATCAGAGATTCCATTCTTTTCATTCGTCTTTGTAAGGTCAGACTGTGTAGCATCACCACAGAACATAATCTTTGTATTCTCACCGACACGAGTAACTATACTATCAAGTTCGTGGAAATTCAAGTTTTGGAATTCGTCAACGATGATGATTGCGTTATCGAGCGTGGTTCCACGAATGAACGATGTAGACCAGAAAGAAATAGTTCCTTGAGTCTTCAGATTACCGTAGAGCATCTCAAAGTCTGCATCCGTGGGCATCTCGAACATATACTTCACCATATTCTTATATGGAATCTGGTAAAGAGAAGATTTATCTTCGTGATCTCCAGGAAGGAAACCAATCTCACGAGTCGCTACAAGGGACCTTACGATGTAAATCTTATCATAAGGAGATTTATCACTCAGAACGTCTCTGAGAGCGTTGTAGAGGGTGATAAACGTCTTTCCTGTTCCTGCTGCACCATAGGCAACTAAGTTTTGGTCCAGTTTATAGCAACGGAAAAGTTCTTCTTGATTTTGAGTGAGAGGTTCAATCTTTTTCGCAAGATCAAGATTGATTGGTTTTTTTCTTTTCATTTGTTTGTTACTCATTCCGAACGGAACTACTGGACTGTCTACTCTTTTACGTGGCATAAAATCAAGTAATCGGTTTAACGTTTGCTCCTGGCATTTTAGATGCTCTTGTTAGAACTTCATTCCAACCAGGTTTTTGTTTAACAAGTTTATTTGCCCAATCTCCAACTTCCCCGACATTCATTTGTGTTGGAAGAAGTGGTTTAAGATGTGGGTTTTCCTCTAGGTATGGCTGCTTTTCTGCCATATACATCCACTTCTCAAAGACCTCTCCCGTCTCAGTATTTTCAAATCTATATGTTGGCATACGCGGTTTGTCCAGTTGTGTAATAGAGTGATGTATTGGTATTTATTCTTCTACCCATTCGAGAGCAGTAGCAACAGCAGGAAACTGCTCACAGAAAATTTCTTTGGCAGAGTTTGCAATATCCATATGTTCTTTCTGAGTTCCATTAGCAGAACGCAGATCAATATAATGGATCCACGATCTTACAGAACCGGTCATATACATTTTTGTGGGCACGGCGAGTGGAAGCACAAAACGAGCACACTCCTTTGCGACTCCACGCTTTAGCATCTGTTCGTATAGTGCCATAGAAGAGTCAAACAAAGTCTGCATCTGAAGTTCTAGATTCTGAACATCAAACGGGTCCAGGTCATCAGTAGAATTCTGACGATTCTTTGTATCTTGACGACGCAGTGCAGGCAGAGGAATCTTATCAAAACCTAGCAAAGATGAATCTGCATAACGTTGTGAAAATTCTTGATATGTGAACGAACGATGCCGGAGCACTTGAGCTGCTATGCCCCTGGTAGTATTAATTTCCAGAGTCATAAATGCTTGCTCAAAGATAGACCAGTGCTGATGCTTGATGCAATACCTCAACAACCCATCATACTTTTCATTGTCCTGGTTATTTGGATTGCTCACTCTTGCACAATATGCCATATGCTTTTCTGCATCAGGCGTCACAGAGATGAGTTTGGCAGAATTAATCATTCACATTCCCCTTGTTTAATAAATTTCTTACGACACTTTTTGACTTCTTTCATTTCTTCTTTAATCATCTGATAGGCATCCTCAGGATTGATTCTACCACCAAGTTCCATGGCACAGATAACCTCGACTCTTGTGCCAAAATGTTTTAGTGCTTCTTCAAAGCAGTTTAGTTCTTCATACATTAGTCTGGATACCCATCGTCATCGGAGAATACTTCATCATAGTCAGTAATAAGTGGTGCAATCTTATCATACTCTAGATATGATTCTGTGTCTGAATACACCTCACTTTTAAGACACTCAACAAGTGACTCTAAATTTCTTACGATTAGTTTTAGTTTCTCTTTGTCCATACAATAGACGCACACAGAAGTAATTATACACAAAAAAAGAGGGTTTTGCAACCCTCTCGTTCATTTGCTGAGGAGAATTATTTCTCCGTATAGTAGCGACATGCCTGCAACACAACCAAGGGTAATTAACCCTGCGATTTGTAGTGCTTCCATGACTTCACTTAACGTAGGTGCGACCACGGTAGCAGAAGGTGCCGTGAGACTCCTTGCCTGCTTTATGAACTTCACACTTTACACCACGATATGCGGTGTGAGTGATCTGTGCATCGTGAACAGCAGATGCTTTGTTGATCTGCTTCTTGATAAGTTGAAGGGTGTTCATAAGTTTACTCCTGAAATACTAGGGATTTTTGCCCCGTTCCTTCAGTCGTTTGCGTCCCATGGATAACACTCTGGCACAGATTCCTTTACGGTCTCAACCAGTTCAAGTTTCCACTCTGCGTTCAGATTTTTATGTGACTCAATACGAAGTATTATGGAGTCAGCTTCTGGACAAGAGAGAACTGAATAAAGTAGAAGATCAATCATGGGATGAACGCTCCGTTCCGCGACTTACTTGCGTCCTAAGTAAATGTACCGTTGCACTCACCACCAACTTTAGATTTGAAATACTGGATGAGATTCCACTTCGACCGTTGGTCAATGTCGTCTCGCATCGATGTCTCAACTCTTAGTTGTAAAAACCTTTCACAAGACATATGCCACCCATAAGGTGACGCATCGTGATGGGCTAAGGTGAAAGCCAACAGTAAAGATACCATTGGATGAACGTAGGTCTACTATAGACCTTATGAATTATATAGTCAAGTGGTTTTGTAGTTTATAATACAATTTAATATTTTCTAAAGGAACATACCATTGTCACTCATAAACTTGAGAGTTTCTTTCAGTGTTCCGCGATGGTTGAGTCCAATAGCAATCTGAGGATACTCTGCTTCACTACCAAACTCAGCACGGAACTGTCTATCACTGAAGTCGGCACCAAGCAAAAACTCTTTTACTTCTTGACCACACGCCTCAAGAACCATCTTTGCTCTTTCAGATTCTTGACTTCCATTTGAATATACAAGTGCTTGTTTCATTCTTCTTTGTATATAATTGAAATTTTTCTTTTCTCCTCACCTTTGTGATTAAGTAGATAAGAATAATGAACCTCTGCATTTAGAAGTTCAGCAATCTTTTCTACCAAGTTTTTGGTGATATTCAGTTTAGTTACTTTGTCGCCAGTCATCAATCTCTTCTTGAGTAGGAACAACAATTCGGAAGGCAAGACCTTCTTCCTCAAACTCTTCGTTCATCTTTTTGTATGTTTCTGGTGTAATCTTTTCAAACTCACTTTTATGCATCTTTCGATACTGGTGGTTTGCTAGATTGTCTAGAAAGTCACTAGTCACGTTGCCTCCAATCATCTGGTTTATCTCTATTAAACCAATCTACAATTTCATCAGCACTTTCAAACCCCGTTTTGTGATTGGATGGGTCGGGGTCTCCTAACCCCATCCTATTCAGAAAATCATCAGTGCTACCCTCTTGGATATCTTGCGATGCTTGACGACGTGCTTTTTGTAACCAATCTCTTGCGAGAGTATGTGCCTTGGCAAGTTTTTCTGCCCAGATCATATCTTCTAGAGGAACTTCTTCTTTGTTTGCGATGCAACGGCAAATGGACTCCAAACGAAGTCTATATTGGGTAGAAAGCATAAGTTACTCTCGGATTCTAAGTTCTAAATCTTCTAATTTAAGATACTCTTTGTGCGCCGTTTCTTGGCGTTCACCAATAATATTAACGATATCTTTCACGATGATATCGTTCTCAACATAGTCATCAATGTACTTGTCAATGGCTTCTTTCAGATATCTATATCTGTGCCACTCTGGTGAGTATGGTTTATACATGATTAAAAATTACATGTTGAGATCATAATACTATTTAAAACACTTGTCAAGCATCAAGTTTCTTAATGTGACTTAAGTTTGAACGCTCGCTTTTTTTCATCTTCTTATATTTTTTAATAAGAAGGTCTACTTCTTTATTTGAAATATTCACTTTTAATTCTTTGTCATCCTCAGATTCAACAAATCCGAGACCTGATTGTTCCATACGGAATACTTGGTTCTCAGTTTCATCAACATAATCATTGATGACATCTTGAATTTCGGTACGGATGAGAGCGTTAATTTGCTCTCGCAATTCATCATCCTTCATTTCTTTTTCTTATCAGGACTACTATAACCCCAGAGTTTAGGATTAATTCTTCCCTCTGTTTGGGTAATATTAATAAGATCTTTTTTATACTTGTCGTAGTATTCGTCAAAAATTTCTGACATTTTCTGACAAGTTACAATATCAAAGTGAGTAACCTCATCTTGAATATACTCAACAAGATATGCGTTACTTGGTAACGACTTATCTTCAGACAGAGTAGGATCACAATCGGCGTTGATTACTTTTAAACCTTTTGCCATCAAGAACGATCTCCCCACAGAATATCAGGATATGCCTCCTTTACAACATCTTCTTTGATATTATACTTAGTTTGAAGTTGTCTATCCTTCACTAAACAAATAATTTCTGCTTCACTAGGATGAAGTCCTTCAAGAAGTTGAATGAACATAGTTTCTCTACGCAGAGAAGAAAGACCATCGTTACCACCTTTGATGAAGTGATACAGGTTCTTATACTCTCTACGAAGAGAAGTGTGATCAGTTCCAACAGGAACTTCATTCTCTTTATAAGGAACAGGACCTTCAGGAACTGCAGAAATCACAGAGGGATCAAAGTTCCAGATGAAGATTGCCTTGATAGAAGGGTCTTCATACTGCTTCAGAATTTCAACTTTCTTTGCTTTTGAACGTTGCTTTGATGCAAGTTCAAGAACTTCGTGAATGAAAGGATTGGGAGGAAGTTGAACTTCCTTTTTAGGTCCCGCTTTTTTTCTAGTTGTCGTCTTCTTCGTCGTCGTAGTCATAATCGTTTTCAAATCTTACTGCTAAAATTTCATCGGGGAGAACATTTCCATTTTCATCAAACATCTCTGGATGAATAAACGCAACGTTTGAAGTGTAAAAATGTTCTTTTGCCAACCATCCTACCACACCGCCAACAAAAAAGAACATTATTGAAACGAGTGTGCTGATGGTAAGTGTTACTGCTAACATCTTCCTGTCCTCCAGAGACTATTTTTTTCTGATGTCCAGATAAAAATTCAGGTGTAAAACAATCTCTCTGCGGAAGAAGGAGACCATTTTACCAAACTTTATCTGAAAAGTTTTTGGTGGTTCTGGTTTCGTCCTCCTTTTACGAAGTAATAATTCAATGCCCCGATTGATCTCGGTTCTTGATTTATTTAGTTTGCTTTCTTTTTCTTCCTGGTCGTTTGTCATTGCTGTATCTCCCAGCGTCTTCTAAAATACCACACAAGTAATTTTTAATTTTTCTTGCTTGTGGTTTTGGAATGTGTCCATAACCTTCACGCAATTGTTTGTGAATATCATCACTACCACCTTCAAGATATTCTTCAAGATCAATAACAAGATTACTGATTTCAGTGGCAGTGGAACTCTCAATAAACTGATTGATTTCGTCTCTCTTTGTTTTACGAATTTTTAGATAATCGTAAAATTTAAGAACAAACTTTCCCTCAAAAGCATAATCAATTGCTTTCTCTACATCGCTATAGACTTCGTGAAAGTTACTATTCATTAGACTAGTTTTTGCTCCCTTAAATACTTGACTGTTTCCATACAGCCACCGATAGATTTATCATCTACAATCACTTGAGGAAATGTAGAACCTTGACCAAACTTATCATAAAATTCATTTCTATCAAAGTCATCATCAAGTTTATACACAACGTGTTCTAACTTTGCTAATTTTAATACCTGTTGAACTTTTGTACAATAAGGACAACCGTCTTTTGAATATACTGTAAATACCATAATGAAATCTTTTAAAATTTATTTAGGAGGTAGTTGTTGTATAGAAATGGTTTGTCCACCAACTTCAATATATTCGACCTCCTTTGTGGTGATTTGTTTATTGGAAACATCAACAATATCCCCAGGAAGAGGAGTAAATTGATAATAGTGTCCATCCCAACGACGATTTCTCATACCAATAAGATTGACTGCATCTCTTTCGATACCACAGTCAGCAATTTTTTCACCTCTGGGATTGAACACTGAATAGAACCCTTTCATTTTTCAATAAGTGGATGAGCAGGTTTGAACTCTCCTTCACCAAATGGTTCTGAGGAAACGGTAGGGTTACGGTCTCGGTTCTTGATGATAATGAATGCATCTTTGTTGTACTTACGAGTACCCTTTACAGGTGCCCACTTAGTACCAGCACCATCAATCTCATAGACTGACGTGCCACCAATTTCTACATCAACATCATCATAACAATCCCAACCCAGTGCTGCAATTGTATCTGACAGTTTACCAGAGACTGTCTTCATAACTGCCGCTGCTTTTCTTTTTGCGATTAGGGAATCATCCATAACATCTTCATCCACATCTAGTTTTCCAATCATAAAAAAAGAGGGTGATTAACCCTCTTAGTATATCAATCTTTATCTTCTTTGTAAAGGTCTTCTAACCTTTCTCTGGTCATATCCACATACAT
>Ga0163109_10004861_pt1 | contig 10168 bp, 6 predicted proteins | sample CRUFie1St13metaG_FD_108704 | JGI IMG/M metagenome (GOLD analysis project Ga0163109, IMG submission 108704) | Marine microbial communities from the Costa Rica Dome - CRUD Field 142mm St13 metaG | ecosystem: Environmental > Aquatic > Marine > Oceanic > Photic zone | place: Costa Rica: the Eastern... | reverse complement strand
AAATCTTTTTTCATCCTCATCCCATTCAAAAAGAGGAAAATCGGTAACCCAAATTGGGCAAATTTTTTCATAATTAATCAATTCAAATCTTTTTGCAAGTTCTATCCTTAATGAGCCAATTTGAGTCAAAGATTCCGTCTTGTTACCAGATAAAATAAATATTATATCTCCTGGCTTAGAAGATACTTTTTCTATAACTAATTTTAAATCTTTTTCTGTAAAAAACTTATCAAATGAGGATTTTACTGAAGAATCTACATTATGTTTAATCCACAATAGTCCAGTAGCTCCAATTTGTGGTCTTTTAATCCATTCAGTTAAGCTATCAATCTCTTTTCTTGTAAGTTCAGATTTATTTTCAACTTTAATACAACATGAAAAGTCATTGGTATCTAGAACTTGGAAACCTTTACCTTTTACTTCATTTGTTATATCAGTGATTTTCATATCATATCGAAGGTCAGGTTTGTCAATCCCATAATTTTCTATGGCATCTTTATAGGTCATTCTTTCAAACTTAACATTATCTTGTTTTAAAAATTTAGAAAATAATCTGGACATTAATCCTTCAAATTGCTTAAAAATATCTTCTTGATTTACAAAAGACATTTCACAGTCAATTTGGGTAAACTCGGGTTGTCTATCAGCTCTTAAATCCTCATCTCTAAAACATTTTACAATTTGATAATATTTATCAAGTCCACCTATCATCAATAACTGTTTGAAGATTTGAGGTGATTGAGGTAATGCATAATAATGTTCGGGGTTAAGTCTACTTGGAACAACAAAGTCTCTTGCACCTTCTCGGGTGGACTTAATCAAACATGGAGTCTCAATATCAATGAATCCATTTTCTGAAAGATAATTTCTTACTTCAAGTGATAGCTCATGCCTGAAAATTAAATTTTCCTTTACTGGTACTCTTCTTATATCAAGATACCTGTATTTCATTCTTAATTCTTCACCGCCATCTGATTCATTTTCAAGAGTAAATGGTGGAACTAGAGATCTGTTTAAAACTTTGAGATTTGATACAAGAATTTCTATTTCTCCTGTACTTATTTTTTCATTAATGTTCTTTCTTTCTATAACAGTTCCTTCAATTTCAATTACAAACTCTCTACCAAGTTTAGTGGCTGCATCAAATATCTCTTCACTTGATCTCTCTTTATCAAATACTAATTGTGTAATGCCATACCTATCCCTTAAGTCGATCCAAATAATAAACCCTTTTTCTCTAACCTTGTTAACCCAACCAGAAAGTTTTACATTTTGATTAATGTTACCTTTAGATAGTTCCCCACAATTGTTAGTTCGATTCATACAAATTATATGTAAATATAACTAGATATTTTTTAGTTTGATTCGACCAAGATGTATTAAAAAGTACATTGTTGGAACGATAACTAATGTTAGAAAAGTTGCAAATGTGATTCCAAAAATAACAGTCCAAGCAAGAGGTCCCCAAAAAATTACATTATCACCTCCAAAATAGATATTTGGATTAAAATCTGATAGTAAAGTGAAGAAATCAATATTTAGGCCAACAGCAAGAGGAATTAATCCAAAAATTGTTGTGATGGCAGTTAATAACACTGGTTTGAGTCTGGCCTTTCCCGCTATTTTAACAAGTTCAAGAGCTGAATCTTTGTCAATTAATTCCTTTTTTGATAGATTCAAATCAATTTTTTTTCTTTTGAATAATAGGTCTGTGTAGTCTATTAATACAACAGCGTTATTAACTACAATTCCAGCTAATGATATAATACCAAGCATTGTCATCAAAATACTGAACGTTAAATTAAAAATAACTATACCAAGAAATACTCCTGTAAAACTTAATATGATTGAAATTAGAACAATCAATGGTTTCGAAACAGAATTAAATTGAAAGACTAATAATAAAATTATAAGAGAAATAGCAGTTAAAAGAGCTGAAGATAAAAATTCTTGATTTTCTTCTTGTTCCTTAATTTCTCCAGTGAACTTGAAACTTACATTTTCAGGTGTCTCAAATCCACTTAAAGCTATTTCTGCTGTGTTAACAATTTGATTTGCGTTAGACCCTGCTAAAATTGAAGAATATAGGGTAACAACTCTTTGTAAATCTATATGTTTAATTGCATTAAATGCTGCAGTATTTTTTTCTTGAACAACAGATGCTACTGGAACTTCTTTAATAACTCCTGAAGATTGGTCTCTAAATATAATATTTTGATTTAGTATTGAACTTAAATCATTTTTAAACTCATTTTCAAATCTAACATTAATCTCATAATCCTCGCCGTCGAGTTTAAAAACTCCAGCTTTGGTTCCAATTATAGAATTTCTAATAGTTTGACCTACAAGGCCAGCAGGAATACCTAATTCTCCAGCCTTCTTTTTATCAACCAAGAATTCTAAACCAGGTTTACTCTTGGTTACATCTATTTTTAATTGTTCAATACCTTCTATATTTTCCTGATTTAAGAAATTTTTCATCGAAATAGCAGTCTCAATAAGTTGCTCATAGTCGTCACCATATATCTCAATATTAACAGGATAACTAGAGGGTGGGCCTTGAGAGTCTTTCTCAACTAAAATTGCAATTCCAGGAAATTTTTCAATCAAATTTAGTTGTATCTCTTTTCTTAAGTCTTCACTTGATAAACCTCTTCTATATTTAAATTCCCTCATTGTCATAGTTATTAAAGATTTATGAGGAGTTCCCCCTGATCCCAGCGAGGAGTCTGATGCTCCATCTCCAACATTTGTAATTGATGATTCAACTAAAAAATTATAGTTCTTATCTAAATACTTTGGGTTGTTTATAACTCTATATATTTCGTTTTCAACAAGTTTTGAAGTCTCATTAGTTTTTAATATGTCCGTTCCTTCTGGGTATTCAACAGAAACTAAGATTTGTTGGGGCTCATTATCTGGAAAGAACTCGATTTTAGGAGGGAAAATACCCATTAAAAAAATAGAGAAGATAAATATTCCGAAAGTACCCGAAATAAACATATATGGCTTGATACCAGATAATGCATATGCTAAAAATTTTGAATAATTATTTTCTAATACTGGTAAAATTTTATCCTTGAATTTATCAATCTGCTTTTTTAAGAATATTTTATAAAGCCAAAGAAAAATAGTTATCAATAGAAATAGTGAGCCAAAAATCCTAGTTGAACTAAAAATCAGAAAAATAATTCCAATACTTCCTAAAAAATATGTGGCCTTGTAAAGGTTTTTATTACTTAACTCATTTTCTTCAACCGTCATGAAATTTGATACAAGCATTGAATTGAAAAAGATTGCTACAATTAGAGATGAACCAAGAATTGCAGAAAGTGTAATTGGAAAATAAATCATAAACTCTCCTATAATTCCAGGCCATGTTCCAAGTGGTATAAAAGCAGCAATTGTTGTTGCTGTAGAAACAATTATAGGAAGCGCTACTTCACCAATTCCAAGTTTTGCAGCTTGAATTCTTGAAAGACCCTCTTCTTTCATAAGTCTGTAAATATTATCCACAACAACTATTCCATTATCAACTAAAAGTCCTAGCCCCATTACCAATCCAAATAGTACCATTCGGTTAAGTGTAAATCCAAATAAGGACAGAAAAAATAATGATAAGAACATTGACATTGGTATTGCAAAACCAACAAACAGTGCATTTCTAATTCCCAGAAAGAATGTGATAACAGTAACGACTAAGATTATCCCAAATATTAGGTTATTCATTAAGTCATTGACTGAATTTATAGTATAGTCAGATTGATCGTTAATCACATTGACTTCTAGATTTGAAGGAAGAAAATTTACTTTAGCCTCATCAATTATTTCCCTTATTGAATTAGATGCAAAAATTGCATTTTCTCCACCTCTTTTAATAACTTCGAGGCCTACAGTTTTTTTCTCAAAGTATCTTACATATGATGTTGCCTCTTTCTCTTTAAATGAAACAGAAGCAACGTCTTTTAGGTAAACTGGACCTTTGTTTGTATTAACAATAATATTTTCTAATTCATTAGGAGACGAAATTTCTCCAACAATCTTAACATTTCTTCTTTGACCGTCTGAAACAATGTTTCCAGCTGAAATTGTAACATTTTCTTGAGATATTGATGAAATTATATCCGTAAAACTTGTTTTGGTCGAATTCATCACAAAAGGATCCACAGCAATCTCTACCTCAAAATCTTGAAGCCCTCTGATTTCTACAGATTTGATTTCAGGTAACCTTTCAATTCTAAGTTCAAGATATTCAGCATATTTTTTTAACTCTTCGACAGTATAATCTCCTAGTAAAGTTATATTGAGTACTGGGTATCTTTCAGCAAAGTCAAACTCTGTGACACTTGGATCAATTTTTGAATTGTTAAAAGTAGGCCAGTCATCCCTTACCGTGACATTGTCAACTAAATCCTTTACTCGCTGCCTTGCTACTTCAATTAATACCTCATCATCAAATTCAACATTTATTACTGATATACCTTCATATGAGCTCGATTCAAGTTCAACAAGACCTTTAACCCCCTTTATTTCCTCTTCTAACGGGTTAGTGACTAGTTTCTCAATCTCTTCAGCACTGTTTCCTGGAAAAACTGTTGCAACAAAAACATTTGTAGTATTTATTTCAGGAAATGGTTCTCTTGGCATTGTATTGTATGCAGTAATTCCTGAGATAAGAAAAATAACCATTAAAATATATATAATGGTTTTATTCTCTATTGCCCAACTTGAGAGAAAAAACTCCCTGTTTTTTTTATTCATTCTATTTGATTAGTTTAACTCTTTGAGAGTCCTCTACAATATTAGCTCCTTCAAGAACAATCAAATCACCTACATTTAGCCCGTCAACCACTTCAGCATCTTTATTGCTTTTATTACCAAGTTTTACATATGTTTTTTTAGTAATATATACCCCCTCTTTTACATCTTCATTCATTACATATAAATAATTCTCTCCAGAGGCATCTTCTCTGATTATTCTTAACGGCACTACCAATGCATCATCTTTTTTGTAGATGTTTATTCTAATCTTGGCGTCTAAGTTTTGCTTTATTTTTTTATCGGGATTTTCAATAGGCACTTCAATGCGGAATGTCCTGTTATTTGGGTTTATAAAGTTCCCAGTTTGAGTAATAACTGATTTTATTTCTTTACCCAAAAGAGGAATTCTAACTAATGCCTCTGTTTTAGTGTTAACATTAGATATATACTTCTCAGACACAAAAGCCTCCGCATAAACTTTTTCAAGGTTTACTAATCTAAGTATTTGACTAATTCCAGGTATTAAATTAGATCCTGGGTTTGATATAATCTCATCTATTGTTCCATCAAATGGTGCATAAATTTTTGTTTTTGAGAGCATGTCTCTCATTTGTTCAACTCCCTTTTGACTTGTTTCATAATCTGCTTTACTTTTTAGGTATTGCATTTCAGATCCAATATTGTTATCCCAAAGCCTTTGGACCCTTTCAAAATTTTCTTTTGCAAAATTTGTCTGAATTACCAATTGCTCTAATTGTTCTTGAAGACCAGAGTCATTAATTTGAGCTAACAAAGCACCTTTCCTTACTTCTTGACCTTCTTCTACAAAAATTCGTTCTAATGTACCTTGAAACTCAGAAAGAATTATAATATTTTTTCTGGTTTTAAGATTTGCTTGAGTCTCAATGTAACTCTTAAACTCTTGCTGTTTAATCTCATAATCTGATACAAGAGTAAGTCTTTCGTTTTCATCTAAAAAGGAAATACCATTGTTTATCTCGTTTAGTTCAACTTTCATTATGTTCATTTGATCTACATATTCTTTTTTCCTTTTTTTTAATTCATCCAAATCTTTGTTTTCTATAAGACTTTCTATAGATAAATTTCTTGACGAGTCACATCCAATTATTATTGTAACTATAAATAATGCGTAGAGTTTATTCATGATTAATTGTTGTATAAAGTTTCTAATTCGGTTTTAATTGAAATCAATTCTATCACAGAATTCAAATATTTTTGTTGTGAATCTAATAATTGAATTTGCGCTTGTCTAAGTTCAAATGATGAAACTAAGCCTTCAAAAAATTTTATTGAATTCTTATCTTCAATTGAGATGGCTAGATTCATGTTTTGTTCATTAACACTAAGAGATTTGTTAGCCAATTGATAGTCATTAAGCTTTTGTATAACTTCAGCCTGAGTCTTTTCTTCTTGCTCCTCAAGGTTTGCTCTAGCTTGTTCCATAGCAATCTTGGCCTTTTGAGATGATACGTTCATCCTATTTGCATTGAATAATGGAATTTCTAAATTAACTCCTACCACTGAGGAGCCAAACCAGCTTTGTGATTTATCAGTGAAGTTAAATTCATTATTGTATCCAGTATATGTTCCACTGACGAAACCAGAAATCTTTGGTAGCTGTTTTGATTTTTCCAATTTGTATTCAATTCTTTTTGTATCAAACATATTTTGTGAAATTTTTATATCAACATTTTTATCTGTGTCAAAATCTTCAAATGAATTTCCAAAAACTACATTATTTCCTATAAAGTCATCTAGTGATGTTACAAGAACCAATTCATCATTAATATTTATGCCTAAAACTAATTTTAAAAGATTTATTTGGTTGTCTCTAGTTTTAATTGCCTGAAGTAAAGAAAGCTCTGCTTGTGCAAGTGTTATCCTTATTTGTTCTACATTCTCTTTCTCTTGAAACCCATTTTTGTATAGTTCATTTACCTCATTAAGATCTTTTTTGAAGTTTTCAAGGTTGTTTTCTAAAAGAGATATTCCTTCATTGAGGGTGGCAACAAGACTATACAGTTTAACAATGCCTTCTCTTACTTCCAGTAATGTTTTTTCATAAAAATTCTCAGAAGTTGCAAGAAAGATTTTACTATATTCCAAACCAACTAACCATGAACCATCAAATAATAATTGCTCCATTCTAACAGATCCAATCGCAGTCTGTTCTGTGCCAAACTGAATCTCAGAAAAATCTCCTTTGTTTCCACCAAAAAATTCTGCAGGAATTAATGAAGTTGGGAGTTCTAAGTTATTTAAATAGTTTAAATCTAGTGATACATTAGGCAGTCCGATTGCGATAGTTTTCCATCTTTCCTGATATGCCATTTGTATTTCTCTCTCCGCATTCTTTAAATTTCTGTTATTTTCAATCCCATATTTTACAGCATCTTCTATGCTTAAGCTAACCACCTCTGATTGAGAATAACATATGTTTGATATAAATAGTACTAATAAAAGTTTTCTCATTTTTTTATCATTTTGATTATCCATTTAGGGATTGATTTTTTTCTCTCTAGCATAAGTGTATTGAACTCCTTTGTATTAAGCTTCTCCATTTTCTTTAATATTGGGCTACACATAAATGGGAAAACTATTAAGCTCATAATATTTGTTACAAAATGGATTGGCTCTACTTTAGTGTATATTCCTTTTTTTACCCCTTCTTGATATTGTGCAACAAGCCTTGACTTCATTATCATTTTAGTTGATGGCATTTTTAAAAAGGAAGTAGGATTGTTTTTTAGTTCATTTAATACAAAAGTTGGAAGTAGGGGTTCAGCTATTGTCATGTCTATGTATTTCTCACAGGTAAGTTTAATTTTTTCTTCTAATGAAGTTTTTTCATCATTATAGACCTCTACCATTTTACTTAAGAAATCGAAAAGAGTCTCGAACATTATTATTTCAAATAATTTCCATTTACTTGTGAAATAATAATTTAACAGTGCTAGGTTAATATCAGATTCCTTTGCAATCTCTCTGGTAGTTGTAGCACTATAACCCTTTTTTAAAAAAAGAGATTTAGCCGCAGTTTTAATTTTTATTTCAGTTTCAGAATATTCTTTCTTCATGATTAAAATGACTGCAAATTAAATTTAAACAATTGAATTAAACAAATGATTAATAAAAAATTAACAATAAATTAAAAAGTATATTTATTTTTGAATCAATTAATAATAATGACTGAATACATTAAAATTTTTGAGCATTACCTAAAAAAAGAACTAAAATATATTAAACCAGAAAACCTATACAATCCTGTAAAATATCTTTTAGAATCTGGGGGTAAAAGATTAAGACCAATAATAGCATTAAATGTATCTGAACTTTTGGGGGGTAAAATATCTGACACACTTCCAGCAGCAGCAGCGTTAGAAATTTTTCACAATTTCACTTTGGCACATGATGATATCATGGATAATTCTATGTTGCGAAGAGGTAAAAAGACTATAAATTCAAAATGGGATAATAATACTGGGATTTTATCTGGAGACGTAATGCTTATAATCTCATACGAGGTTTTAAACCAATATCAAGACTCAAAATATATACATTTATCAAAAAAACTTACTGAAATATCAAGACTAGTTTGTGAAGGCCAACAAGCAGATATGGATTTTGCATCTAAAAATGACATTACGGAGAATGAATATTTTGAGATGATTAAAAATAAAACAGCAGTTCTCATAGGCTGTTCATTTATGTTTGGAGGTATTGTTGCAGAGGCTAATGATTTAAATACTAATCTATTATATGAAATAGGATTGAATCTTGGGATAGCTTTTCAATTAGAAGATGACTTACTTGATTGCTTCGGAGATCAGGAAAAGTTTGGAAAAAAAATAGGGGGCGATATTATAGAAAAGAAGAAAACCTTATTATACCTTTTCACAAACTCAAATTTAGAACCAAAAAAGAAATTAGAATTTGAAAATATTTTTAATTCTAATGAAATAGCCGAATCGGAAAAAATTAATTCTATCAAATTATTTTATGAAACTTCGGGTGCATTGAAGTATGTAAAAAATAAAGTTAAAGTTTATTTTGACAAAGCAGATCAACTAATTAACAAGCTAGAATTAGATAACGATTCCAAGATAAAGTTGAATCAATTTTCTAAAACTCTATTAAATAGAGAGATTTGAAATTCTTTTAAATAAAGACCTAACAAAAGTCTTAATATCAACCGAGAGAAATATAGAAAGCTCTTCTATAACTGATGTTTTTTCATCTAAAAATTTAAATATTTTTATTGGATCGTTATTTTTAAATAGGTCAGAAAAAACTTTAGATCCTTTACCCTTTGAAGCAATTAAAACATCCAAAAATAAAAGGTCATAATACCAAAATCTATTTTTAAATCTAATTTTTGATAAAGGTTTCTTCTGTTTCAAGGACGAAACTATAATATCGATTTTTTTTATTGAATTTTTAATGGTGTAACCTGTGCTTGGTTTAGACCATCCACCAGCAGTTCCAATTTGAAAATAATTATCCGTATTATTCTCAAAGAAAGGGTAACATGTCATGGGGATCATACCCTTTTCTTTATCTTTAACGGAATAATTTATAATATTATTTTTTTTAAGATAACTTTTAATTTCTTTTTCATATTCATTATCACTTATTAACTCTTTTGAGAATAGAGTATATTCAACCAAGGCTTTGTTTTTTGAAAATGGTAATATGTACATGAATCTAATTTCATCTTTTTGATCAACACTAAAATCCATAAAAGTTATTTTGTTGTCATCAAAACTCTTGCTTTTAGTCTCAATAGTCCATCCGATAAAATGTTGTTTTAACAAGGGATATTTTTTGAAATCAACTTCATTATAAATACTTGAAAAAATAATTGAAGAACTAAATTCACCATCATCCGTTTTGACTATTCTATTTTTTTCATCAATTTCATTAATATTAGAATTTAAATATTTAAAATTTGAGGCTTTTAAAATTTTGTTTCTAATGTGTAAATAAAATTGATCTGATTTTATCATTTTATACTTATATGGTTTAAGTAAAAATGTATTGTAAGAACTGGAATCTTTAAACTCTGCGAACTCCCACTCTTTAAAAACCATATCATCAAGTACAGATTCTTTATCATTCCAAAAACCAAATGTTTTGTCATTTAAAGTTTTACTCTCTCTTTCAATAATTAGTATTTTTTTATCATTGAAGAATTCATCTTTAATAAATGCATTTGAAAGTAATAAACCTGACGCACCACCACCACAAATTATATAGTCATATTTCTCCAAGCTGTTTAAATTTTATAGTTTTGCAGAATTGATTTCTAATATACAAAGATGGACCAAATAATTGAATACTTTTCAAGTTTAAACCCTGTTGTTGGAGCTTTATATGCGACACTTTT